>JAABUT010000397.1_pt1 | contig 73161 bp, 96 predicted proteins | sample 5559281 | NCBI WGS metagenome assembly JAABUT01 (sample SAMN10711880, study PRJNA513359) | rock metagenome | isolation source: Antarctica rocks | place: Antarctica: Victoria Land, Ricker Hills nord | collected 2016-01-04 | reverse complement strand
TTCGTCGACAACGACAAGCCGATCGCCGCCATCTGTCACGGGCCGTGGCTGCTCGTCGAGGCCGATGCGGTCGACGGCGTGCAATTGACGTCCTGGCCGTCGTTGCGCACCGACATCGAGAACGCCGGAGGCGAATGGGTCGACGAGGTCTGCGTGCGGGACGGGTTGCTCGTCACCTCGCGAAAGCCCGACGATCTGCCGGAGTTCTGCCGGCAGATAGTGGAACTGTTCGCCGAGGACGGCGACGAGGACGATTGAGCCGGGGATTATGGCGGTTCCGGCGCTGAGGAGCGGCCCGACCGTCGGATCGCGACACCGTCAGGCCGACCTTGGAACGATGCGGGTCTGTTCCGCGCGGTTCGGTTCCGCCCCGCTGCCGTTCAGCGGATTGTCGGGGTCCCAGGCGTAGCGCAAGGTCTCGAACCGCATGGAACGGGCGTCGACCAGCAGGAGCCGGCCTACGAGCCCCTCGCCGAACGGCACGATCGCGCGGATGACCTCGAGCGCCATCAGCGAGCCGACGAGGCCCGTCAGGGCGCCGAGCACGCCGGCTTCGGCGCAGGTCGGCACGCTGCCTTCGGGCGGCGGAGCCGGGAACAGGCAGCGATAGGTCGGGTTCGGCCGCCCGTCCGGCGCCGCCTCGTGGGGCCGCAGCACGGTGACGGACCCGTCGAAGGTCCCGACCGAGCCCGTGACGAGAGGCCGGCCGGCGCGGAAACAGGCGTCCGAGACGGCATATCGCGTGGGCCAATTGTCGGAGCCGTCCACCACCACGTCATAGCTTGCGGCCAGCCGCACGGCATTGTCGGCGGTGATCCGTTCGGGATGGCGCTCCACCGCCACGTGCGGGTTGAGCACCGCCAGGGCCGCGGCCGCGGCCTCGACCTTGCCGCTGCCGATCTGGTCGGTCGTGAACAGCACTTGGCGCTGCAGATTCGAGAGCGAGACGGTATCGTGGTCGACGATGCCGAGCGTGCCGAGGCCGGCGGCCGCGAGATATTGCAGCACCGGGCTGCCGAGCCCGCCGGCCCCGACCACGAGCACCCGGCCCCCCTTGAGCCTCGCCTGGCCCGGGCCGCCGATCTCCCGCAGCACGATATGGCGGGCGTAGCGCTGGATTTCCTCGGTCGACAGGGTCATGCGTCGGCACTGCCTCTCGTCTATAGATCCCGAGTCAGGCCTTAACCGACGAGGCCGCCGTCACGCAAACGAGGGGTCGCATGCGGAACCGGGACGATGCGGCTCCGCCCTTCATGGTGTCACGGCGGGGCATGGGCGTGGCGCTGGCCCTCACGGTCCTGACGGCGCTCGTGTTCGGGTTCTTTCCCGACCTCGACCTCGCGGCAGCAGCGCTGTTCTACTTGGGCGATGGGCACTTCGCCGGGGTCACGCCGTCGGGCGAGGCGCTGCGGCGCGTGTTCCTCTATGTTCCGTTCGCCGTCCTGGCCGGGATGGCGCTGCTCTACGGCTGGCGCCGCGCCGGCCTCCGCCAGGGCACCCGGCCCGCATGGGCGCCGGACGGCCGGGGGCTCGCCATGATGGTGCTGAGCCTGGCGCTCGGGCCGGGTCTGCTGGTCAATGTCGGGCTGAAGAACCATTGGCACCGCCCCCGGCCGGTCCAGGTGACGGCCTTCGGCGGCCCCGACGCGTTCAGGCCGTTCGACACCCGCGACGGGCAGTGCCGGCGCAATTGTTCCTTCGTGTCGGGCGAGGGCTCCTCGTCGTTCTGGACCGTGGCGCCGGCCCTGCTGGCCCCGCCGCCCTGGCGCGCCCTGGCACTCGGTGCGGCGCTGCTGTTCGCGGCCGCGACCGGGCTGCTGCGCATGGCGTTCGGCGGCCATTTCCTGTCCGACACGCTGTTCGCCGCTTTGCTGACCTGGTTCGTGATCGCCGCGACCTGGGCCTTGGTGTTCCGGCGGCGCGTGTCGTGAACGGTTTATTAACCACGCGGGACGAAACTCCTGCTCGGGAAACCTGTCTTTCAGACATTCCGAGGGGCTCAAATGTCGCCGCATCATCCGTTCCTTCGTGGCCAGGATACCAATGACCACCACGCTCAAGGCGAGCGCAGCGTCGGCCAGGATCTCGACAACATCTTCCGCCTGACGGCCGCCCAACCGGCTGCTGCGTCGAACGGCGCCGCGCCGAACGGCGCCGCGGAAGCGCAGCAGGCCGCCGAACGGGTCTGGGCCGGCGAGCCTCACCGCGTCTCTCAGCCAGACCTCGACGCGGCCCTCGAAATGCTGAACCGTGCCGCCAAGGCCATGGACCTCATGCAGGCGCGCTACCAGCACGTCGAGGATTATGCCAAGGGCGTCGCCGACCGCGCCGAGAAGGACATCGCCGCGGCCTACGCGCAGGCACGGGAGTCGGAACTGCGGGCCGTCGGCAGCGAGAGCAAACTCGACAACCTCCGCGCCCGAGCGACCGAGGCCGAGCGCCGCGCCGAACAGGCGGAGCGCAACGCCAAGGAAGCCCGCGACTGGCTCGAGTGTTTCTACGACAAGATCGTGACGTCGTTCGACACGCAGGCCGTCCTCAAGTCCCGGGCGGCGTAACCGCGGATCCACGTCGGGCAGCGCTTGACCTGGATTGTGGGCGCGCCTGTCCCGTGCAGAGCCGGCGAGTCCTGCATCTCGTCGGCGACGGCTAACGTTTCGTCAACCACCAGCGGGCAGACTCCCTGACCGTGGCCTCCCGGAGACGCCGTTGCAACGCCCGCCCGGGAGCCGACGCCACCGCAATCGCTGCCGCGTTGGTGCGACGGCCATGGACGGCAGCGGCGTGAAGCCTTCGTCCGCGGAGGTCCTGGAAACAGAACGGAGAAACCCCATGAGTGAAGCCGCGCTCCTTCGCGTCCTGGCCGACAGCCTGGACGAAATGGAAGCCCTGAAGCTGTTCCCGGCCGACGTCACGGATCCCGGGACCGTGACGGTGGAATGGACCGCCGGCAGCGACCACCCGGGCTATGCCGTCCTGAGCCAGGCCATCAGCGTCATGGTGGAACAGCATTGGAGCGCCCTGCGCTCCCAGGTGGTCAAGAAGAAGGAGACGGAAGTCCAGATCGCGCGCAAGGAATGGAGCGATCTGGCCTTGGCAGCGCCGGAAGCTGCGGCCCCGGTCGCCGAGCCGGTCTCCGGAGCCACGACGGGTTCGCGCGTCCAACTGGTTCAGCGGCAAGCCTGACAACCTCGGCGCCCGAACGACGGCCGGGACGTCGCGCCGTCCGAACGGTGCTCGACGAATTAGCAAAAGATGGGTCAAGCGGCGGCCGGGTGAAACTTTGAGCGAGGTGCCAAAGTTACCGGCACACGCGATCACGCGTTCGTCCAAGGAGATCAGACATGCCGAAAGCAGCCCATCAGGAAGCCGCGGAGCATCACGAAAAGGCCGCCAAGTCGCACAAGACTGCCGCCGAACACCACGAAAAGGGTGACCGTACCGCGGCGGCCAAGCATTCCGAAGAGGCTCACGGCCATTCGTCCAAGGCGCACGAGACCTCGACCAAGGCTCACGGCAAGTCGAAGAAATAAGCTCGTCACCGAGCCAGTGAACGCCGACGGCGACGTCGCGGCAAACGAAAAGCCACCCCCCCAAGGGGTGGCTTTTTGGTTTCGAGACATCCGTCCCCGGACAGTTCGCAGTGTCGCCAGCGTCCGGGCTTCGATCCCTGCCAGCGGCGGACGAGGCTTGGCCTCACTGGCGGTAATGCTGGATCCGCGTCGTCCGCAGGCCGGCCAACCCGTGCTGGTCGATCGACATCTGCCAACTGAGGAATTCGTCCACCGTCAGCGTGTAGCGGCTGCAGGCTTCCTCGAGCGACAAGAGCCCGCCCCGCACGGCCGCGACGACCTCGGCCTTGCGCCTGATCACCCAACGCTTCGTCGATGGCGGCGGCAGGTCGGCAATGGTGAGGGGACTACCGTCCGGCCCGATCACGTATTTCGCCCGGGGGCGATGCATATCTACCATTGTGATACTCGCGTACTCGACTCTTGCGAACCTCACGACGGTAGGCGTGGCAGCTTAAAACTTGCCTAAGTCAACTCTCTGCATTTGAATGCCTTTCTGGTTGAGAGAATCCCGAAGCGATCGCGGTTTTGCGTCGTGGGGCCCCGCCATGTGGCGGCTTGCGCGAGGCTTTCCCTCTGGAATGCGCCATGGCGCTCCCGGCGCGACGCCGATGCGGAGACCGCGGGGCTGGATCGGGGCCGGCAAAGGCGCTAGATCACCGAACTCGAAATGCAAGTTTCGCTCAGCTGTTGCCGATGTATCACATGCCGGTCCTGAACACCTTGGAGTTCGCCAAATCACCCGCCGACACCCGCGTGGTCGTGGCCATGTCGGGCGGGGTCGATTCCGCCGTGGTGGCGGCGCTCCTGGCGCGCGACGGCTACGAGGTCGTGGGCGTGACCCTGCAATTGTACGACCATGGCGTCGCTGCGTCCGGAACGACGAACCGCAAGGGGAGTTGTTGCGCAGGCCGCGACATCCACGATGCGCGCGCGGTCGCCGCGAAGCTCGGCATCCCGCACTACGTCCTGGATTACGAGAGCGTCTTCCGGGACAAGGTGATGGCGCCCTTCGCGGACAGCTATCTCAAGGGCGAGACACCGATTCCCTGCGTGAGCTGCAATCAGCACGTCAAGTTCGCCGACCTCCTGGAGACCGCGCGAGACCTCGGGGCCGACGCCATGGCGACCGGACATTACGTCGCGTCGCGCGACGTCGACGGCCGGCGCGCCCTGTTCCGGGCCCGTGAGAGCGAGCGGGACCAGAGCTATTTCCTTTATGCCACGACCCAGGCGCAACTCGACTACCTTCGCTTTCCTTTGGGGGGCTTGACCAAGGCCGAGACGCGCGACCTCGCGCGCGGCTTCGGGCTCGCCGTGGCGGACAAGAGCGACAGCCAGGATATCTGCTTCGTGCCGACAGGCCGCTACACCGACACCATCGAGCGGTTGAGGCCCGAGGCGTCGCGGAGCGGCGATATCGTCGATCTCGACGGCAGGGTGCTGGGGCAGCATCGCGGCATCATGCATTACACGATCGGTCAGCGGCGCGGCCTGGGCCTCGCTCAATCTCTGGCGGGCGGTGGCGAGCCGCTCTACGTGATCAAGCTCGACGCCGCGCGGGCCCGCGTGGTCGTCGGCCCGCGCGGCGCCCTGGGGACCGCAAGCGTCATGCTGCGCGACGTCAACTGGATCGGCGATGGCCCCCTCGATGCAGCCATCGGCCGGGCCGTGGCGGTGCGGCTGCGATCGACCCGACCGCCCGTGCCGGCCGTGCTGCAGCGGACGCCGCAGGGCGCCCTGCTGGTGGAATTGGGTCGGCCCGAGGCCGGCGTCTCGCCCGGGCAGGCCTGCGTGTTCTACGCCTCCGTGGACGAAGATGCCCGCGTGCTCGGCGGCGGCGTCGTGCGATCGCCGATCTCGGCTGCCGGCGCGGATGGCGCTCCCGGCGGTTCTGCCGTTCTCGCGGTCGCATGACGCGGTCCGACCGGTCCATCACGGAGACCGGCCTCGGGGCCAGTGCCCCCGGCAAGGGGCCGATCACCGAAGCCGGGCAGGTCGTGGCGGCCTATTCGCGCTGGGCGCCGGTCTACGATCTCGCTTTCGCGGCCGTGATGCGGGCCGGCCGGGTCGCGGCCGCCGACGCCGCCAGTGCGGCCGCCACCACTGGCGGAAGTCCAGGCGCCGGGGGGGACCGGCGGGGCCGCATCATCGACATCGGTGTCGGAACCGGGCTCGAACTGCCCCTGTTCGACCCGCGGACCCGCATTGTCGGGATCGATCTTTCCGAAGCCATGCTGCGCCGCGCGCGCGATCGGGTCGCGCGCGACAAGCTCGCCCATGTCGAGGGCCTTGCCGTGATGGACGCGACGCGGCTCGCCTTTCCGGACGCGAGCTTCGATGTGGCGGTGGTGCCCTACGTCCTGACGGTCGTGCCCGAGCCGCACCGCATGCTCGACGAGGTCCGCAGGGTCGTGCGGCGCGGCGGCGAGGTGGTGCTGGTCAACCATTTCGGTGCCGAGCGCGGGCCCGTGGCGGCCGTCGAAGCCTGGCTCGGCACCCGGTCCGCCTCGCTCGGCTGGCATCCGCAGTTCCGGTTCGCCATCCTGGGCGACTGGATCGCTGAGACGCCCGAGATCACCTTGCTGGAGCGGCGCTCCGTCGGGCCTGCCGGACTATTCACCCTGGTGCGCCTGCGCCGACACTGACGAGCCGGCACTTCGACCGGAGAGCGGGAGGACGACGATGCTGACCTACGATGCCGATCACGATGCAGGTGCGGCCGCGCGGCGCCCGCCGGCGGCGGCGCTCGACGCCGTGCTGAGCGCCTTGTCGGGCCGTTTCGGCAATCGCTTCGCCCAGACCCGCGCGATCCGTGAACAGCACTGCAACACCCGCACCAACGTGCGCTCCGAGCCGCCCGATGCCGTGGTATGGCCGGAGTCGACCGCCGAAGTGGCCGACATCGTCAAGCTCTGCGCGGCCCACCGCGTGCCCGTGATCCCCTATGGCACCGGCACGTCCTTCGAGGGACACGTCAACGCTCCCTTCGGCGGCATCTCGATCGACACCTCCGGCATGAACCGGGTGCTGGCGCTCCATGCCGAGGATCTGGATTGCGTGGTCGAGCCCGGCGTCACCCGGAAGGCGCTGAACCTCCACCTGCGCGACCATGGCCTGTTCTTCCCCATCGATCCCGGCGCCGATGCGTCGCTCGGCGGCATGGCGGCGACGCGCGCCTCGGGCACCAATGCGGTGCGCTACGGCACCATGAAGGACAATGTGCTGTCGCTCGAGGTGGTGACGCCGCAAGGCGAGGTGATGCGGACCGCGCGGCGCGCCCGCAAATCCGCCGCCGGCTACGATCTCACCCGGCTGATGGTCGGGGCCGAGGGGACGCTCGGCGTGATCACCGAGATCACGCTGAAGCTCAGCGGCATTCCCGAGGCGATCTCGGCCGGCGTCTGCCCGTTCCCGACCGTCGACGCGGCCTGCAATGCCACGATCCTGACGATCCAGTCCGGGATTCCCGTGGCCCGCATCGAACTCCTCGATGCCCTGCAGGTGAAGGCCTGCAACATCCATTCGCACCTCGACCTGCCCGAGATGCCGATGCTCTTCGTCGAGTTCCACGGCACGACCGCCGGGGCGGCCGAACAGGCGACGAACTTCGGCGCCATCGCGGCCGAGTTCGGCGGCGGCCCCTTCGAGTGGGCCACGAAACCCGAGGACCGCACGCGGCTCTGGCAGGCCCGCCACGACGTCTACTGGGCCAGCTTCGCGCTCCGGCCCGGCGCCAAGGCCATCCCGACCGACGTCTGCGTGCCGATCTCGCGCCTCGCGGAATGCGTCGCCGCCACCCAGGCCGACATCGCCGAGAACGACCTCGTGGCGCCGATCGTCGGCCACGTGGGGGACGGCAATTTCCACGTCGGGCTGCTGGTCGATGGCGACGATCCCGACGAGATGAAGCGCGTCGACGGCTTCCTCGATCGCCTGGTGCGCCGCTCGCTCGCGATGGAGGGCACCTGCACGGGCGAACACGGGGTGGGGCAGGGGAAGGCCGCCTACCTGCGGGACGAGCACCCGCCCGCTGCCCTCGCCATGATGCGCGCCCTGAAGGCCGCCATCGACCCGCTCGACATCATGAATCCGGGCAAGATCCTGCCCCTGGAGCCGTGAGGGGTGGATCGAACGCCACGGATCGTTTTCGGAGCGCCGCGGCGCCGGTCCGCAGCGGTCGCCGGCCCGGCGACATGGGCCATGCATGCCCCCGAGGATCGGAACGATGTGGGGCGGCGCTGCCGGGCGAAGCGCCGGGTCGGGTCCTCCGGATCGGAGGTGGTCAAGGGACACCCACCAGGCGGATCAACGCGAAGCTGACGATGCCGAGCACGACCAGGGACGCCGTCACGGCGGCCGTCACGCGCAGGCCCGCGCGGGCCACGACACGAACGTCCACGCCCAGGCCCAGTGCGGCCATGGACACCGTCGTCAGCCTGTTGGCTGCGGTTCCGACAGGCGCCAGCAGGCTCGGGGGGATCAGGCCGGAGGCACGCGCTGCAGCGACGGCCAGAAATCCGAGGATGAACCACGGCACCAGTTCATGGAGCGCCGGCCGGCCGCGCCGGGGACGGTCGCCCGCCGTCACGTGGGGGGCGGCCTCGTCCGGCTCGTCGCGGAGCCGACCCGCGACCAGCGAGAGCCCCAGTACGACCGGCCCGAGCAGGAGGACGCGCACCAGCTTGACCACGGTCCCGACCTGGTTGCTGAGGGCTCCGATGGGCAGCGTCGCGGCCAGGACCTGGGGCACGGCGTAGACCGTGAGGCCGGCCAGCACGCCATATTGCGTCAGCGACAGGCGCAGCACCGGGACGAGGAACGGCAGGCCGAGCACCACCACCACGCCGAGCACGGCCGTGAAGGCGATCGAGGAGGCGACGTCGTCGCCGTCGGCCCCGATCACCGGCGCGACCGCCGCGATGGCCGAGTTTCCGCAGATCGCGTTGCCGCAGGCGACCAGGATCGCCATGCGCTGCGGCAGGCCGAGGCTCCGACACATCGCGTAGCTGGCGGCGACCGCCACTGCGACCACGCAAGCGATGCCGGCGAGGAGGGTCGGACCGAGCGCCAGCACCGTGGCGGCGCTGAGGGAGGCACCGAGCAGCACGACGGCAACCTCGAGCAGCGTCTTGGCGCTGAACCGGATGCCGGGTTCCCAGCGGGGTCCCGGGATCCAGGCGGTTCGGATCGCCACGCCGAGCACGATCGCCAGCACGAGGGCCTCGATATAGGGCTCGCCCACGATGCCGACCTCGATGGCCTGGAGCAGCGCGGCGAAAAGCGTCACGGCGATGCAGAGGAGGATCCCGGGCAGGTAACGCACTAGCTTGAGGATCAAAGGCAAGCCTCGTTGGCCCACGAGGCCGGGCCAAGCCGCGAGGGTAGGCCAGCCGAACGACGGTTCGAGGCTCATCGCGACGCCGGACGCCGCAGCTCGATATGGATGTCCTGCCCTCCCAGGAGCCGCAGGCCCTGGTCGTAGACGGTCTGGCAGGGGCGGCTCAACGCACGACGCTTGGCGAGGATGCAGGACACCCCATGGTCCTTCGCGGCCAGGGCGTTCGGGCAGAGACGCAACGCCTCCCCGAGACACAGCACTGCGGATTGCTGAAGCGCCTTGGGAATCACGATCGACGAGGCGGCGAGGCAGGTCGAGGTCATGGCGGAGGCCATGACCAAGAGGACCAGCCCGCGCATGGGATGACCTCGACCCTGGCGCTGCCGGCCCACCACCTCCGCCCTCATGGCGGCGGGCGGTCCCACCCGACGCAGCCCGACAGGGCGAACTCCAAGCAACGCCGGCCCGTTGCGGGATCGTCGTTGAAGGTCGGCCGCGGCGCAGACGTGGACACGCAGCCCGCGAAAACGAGCGCCAGGGCGGCGAGGAGCGCGATCCGGGTGAAGATCATGGCCCGAGTGTGCCCCGCAGGCCGGCAACCGTCCAGGGGCATTCACAAGGTTTGTGCGCCAAACCTCACCTGGCCTGATCCGACGTCCTCAGCGCCGCCTCGTAGGCCAGCCGAACCCAGTGCGCCATGATGTCGGGATCGTCGAACGCATCGTCGGGGATCGACCAATAGGGCATGTTGACCGCCTTGCCCGTCTTGCCGGAATAGGCCCATCGTGTCGCGCCCGCGGCCTCGAAGGCGGGCGCACTGACGGCGTCGGCCTTCAGCAGGATCCCGTCGCGCAGTTCGATCGCAACGATGCGGCCGCGATGATAAATGCCCTTGCCGCCGAACATGCGCCTGATGGTCACCGGGCCAAGCGCCGAAAACATCTCCTCGATCTCGGTGTTGTCCATTTCAGGCTTCCGGACCAGGCGGTCGGGGATCGCATCCCATTCCGGCAAAGAAAACCACCCGAAGGCGGCTTGGCTTTCTACACGGGAGGATTTGATCGGAGTGATAGGATTCGAACCACGACCTCCTCGTCCCGAACGAGGCGTGTCCACCGTCCTCGGCCACGTCCGCCAAGTCGTAGGGCTCGTCGGTCTCGACTTTTGAAGTCGCCATGGCCCGGATCTCAGGTCCCCGACCAGGACGCACCGGCGCCGGTCCCAGGGCGGCCCGAACGACGCGACCACGACCCGCTCGCCGTCGACCAGCCGCGTCAGGTGCCACGACCCGTCCGGGTCCTAGCGCACGATGCCCTCGCCGAGCACCGGGCCCTCGTACCAAGCGGGGTGCCCAGCGGCATGAGACTCGGCGATGGCTTCCCGCCTCATGCAGGCGATGTCGCCGGCGCGCTCGCGCAGGCGGAACAGGGCCGGCTCGTCGATCATGGCGACAGGATAGAAAGGGTCGGAGTGGAACGCAAGCGGCCCGCGTCGGCCTGTCCTCACTGGAACGGGATCGGCCTCACGATCCTCGATGCCAACCAGGATACGACCTGTGCATCGTACTTCGAGCCTTGGTGCAACAGGGCCACAAGCCCGATGATGGTTGAGATGGCGACCACGTTGCGCACCGAGGCATAAGGTATGCGCTTATCCCACTTCGAGGACATGACCAGGAAAAGGCCCACCAGCGCGAAGAAGGTGGTAAACAGGACCAGGGTGACGAGGATGAAGAACGTACCGAGGCCGAGCCCCTTCACGGCTCCGTAGCGCGAGCCGTTCACGACGACGCCGGGGCCGACCTCGGACGAGACCAGGACGCTCGCGGGCGACCCGGACCGCACGATCGCGACCTTCAACGCCATGTCGGGATCGAAGACCTTCCACCGGATGGACAGGTCGTCGCCACCACGCTCGACCGTGAAGTTGTCGGGGACTGAACTCTCCGTCCTGACGACCGTGTAGGCGAGAAGGTGGGAGCCGCTCGGCAGGATTACCCGCAGCGGACGTCTCGTCATCTCGGGCGTGATGGGCTTCCCGCCGTCCCTCCAGAACGTCACCTCGGTCTGCACAAGGTCCTCGTTGCCCGCGTCGACCCCGGCGACGGTCACGCCCATGGGGAACGTGCGTGAGCGGTACGCCAGCGGGTAGTCCGCGGCGACGTCGATGATGCGCTGCTCGTCGGAGTCCGGGGACAGGTATGAGGCAATCGTGATGACGGAGCCGACCGCGCCAAGGACGGCGAACAGGCCGACGACGAACCGCGCGATCAGGTGCCCGGGACCGGTCTTCCCTACTTTCGGCAGGGGGTCTGGCGCCTGACCCGGCCCGCTCGGCGGCGCGCTCAAACCCGTCGTCATCCATTGCCTCGCGTCCTTGCGGGACACGGCCCCGCACAGGTTTCGTTCCGGGTTTCGTTCCGGACATGCGCAGGGCGCCCCGAGGGACGCCCTGCCTACGCTGTTTCCCTGTGAAATTCTGGTCGGAGTGATAGGATTCGAACCTACGACCCCCTCGTCCCGAACGAGGTTGCGTGCGTATGAACCCCGTTCCGTTCCCTCTCAATCGGCACCTATCTTCGCGTTTCGTTCCGTTCAAGCTGTACCGAACCTGTGTGCCAACGAGGTGCGCCCGATCCCGGCGGGTAACGCCCCCGCCCCGTCCAACGACGCGTGCCGGCCATGAGCGCGATCATGGACAATCCGGTCAACGAGGCGTTCCAGAACGATCTGAGTTCAGATGGAGGTGCGGGTAATCTTTCCCCACGCGCCCTTCTGGCGATCGGCTACGTCGCTCACGTGATGGCGCGGGAGCACGTCCTCGGGAACGGCGAGACCGCGCTCTACTGGCATCTCGTTGGCGTCGCAAGCGGGCATGCGGTTGCACGACGGGAGCGGTCGATGCGTAAACGCTTCGCCAAGGCTGGCACGCCGTGACCTACGTCATGCGCACGCCCTACGGCGCGTTCTGCTCCGTCTGCCAGTCGCCCCTTGGCTCAGAAGAAGACGACTGGGACGAGTGCGACGCTTGCGGTGGCGAAGGATTAGACCCCGAAGCGGAGGACGAGGATGGCGACGACGCCCCCGCCCTGCCCCTCCGGAGGCCGGCATGAGCGTCATCCACCTGCTTCCCCCACAAAAACGGAAACGGCGCACCGCCTACGATTATGTTAAAACCTACCGATCTAAGCAAATTGAGGCTGGGTCGCGTCGGCTTAGCATTTTGCTATCGCCTGATGCTGCGCAAAAGGCCGCTGAGCTGCAAACTTCTACAGGAAAATCATTGACGCAGATTGTCGAGAAATTATTACGGGATGCCGCTTGACGCCATACCTGATCCGGCTTAGATGTAGGTCATCAGCAACGGAGCACGCAGACGACCATGACCCCGATCACAATCCGCGAAGTCGGCCCTTACGCCATCATCTGGAACGACGGCGAGCTTTTCTGCAACGGCGTTCGGACTTCCCTGGTGACCCTGGCCAAGCCTCTCGCCAACGGCGCCGTCGCCACGGTCGACACATTTTGCAAGGGCGCTAACGGCAAACAGGACATCGTCTCGCTGCAACCCGAGCAGCTCCAGATGGTCATCGAAGCCGGCCGCGCCAGAACCGCAGCTTACCAGGCGGAATACGCTCGCACTCACGCCGCCGAGGTTGCTGCTGCGGATGCCCTGGAGACCAAGGCTCGCGCATACGATCGCGGCATGAACGAGGGCGGCCAAGGCTACAATCCATACCGTGATGCCGCCGAGCTGTCCCATCCCGACGAACGCCAAGTTTGAACCGGTTACCCCACCTCTCGAAGACTGGTACGGAGACACGACAATGGCCGAGACTTACAGCATAGGCGTTGATCTCGACGGAAAAGCCTACCGGCTTGTGATTAACAACATCAGTCGCGAGGCTCGGCAAGTTATCGGTCTCTGTGACGAAAGCTGGATGATGGGCGACTGGCACCGCAAAACGCCACGCGAATGGCCTTGGCTACAAGGTGTGGTCCGCTCCGCCGATGCCCTGTCTGACCCAGCGGCGGCAAAGCGGATGTTGGCTATACAGGATCGCATCGAGGCGCTCGGTTACCGCTGCACCGGGGGCTTCAACTCATTCAGGGCGCATGCCGGCTTACGACAGCTTAAGATCGTATGATGGCCGCCATGTATACCGATCGAAGTTGATCCGAAAGGCAGCTGTCTGATGCCTCGCCTCAAGACCGGCGCCCGCAAGACCGACGCGGAATATGCCGCGACCTACCGGGCTAAGCGCCTCGCCGAGGGAGGACGGCGACTCAACGTCCTGCTCTCCGCTCAAGCCGCCGAGGCGATGGAGCGGCAGCGCGCGATCCACGGCAGCGACACGGCGGCGATCGAGCGATGGCTCATTGGTCCAGAGCGCGGAAAGTGAGCTACGGCCCTCACGCCCCTCGCCGTCTCCCATGCCTCGCGCATGATCCCGGAACAGCCGGATCAGGATCGTCGAGGCGCGGAAGTCGGTCGGCGGGGCGGTCGCATTGATCGCAGCCGGCATGCGCGCGGCATCGTCCCCGTCGAGCCGCACCGCGGTCGCATCGGCCGGGATCTGCCGCCGTTGTGTTGTGCTGTGGGATAGATGTTAAGAAATCCCGAGCGACATCAGAATCAGGGCGGCACCTACGCCGACCGCTATCGTCATCGCCGTATCGCGATAGGCCCGCGAGGGAATACGTCCGTCCTGCGATCCAGAGGCTATGAGTTGCAAGGTCAGCCCGCTGGCGATGATCCACTGCATGAAGGCGTTGATGAGGTCGCCTGCCGGGTATGCACCCAAAGCGTGATTGATAAGGGAATCCAGGAAAATCCCGAATAGGCCGAAAGCCACAGTTACCACGCCGATGATCAGAACATCTCCTGGCCCCCACGACGATGGGCGACGGCTGAGGATGCTCCATTCGCCTTGCCAGAACATGATGCCCACACCAAAGCCGCTGGCGATGCAGACCGAATTCAAGATCTGAAACAGCAACATTCGCGGCAGCGAGAACCCAAGAGGAAGGAACGCTATCCATATCCCGATTATGATGCGGGCACCTGGTCCAGTTAGTCGTCGCATTTACTACCCTCTCTGGCTGCTTCCAGCGTGGCGATGGCACTTTCCGCAGTGGTCCTTATACTGTCGGAGATCCGCTCGACCCGCACGACTTCCACCAAAACATCGAGCATGTCATCCACGCATCTAGCGATCTTCTGTCTGTTTGCCGGTTCGTTGACGATGGCTTCGGCGACCTGGATGCTCCTCTTCGTCAGGAGTTGATGCGCAGCATAGACGGCCGTTTCCTTATTCGACAGCTCATGAACGAGAGCATTCCGCCGATGGTCGATCATGCCTATGCCGATGATGGTCAGAAACGACTTCAAGATCATGGCTTACCGCCGGCGCGCGAGAGCACTTCACCGGTTCGCTCGTAATTGCGGTCAACCTGAGCCAGTATTCGGGCATGCTCCCCAGGCACGTTCTGCACGACGTCGAGGATCCTTTGCAGCCGATTTGCCATATCGACCGTGACGCCGGTATTGGCCGCGATCGCAGCCGAACTCGCCGCCGCCACCGTGGCGGCCAGTTCCGCGCTCTTCGCCGCCGCGGTGGCTCTGGCATCCTGCAGGATGCGGGTAAAAGCCCGTTCCTCGATCAGTTCGTCCCGCTGCACTTTGACCATGTAGATCAGGAACGCCACGACGCCGGGCATCCCCACCGTCGAGATGACGTCGGCCGCGATCTTCACCCATGACACTTCGGCCGGGATCGCCACACTGCCATCGGCAAGAGCGGACGGCCCGAGGACGATAACGAGGAGGAGCGTAGCGAGGCGGAGGAGCACGGCGCTATCGCCCGCGCTTCACGACCGCGACCGTCGATGTTCCGCCGATCTTCGTGGGGGCCGTGCCGGTGATCTGCGTTGCCGCGTGCGACGCCACGGTCACACCGAGCAATGCCGCGATGAAGCCGAGCGTCGTGATATCCATGTCGGGAGGTGCCGTGAGGCGGAGGCCGGCATTGGCGAGAGCCCACACCGCGAAGGGAAGCGTCTTGGCCACCATCAGCAGGCCACCAAGGCCCCATTCGATCATCGGCCGCGGCCCTGCGATGAACAGCGACGGGTTACTGATCTCCGCCGTGCCGATGGCGACCTGTTGCGCCTGGCTCGTGACCGCGTAGTCGTCGGCATGCTTCTGGCCTTGAAGTGCGAAGCGATGCTGCTCCTCAAGTGCGGCGAGCTTCGCCTTAGCACCAGTAGGATCGGTCGCGACCACGTCGGCAATCTGCTGTGGGGTCGAGGTATCTGGAATGCCGAGAGCCGTGGTGATGCCCGATAAGGCAAGGTTGATGGCGGGGGAGACCAGCATTCCGAAAGGCCCCAGGACGGGCGTCAGCATGGCCCCCACAGCCGTGCCGAGGTATGGGAGCCCGGCACTGGCCAGGCTCTTCAAGAGCGGCTCAAAGGCCGTGAGGGAGAGGTCCATCACGATCCCGTCACGAACCGATCATTCCATGACTGCACATCTTCCAACTGTCCATTGGCCTGATAGGTCACTGGTATAGATGGCGACCATGGATAAGGGTTGATCGGAGTTCCCGGCACCAAACGTGGTATCACGGGCGACTGCTGAGGCAGTGCCGGCCACTGCGGCCTCCCCTCCAATCGCGTAACGCGATCCATGAGGTCCGCCACCTGTCGACGGAGCAGGGTGATCTCTTCTTTCTCGGTCATCTTTATCTCCGTGAATGTTAGGCCGCCGCCCTCACCTTGTCGCTCGGCACCGCACCGGCAAGCTCCGGCGTCGCCTGGATGGCGACGACTCCGGGGAGATCGGCTGCGGCGGCTACCAACGCGGTCTTGTGGCGGGCCTGCAGGCGAGCCATGACGCGGCCAACGGTGGACGTCCACATGCCGATGGCCGCCATGGACAACGAGCCGCCCACACCGATGACGATGCTGGCCACAGCGTCCATGCTGGCGCCGTCGAGATTGGCGATGGTCCAGCCGTGACTGACGAGCCAGACGCAACCCCAGGAAACGAGGTAGCGCGTAAGGGTGAGAAGCGGTGCGGACATCACGGCCTTAATCCCGATTTCTGTCGGCCATCGCCATGATGATGCTCCATCCGGCCGCACCGATGACGAGCGCGGACACGCCGACGCCGCCGATGATTGCGAGTGCGTTGAGCATTTGACTAGACCTCTTGGTTCTCGGGAAGCTCGGGAAGATCGACGGTCTGACCAGCAAGAGCGTGCGTGGAGTCACCGAGGAACTTGATCTGGCCGTCCGAAACGAATGAGTGACAGACATAGCAGGTGAACGGCGCAGGATTGTCGGGATGCTCGGCATTATAGGTACACCAGCACTTTTCCGAACGATGCTCTGACATGTAATGCCCGCATCGCACGAGCAGAGAAGGCGAAAGAGTTGGTCTGTCGAGGCTACCGTTCCACGCCCAGCATGGCGGACCGCCCTCAATGTTTGCTACATGATCATCGCCGCATCCGGGGCATGTGAACGAAACAGCTTTGGCCCCACCGCTTCGCTCCACAGTTTCGATAATGGCGGACATCACGCGGCCCTCCCACCAAACGCCGCCTTGATCCGAGCCCAGAACCCCGGACGCGACACCGCAGGCACGAGATGCGGTCCCGACACGGCGGGCGGGGTGTAGGGTGCCGGCGGGACTTTCGGGGCGATGAAGCCGGGCGGAAGAAGGCTTGGGGGCTCGGGTATCCGTCCCAGGCCGGGGATCGGGCCGGGGGATGGGATCGGAGGCGCTGCAGCGGCGATCTTGGCGGCCATTCCCGCAACTGTGAGTCCATTCGCATTGATTGGCTGGACAACCTTCGCCGCGTCAATCGCAGCGAGGAACGCGGCGTTGTACCCTGCGATCAACCCGGCCTTGTCCGTGCCGTTGATGATGTGGCGGGCGCCGAACGGATCGTCGACCGTCGCGTTGAAATACTGACTGAGCTTGCGTCCGGTGAAGATGCCGCTCATCATGCCGTCGAACATGGCGCGTAACGCGAAAGGCCACGTCAGCATGTCGTTCGGGCTGCTACACCCGAACTTTTTGAAATTTGGCTCCCATGTGCACTGGACAAGTCCGCGCCCGTACCAGGGATAGTAAGGCTTGGATTTGAGGTAGCTGTCGCCGCCAAATTCCTTGATCGGCTGCATGGACTTGGCTGTTTCATGCCAGCAAGTCGCCAGCATATAGCTAAGCCACCTTGCATCGGTCAGGCCGCGGCGCTCCCACTCATCCAGAATGCGGGTGAAGCCATCGACTTGACTCGACCCAAGGAAGCCGTTGGCCGGCGCGGCTCGGATGCGATCAAAGAAAAGCTTGCGGTCGATCATCGTCACAACTCCACGGTCTTCGGCCGGAAAGCGTCCAGCACTTCTTCGGGCGTCAATTCGACTTCGGCGTGGACGTGATGGATCGCGAGGTGAAGGTCGCCACAGTACGCATTGATCGCGACGCGCAACCGCTCGGGATCCACGTCGGGCACGGCTGCGCACGCGGTGGCGAAGGCCTCGGTGTCGAGGCTGTCTTTGAGGTCGGGTGTCATGGGGATGTTCCATATGGAAACGGCCCCGCGATGAGCAGGGCCGTTGATGGTGGTGAGAGTGGAAGTCTAGGCGGCTTGCAGCCGTGCGATATCTAGGAACTCAACATTCCTTGGTAGTTCGACTGTGCACTTAGATCCCACAGCAATTCCGCGGTTAGCCTTGTAGGCTTCCATATAGCTTCTGAGCTGCATCAGAGCGTTTCGGTTGAACGGGCCTTTCTTGACCTCAACCGGTACTGTCTCGCCTTCGATATCAAGCAGGAAGTCACATCGATGTCCGTTGCCGGTGTGCACCTTCAGCATTTTGGCTGAAGGCCAGAACTTATCGAACACGCGTGAGAACAGCGGCTGAGTTGACCGTAGCTCGGTTTCTGACCGAGATTGCGATACGATCTGATGCATCAGATCCGTGTCGGCACACATCGTGATGCCGCCGCAGTAGGTTGGGAACATATCAAGAGCCATCAGAACAGAACGAGCTTTCTGCAGCGCTCTCAATTTTTCCCGAATCGCATCGCGCTCTGTCGAAAGATTTTCCTGTAAAATCTGATTGACCTTAGCGGCATAAATGCCTCCCGCGATCAAGTCAAAGAGTGTGCTATCGTTGACCCCAAGCGCCGTTGACGCCATAACGATTTGCGGAATTTTCGACAGAAGACCACCCTCTGATATTGGGCTCAGCCGCGAAAGTACCTCTTTCGTGTACCGGATAGCAGCAGTTTCTGCCTCTTTGGATAAGACAGGTTTCGCTTGGTTGTCGCTGGTGTTCATATTGGATCTCAGTCGCGTGTCGCACGCGGATTGAGGGAGGCGGGGGAAGGGTACGTGCCCTTGGAAGCTGAACCCTTCCCCACGCTGCGGCTGGCGACTACAGCCGGCTCTTCCCGGTTGCGAACCGGGAATGAGAAACGATGGTGCCCCCCGTTCGCACGGGGACGCAAGGCCCCGCAATTGTGAAAGCGGGTGTTTCGTTCGCTCTCTGTTCTTCTTAGCCAGAGGGCGGCGCGCTGCAGGATTTCTCCCGCCATCTCGGGCGCCATCCGGCTCCGTGGACTCCTAATGCAGCACGACGCCCGGCGGCTTGATACCGAACATGCCGAACCAGATCTCGTGAAAGCAGGCGTCGCACACGATCGCGCAATCCTCGGGATCGACGCCAACACAAGTCCGCACCGCTTCGGCTGCGGCACGGTCTGGATCGCCAAGCCGAAACACACGCCGGCAGCCTGCGCACGTGTAGGTTTCGGCTAGGGGCATGTGGATGATCCGGAACCGAGGCGCGGCTGCTTACGCCGCAGCCACCGTCACGCCAGCCGCCGCACTCGCCGCGACCGCAGCCTGAACCACCGCTGGCTCGGGCTGTACGGCAGCACCGGAAGCCGCCACTGCGGTCGGCGCGCTGCCGTCATGCGGAACCGTCGTGGTGACGCCCGTCGAGGTGTCGCTATGGGCCGTGGTGCCCGGCGCAACGGAAGTGCCCGTGGCCGGATCCATGCCCGGAACGCTCGACGCGGCCGGCACCACGATCACGGTAGCAGATGCGTCCGTGGTGACGACGGGAGCGGTCGGGGCTGAATCGGTGGATGTCGGATTCGGCTGTGCTCCGGCCATATCCGACACCGCACCACCGGTCATGCTGGCGACCTCGGTGCCCAGGGCCGCGACGGCCTTCGATGCCTGGGCTTCGACGCCGCCCATGATCTCCGCTTTGAGATCCGACAGCATCTTGTCGACCCGGCCCATGATTTCGGCCTTGAAGGCTTCCATCTCGGAAGTCACTTTGGCCTCGATCTGGGCCGTGAACTTGCCGAGGTCGAGTGTGTGGCCAGCGAGCTTGTCCAAATCTTCACGGATGGTTTTGAGGAAAGACATAGGGATGATCCTTGGTGGTGATCCGGCGTGCGGAAACCCCCGTTCGGGCCGGAACCGGGCGGGGTGGAAGGGAGATCGGCTTAACGGTGCATCACACGCCGGCCAAAGTGAACCACGCGTCCGGCGTGATACTCATGTCGACCGCGGCGCGAGCCACCTTGGGGTCGCCGAGCACAACGGGTCCGGTCGCGGCGCGGGCCACGAGACGGCTCATGTGGTCCGGCGTGACAGTGGCGCGCTGCGAGGACGAGAGGGCGTCGAGCAGGGTGCTGACGGGCGCTGTGCGCGGGCGCGGCACGACGGGCGGCGTGGGCGGCGGCGGGCCGAAGTTCGTCCCGTCCCATGTCATGCCGACCGTGACGGTTTTGCCGTCCGGGATCGGCACGATGCCGTTGCCGCTAGCGTCGAGAGAGCCGACGTTCGGGAAGCATTCCTCGAGCGAAAACCCGTTGGGGTGCGGAGGGATGAGACTCTGGACGAGTCCGGAGACGACCTGGATAGCGATGGGAGAAAGGTTTGCCATGTCGGGCTCCTACCAAGACACGATGCAGACGCCGGAAGCGCCATTGCCGCCCGCGATGCCCGAGCCACCGGACGAAGCCGATCCGCCGTTCCCGTAGCCCTGTCCAGCGCCGCCGGTGCTGCAGAGGTCGATTGAGCCGAGCCCGCGGGGCGCCAGCCCGCCTCGGGCGAAGATCACAAGCAGCATGGACGTCGTCACGGTTGCGGTGTTGGGGCCGGAAGCGCCACCCTGACCTCCAGAGAGGTTGATCTGCCCGCCGGAGCCCAGGCCGCCGGCACCACCGTATGACTGCGTGCTGGACCCGGAATTGCCACCCCCGCCGCCCGTGGCAGAACAAAGCGCGCCGAACGATGTAGTGCCACCGTTGCCGCCGGCAACGTTGGCCGCCGCGAGACCTCCAGGCCCGACCGTGACCGCGTAGGTGGCGCCGGGCGTTAGGCCTGTGAAGTTGGCGTAGCAGTAGCCGCCCGCGCCGCCGCCGCTGCCGTTATTGCCGACAAGCGTGCCGCCGGCTGTGGAGTTATTGGTGGCCCCGCCCGCCCCGCCGCCGCCGAGCATCTCGACGCGGACGGAGGTGACGTTCGGCGGCACCGTGAAGGTGCCGGAGGTAAAGAAGGTTTGCGTCCGGCCGACAAGGCCGTTGGCGAAGATCAGCGCGAGGATGTCGGACGCAACGGGTCCGTTAACCCGCCAGTTCGCGCCGTCGAAGACGATGGGCACGAAACCCGACACGTCGCCCGAGGCTAGCGCGCCGCCGCCTTGCCGGACGAACGGGACGAGACCAAGGCCGTCGTTCAGCGTCGCGGCACCGGTGTTCGCCTGCCCCGGCGGAATGTAGACCAGGATTTCCATGCCCTGCGGGCGCACGAGCGGCGCGGGGCTTAGTGCGACCGTGTAGGCATTGGTGCCCGAGGCGACGCCAAACTCCCATTGGCCGGACTGGACACCGCGCGGCACGCCGGGCAGCGTTACCGGAATGAAGGGCGCGCCTGCATAGAGAGTAATGTTTCCGGCCGTGATGGTGGTGGCGCCCTGTGCCAGCGTCACGACATAGAGCCCAGCCCAGCCCGCGTCTGGTGCTGGGCTCGTCTGGGTTCCTGCGGTCGCGGCCACGCCCGCCTTGATCTGATACGCGACGGCGCCGCGCCGCACGGTGTTTTGTGCCGTCCCCGCGCCGCCCGGCCCGGAGAACCCTACCTGCGGGTTCACGGCGTTGTAATAAGGCAGCACCGTCGCGCCCGCGTCGGCGTCCTGATACTGGACCTCGACAAGGAAGTTCTGTGCGTAGCCGGCAGCCGCGGGTGGCGTGAAGGTCAGGGTCTGGGCATCAAGCAGGATGCCCTGCTTGACGACCGTGTGGCCGTCCGCCGGTAGGGTCGAGAACGGCGTCGCTTCGAGCTGCGCCTGTTGGAATACCTGTCCCGGCCCGAGCACGGCCGACAGGCTCGCGGGCGCCGTGGGGGCCAACGTGAAGCCCGCAACCGCCTGAGCGGTGCCGAGCACCGCCTCGCACGCCTTGGCGAGCCCCACCATCGCGTATTGCGAGAGCCGGAGGTTATCGGTCTCGAGCGGATTCTGGCCAGGATAGACGAGTGGCCTGTCGATGGAAGCCTCCTATGGAGCATCGCCCCGGCGACGAGCCAGGGCGGGCGTTTCAGGAAAAAAGGATCGTCAGTTCTGGATCGCGACCCAGGCCGTGACGCCAGCCCCGTCCGTGCGGTTGATGCAGGCGTAGATGTCGGCGTCCGCGACGGTCGATCCGACCTGGCTCATGTCGGCGTATTCGAGGGCGCCCGCGCCATAGCCGGCGTTCGTCGTGCCATAGCCGCCGATCAGCGGAATGCCGGCCGTCATCGGCCGAAATGCAGTGACGAAGACCTGATAGGGATAGGCGATCGAGCCGTAGCGACCCGCACCAGGCGACACCGAGGCATTCGTCGGCGTGATCGCGTAGCCTTCATGGCCTTGGCCCGAGCCGTACCCACCTTGCCCCGACCCGTAGCCGCCCGACCACGCCGCGTTTGGCACGCCGCCGCCATAAGCCGTGGAAGGGACACCGTAGCCGCCGCAGTCGCCCGTGTTCCAGAGTTCCAAGATGATCGGATGTCGCCCCGTGAGGTCGAACAGCGCCTTGTCGATAGCCGGACGGGTGACGCGAGGCCGAAAGATTTCATCGGTGAAGCGTTTGCGCCATGCATCGTCAGACTCGCTTGGATGGCGCAGGAAAGTGGTGCCGAAGAACCCGTAGGCATCGACGTCGAGCAGCCATCCCGTCGTGCCGGCGCGCCGCGTACCGGCCCGTACAACCTGACCTTGCGCCCTAACCCACACCATCGCGTCCGCGACGCCGCCGAGGACGATGTCCCGGATCGGTGCGACGTCGCCGAACCATCCGTGGGGGACGAGACTGCGGAGGCGCCGGAGCATCTCGGTGCTGTCGATGACGGCCACGTCAGGAAATCACAAGGTTCACGGATTTTGGCGTGTTCTGGGGCGTCCCGACAATATCGGCCGTGCCGCTGTTCAGCGTGTAGGAAGACGGGATGACCTCGCCGACACCGATGACCCGTTGAGCCACACCGGCGAGGGGAAAATAGCCGACCGTCGCACCCTGCCCGAGCCCGTTGATGTAGAGCCCGAGCGCCGCTGCCACTGCGGCAACCACGTTCTGATGGATGTAGCCGGGGAGGCTGGTAACCTGCATGACGACGTTGATGGGCAGGGTCACGGCCGCATAGACGCCGGTCCTGATGCCGGCCGCCCGAACTCCGCTGATATCGCTCGAGATGACCGACTGTGCCGCGGCCAGCAATGCGGAGGAAATCGCCCCCGATCCATCATCCACGATGACGGAGACCATGCCGAGGTTCGTGGTGCCGTCGAGGTTCTGACTCTGCAGCACCGTGGCCGTCATGCCGACCTTGAGATTGGCGATAGCCGACAGGTATGCGGGGACGGTACCACCGCCGCTTCCCTGGACCGCGAGGCCGAACCGATATTTCACGCTAGCATCGGACTCGACGTCGATTCCGTTGCTAAAAGCGGCCGGGTTGGTGACCGTGTCGACGCCGAAGGTCTGGGACGCGATATTGGTGATCACACCCGCCGCGACATTTCCGTTTGCCCCTGGTGCCCCCGTCGTGCCGTTGGTGACGCTTTGGGCCGGTGCGATGACCGATGCGACCTGTGCCGGCATGGCATAGCCGCCGGTCGCCACGAGCGAGCCGGGTGCCGCGTAGGACGCCACATAGGCGCCGTTTGAGGGGTCGGCATAGACCTGGAACCGCTGCGATCCATCGGCCGTCTGGACGATCGCTCCGACTGGGACATAGACAGTCGCCCCCGAAGCCGTGTAGCGAGAGAACGTGCAGAGGCCGGTCGTGGGTTGCGCGGCGAGGCGGGTGACGCCGGACAGCGGAAAGTCCGCCACGAAGCTGTCGACGTCGGCCCCGTAGGACGTCGCGAACCGGGTCAGCTTGGCGGTGTCGAGGTTCTCCTTTTGCAGCCACAGCGCGACACCGGCGACGGCTTCCGCCAGGCCGCGCAGCATCGAACCGATCGCGAAGTTCAGGAACCGGGACGTGATCCGTCCCTGCATCCCAGCCGCGATCGAGCCGACGATTTGCGAAAAGCCGCGTGTTTGCAACGTGCTCATCGTGAACCCGGTACTTCCAAAGCAATCGAGGCCGTCGTGTTCGACACGGCATTCGTGTAATCGATGCGGATCGAACAGAGCCCGGCGGCATCAGCCTTGAACTGGACCGTGATGACCGGTGCCGGGATGCGGGCGACTGTGGCCTCGAGATAGATTTGCTGGCGGACGATCGCCTTGATGCCGCGTTCGAGCGCGGTGAGGCCGATGCGTTGCGGCAGACCGGCCCCATAGTCCTGGTGGAAAGTATATCCAGACACAGCCGTGAGTAGGCGCCGCTCAATGTGATCGTTATCGAGAGTGATGCCATCGACGGTGACCAAATCACCATCTGGTGTCAGGTCAAAATCTCCTTGCCACTGACACGATAGATCTGGCATGTTCGACCTCGGTCAGATCACGTCGAAGTCAGGCAAGGGGCAACCCGTCGTAGCTGGCCTGTCCCTTGGCGGGGATCAGCAGTGAAATTCCCGCGCCAACCCACGGATCGGACAGGCCGTTCAGCTCGGCAATCTGCCACCAAGCCAGGGCATCTCCGAGTTCGCGAGCGGCGTAGCGGAACAGCGTCGTGATGCCGTCCGTCTCGACGATCTTGGCCGGCAGGCCGGATCCGATGTAGGGGGTGGAAGGATCGGCCACCGCTACGCCTTGTCACCGTGCATGACGCAGCCGAAGTCGGGCGCAGTCAGAAGATTGAGATCCCGGATGATTACTTGGTTCGTCCTATCGGCATAGGTCTCAGCCCAAGAGCGAAACATGACAGGTACAGCGAGGGAACCGCTGTCATTTCCCTCTCTGGTTGCACGAAGGCAAACTCCCTCCTTGCCTTCACGAGCGACGAAATGCTTGCCTAAGGCGGCCTTGTGGGCCGAGAACGAGGCATCCCAAAATCTACACGTTGAACAGTGCTTCGTGGTCATGCCAGCCTTCCCATGAAGCTCTGCAGCACCGCAAGATGCGGCCTATCGGCCTTGTCAGGCTCGATGCTGAACGCGTAGTCGCTCCACCATTGCCCGGCCGCCCAAATCGCATAGGCGGCCCACACGTCGCTGTTGTCCGTCATGAATTGCAGCATCGCGGTCGCCTCGACCTGTCCGGCCGGCATGGCAAAGCCGAATTCCCCAAGGAACAGCTTGTAACCCTTGGATCGCGCCCATGTCGTGACATCGGCCAGCACCGTCGCGCCCTTGCCGGCGGCATACTCTTGCAGGTGCGAGCCGGAGTTGTCGCCGTCGAGGTACTGATGGACCTCGACCATGAAATTGGAGTCGGCGAAGCCCTCGAACGCCGCGGCGTTGCCGCCCGCGACGAAGTCGTGCGCCCCGTTCCATCCGGCGCCCGGTGCCATGATGGTCTGCTTCGCGCCAGTGACCCGGATCCCGGCGACGCACTTGCGCAGCGTCACCTGCCAGTCGACCGGAGACCAGGCCGAAGGCTCGTTCATGATGCCGAACATGACATTGGAAGCGTGGCGGTAGCGCGTCGCCATGCGCCACCAGAAGTTCGGGGCGTCCTCGACGTCCATCTTGGCCCCGGCGCGCTGCCCGTAGTTATGAGCGTCGAGCACGACCGTCAGTCCCGCACTCGCGGCGGTGGCGACAATGCGATCAAGAGCCGCGATATCGGGACCCGAGAACTCGCCGTGGTTCACCGGCTGAATCCGCTCGATCAGGAACGGAATGCGGATGAGCTTGATGCCCTTGGCGGCCCAAGGCGTAATCACCCAATCGTCGGGATAGACGTAGTTCTGCCCCATGACGCCCGGCAGCTTGTCGGACGCGAATTCGGCACTCGCGATGTTGACGCCAGGCAAGGCGATGGGGGCGCGCTTCTTCGGTGCCACGGGCGGGGCCGTGATGGTAGCGAGCCGCTGTTGCAACCTCACGATCTCGGCTGTGAGGAAGTCGGCCTCAATCTGAGCTGACATGATGATCCTTACGGATGCACGGTCTTGTAGGGATGACCGGCGGGCAGCAGCGAGCCGTCGCCAGTCGCGGACCACGCCAGTTTGCCCTCGACGTACTGGCGATTGGACGTCGTAGGCGTGTTGTTCAGCACGACGAACCCGGCGTAGTCGCCGAAGATCACGTTGCCGTCGGCCGTGGCCTGTCGGCTTATGCAAAGTACCGGAGCCGAGCCGACGACGCTCATGGCGATCGTAGACCCGACGGCGACGCCGTTCACCCACAACTGCATCTGACCCGCCGTGCAGATGGCGGCGAGCAGCATGGGCACATCATGTGTCAACGGCGAGGAAGCTCCCAGGACGTAGCTCGGCGCACCAGTTGCCAACTGAAGTGTGGCGCGGTTGGCAGCGGGAACCCAGATGAAGAACCCGCCCGCCTGGTAATCGGTATTACCCCCGCTCGCTAACGACAGGATGCGACCACCGTCGTTCCGGTCATTGTTGACACTATTCGTCAGGAACATGGCGAAGTCCGTCTTACCGACCAACTCCGGCATGTTGCCGAACAACCGGGCATAGGCACCTGTGACGTTCCCGCCAGCCGTGTCGCCATTGACCGACCGGATAGCCGGGCGCGTTGCCCCGAAGTCGGACGCTGTGACGAATATGGGGCCTTGTCCGGTATCTGGCGCAAGTGGGTTCGACGAACCCGCCGTATCGGCGACCGACGTAATACGCCCCGTCCCTACGGGGTTCGGCAGCATAAGTGCTGTCGTGGTGAAATCGAAGTGGCGCAGCACGCCCGGCACGGTTTCGATACTGGTCGGCGCGACGACAGCCTTCGTGGTGTAGGCGACCGGGGCGGAAGTCGGACCCGTTAAACCGTAGCGCGATCCCCGTAGCAGGAGCGAGTAAGCCGTGGCCGGAGTGAGGGTGGTGAGGGTGGCGTTCGCGGGCATCGCGACCCACGTCGTGCCGCCGTCCGTCGAGTAGGTGTAGGTGGTGAAGAACTGCGCCGCGATGTTGAACACGACGCTGCCCTGCGCGGCCTCCGACACGCTGAAGACCGGCGCGGCAGGGGCCGTTGCGCCTTGGTCGTAGCTGTCGAGATAGTCGTTCAGATAGGCCTGTAGCGTGGCCGTGGTCCCGGTGCCGGTCGCATAGAAGTGCTGGCCGGTCGTGTTCTTGGTGAAGCTATAGTTGCCGGTGGTGCCATCCAGCGTCACCGTGCCCTGCTGAAGTGTGTATTGCGTCTTAAGACCCGCCGCGAGGCTTGCTGCAATCGGATCGAAGCCGGCGCGCTGGCGGCGCGTGGCACTGTCGACGATCGATGGGCTGTTATTGGTCTGGTAAAGGTCGTATGCCTTCTTCAACGGGTTAGATGCCGCCGGGGAGGACAGAAGCGGGCCGATGAAGGTGTTCTGCCCGAAATCGTAACCGGCAAGGCGGATCGGCACCGGGCAGTTGGCGATAACGTAGGCGGCATCGGCGAGCGCACCCTGCCAGTTGAAGTCGTTCGATCCCGTCGTCACGTTTGACGCGGGATTGTAGTTTCCGCCCTGCATGGCCACGAATTGCACCTTGGCCAGCACGAGCGACATGCCGGTTCTGGCGTCGATGCCGTCGCCGGGCGAGCGCAGCAGGTCGGCTAAATCGGCGTCAGGCCCGATGCAGGCGATGATGACACTGCCGTCGGGAGAACCCGCAAGCAGCGTGCGGAACGTCGTGAGGGCATCGGGAAAGCTCGACCGCGCAGCCGTGTAGTTGAAGGCGGATGTCAACTGAGCGTCGAAGTAGTCCGACTGGCTGATGTTCGTGGCGGTGCGGGTTGCGACCGGAACTGAGGTCAGGCCAGCGTAATCCAGCAATAGCCGCGCCGTGGATGGCGCACTGTTCACCGCCGGGCAGGTGATGACCCCGGCTAAAATGATTTCGCCGCGCTTGTGCATGACGCACAGCATGGCCATGGCGGCGGCGTCATCGACGTCCTGTCCGGGATCGGTGGAGAGAATGACGTTGGGGATGACAGTTCCGCCCGAGGTCGCGAAGAAAGACCCAAACAGACGGAATCCACTGCTGAACCGACCAATCGACGGTGCACCTGGAACGGCGAGTTCCTGCCCCACGTCAGTAGGTTTCCAAAGCGCCGACGACCTGCGTCCCGCTTGCCACGATCCCGTAGACGGCGGCCTGCGTCGGGATGGTGATCGATGCCCCTACGGTGCCGGGCAGCAGAATGCCCGTGGTGGCGGTCACGCCAGAGGCGCCGATATAGACCGGCGTGGTGCCGTGGTTTTCGATCGTCACAGCGGCGCGGCCGGTGCGAACTGGTACGATTGGCGTCGCAGTAGTTCCGACAGAGGCCTGCGCCGTCGCGAGGTTGGCTGGAACCGTACTGGTGACGGGGACCGCGGGTTGATCGCTGGCGATGACGACCGGGAGCGAGGACGCCCCCAGTGCCTGACCGCCCGGCGGCAGCGTGTTGATGGTCGTGCCGGTGCCGGGCGTGACGACAAGAGTTGGAAGAGACATATCGGCGTGTCCCTAAGCGGCTATGGCAGCGATCAAGCCGCTGTTGGATGCGATGGTGAAATCGGCGGCGGGAGCCGAGATAGTTGGCAGAACGACGACCGGTGCTGGCACCGGCGCTGGCTGAACAGGAATGGCCGGAATAGCCAGTGGGGCAGGAAGCGGCCTATTCTGAGATGGCTTCGTCAGTGCCGTTCCGGTCGCGACCGAAAGGTTGAACACCGCGCGTCCGACCGTGCCGCGCATGTCGGCGAGCGTGGCCTGGTCATAGGCGGCCGTGGCGAGGCCCATAAGCGCGGTGACGAGATCGCCCGCATATCCAGCGGGGTCGGCAGCGTCGAGGCTTCCCACGGCCCCGGCGAGGCCGGTGTCGATTTCGGTTACCAGCGCGAGGCCCGCCGACACCAGGGCAGCCTTGCGCAACGGCGTGGCGGTCTTGATCGGGGCTGCGTCCTGTACCGATGCCGACAGTAGCGCGAGGTCGGACGTGATTTGCGCCGGGATCATGCGTGACCGATGCCGCCCTGACCGAGCGGGACCGAGTTCGCGACATTGGCGGCGGCGACACCGCTGGCGCCACCGAGGTCCGAACCGATCAGGCTGTCGATCGAGGATACGGCAGCGCCTGATCCGCCCGGATTGTCGACGGGCGTCAGGGTCAGCGACGAATGGATCACGTTGGGGAACTTCTCCACCTTCCACGTGTGCGACACGATGACGACGATGCGGGCTTCCATGCCGTTGGAGTAGGGATAGGGCAGACCGGAAATCCGCATCTGATCCAACAGCAGGACGTCGTCCGCCGAACCCGAGCCGACGTGCAGCACCTCGAATGAGCGGTCATCGTCGTCCGGCCCCATGGCATCGACGATGCGGTCGCCTCCCGGCAGTTTATGCACGCGTAGCTGCTGCTTGCCGCCACCCGGAAGCGTCTCGGGAACGGCGAAGTCCGTGAACAGGAAGGGGCCGAGTGCGAGGATGTCGTTGGGCACGAGGTCAGCCGATCTTCGCCATGACGTTCTGTGCCGTCCCGTTGACGGTTTTGACGAGATCGAAATTGCCGCCCTGGTCGGGATCGCCGCCGTAATAGGCATTCTTGCCCGTGGCTGGCTTCATGCTGATCCTGCCATCGGTGTGGTGCTTGGTCTGGGAACCGTTCTGGCCGAGCACGGTCACGCTCTTGTCGGCCGCGAAGAAGACCTTGTTGCCACTCTCGTGCTGTAGCAGCATCTCGCCGCTCTGGACCACGGGAGGTTTTTCGGTATTCGAGAACTGCCGGTGGTGCGCCACGAGCGTGTCGGGATCGCCACCGTCGAAGTGAAGGTCGAAGACTTGCCCATCAAGCTTCTTAGGATCCCCGACGCGAGGGCCAACCGCGATGCCGAAGCCGTTGCCGACGTGCAGCGCCGCGAGCGGAACCCATCCGCTTTCGATCCCATGCGGCTGAATGATACCCTTCACCGCATGCGTCTGCGGATTATAGGCCGTGCAGACAAGCGTCCCCTTGAACTGCGAGCGGCCCATGACCTCTTGCGCGATGCGTCTGATGTGACTCATCAGCTCGTCTGTATCGGTCATGCGTGGCCGATCCCGCCTTGACCGAGGGGAACGGTCGAGAATTGCGTGGCGCCGGTATCGTCGGAACCATCCCGGCCCGATTTGGCGATCTTCCCGGTGACACTCATTTCGGAACCGCTTCCCCAGGCAATCGTCAATTCGACGCTGTCCACGTCATAGAGCTGGTCGAAGATCGTCCCCGTGCCCGAGAGGTTCATCTTCTGCCGTGGCGTGACGGTGAGATCGGCCGGCGCCTTGACGACAATGTTGCAGTCGTGCCGGATGGCTTCCTTGAGGCGCGACTTCGACAGCTTATCGACCTGGGCTTGATTGCGCCCGTTGTGGTGGTGCTCGATTTCCACGGTAGGGCCGACACCGCCCGATTGATTGACCCCGTCGTACTTTTTTGCATCCCGGTGATGCCAAGACCGCACCGCCAGGCTGTGCGGTCTTGCCGCCGTCATGTTGCGGTGCGTTTCGAGATCGGTGCATGTCGCGAACCCGACCTGGCCTTGTCCGTCCGGCGGAACCCACTGAACGTTGAAGGTCCCCGCATCGGTGCCCTTCGGCTCGAAATTCAGGGTCGTTCCGTCGACATACCATCGGAACCCCTCACGATCGGCGAGGCGCGAGAGAATTTCATGATCAGAGAGGTTCAACACGAGGTGGTTTGTGTCGACGTCATAGATCTTGCCGGCGAAATCCTCGGTCGCCTGAACCGCGGCCGTGAGGCCATGATCCTGAGCGATCGTCGAGGCGATATCGCCTGATTTTTGGTTTTTGAACTGCTGAGAGCGGCGCTTTTCGGTGAGAGGCCCCGATTTGTCCCGGCCCGAAACCGTGACGGTGCATTCGCCCCAATGGATATGCGGTTCGTCTATCTGTCCCGTGATGACCGAAACAGCATCGCTCCCGTCGAGAGACATCAGGATCTCGACGTCCGTTGGCTGGTAGTCGGCCCATTCGGCATAGCCGTAGCCGGCCACAGCGGTCTCGTCGACCGATAGCTCGGCTTCGAACGTGTCGGCCTGCCGCTCGGATTTCCGCGTCACAGTGGCCGAGATGCAGGGCAGTTTGGCGCCGTTGAGGGAAAGCCAGACGCGAGGCGTTCGGACGTTGCTTCCCGCGCCGGCAGTGGCGTCGATGTAACTCACGCAGCGTCGCTCACAGGAGTCCCTGGCGAGACGTAGTGGCTATGGGGGTCGGGACCACCCATGCTGTTCGGGAAGCGCATGGCGGATGCTTGGTGCTTCGTGACGACTTGGGCGATCTTCTTCCCGTCGAGATAAATGTGGTGCTGTTGCGGCCGGGCGTCGTTCATCGCCGTCGTCATGTTGCCGCCCGCCGGCGCGCCGGGGCTCACCTTGCGGGGCGGAGGAGCCGAGACGGTGGCGGCGGGTCGGCCGGCCGATACGGTGGCGCCGCGATGCGAATAGGCAGCGAGGGCGGCGCGTTCATAGGCGTGACGGCTACCATAGGCCTTCACGCCAGCCCCTTCGAACGACCGCTCGAAGCCTTCGAGGCTGCCGCCTGCTTTTAGCCCAGCTATGCTACTGGCGTAGCGACCTGCCAGCTCGTGCTTGAGGAAGCCATAGTTGGCCTCGTCGGAATGCACATCCAGATGGTTCGCGGCAGACCAAGCGCGAAACTCGCGGTTGCGTGAACCCGTCCATTGTGGCCAACCGATCCCGCCGCCACCGCCGATCTCGTTGAATGCTCTGAACCCCATCGACTCGTGGCCGATGTTGCCCATGATCTTCGCGGCCATCGGCGCGTCGAGGCTGAAATCTCCCATCAGCCGCGACATGATCTCGGGGGATTTCTGCGCAAAGCTTCCGCCAGCGGAAAACCGTCCGACCGGACCATCGACAAGGGATCTGCCAGCCCCGCTATGCGCCCGTCCGTAACGGATGGACGGCATGGACCGGCCCGAACCCCCACCAGAACCGCCTCCAGGGCTGTCCCAGGTCGTATATGCGGCATTGGTGAAGTCCGAACCGCCGCCGACGTCACCGGCCCCGGCACCAGCCCCACCGCCGAACAGGCCGTAGACCTTGGCCGTCGCCGCATCGAGCGCGGCTGAGAACGATGCCAGCGCGCCGGTTATGCCGGTCGCCCGCGTGTTCAACCCATCGAACGACGCCTTGACGATGCCCGTCGTATCGTTGAGCTGGCCGAATTGCCAGACGTTGGCGCGGGCGCGATCCTGTAAGAGTTCAAGGGTATCGGTGACACGAGCACGGGACGCGCGGTCTTCGATGATGCCTGATGCCGGATGCATGCCGGCTATTGCGGCATGGGCCGAAGGTATTAGGCCGCCCGTCGCCTTCTCCAGCGCGCCGCTGAGATCGATTCCTTTCGGCATGCCAAGATGACCCGCCATCGCGGCAGCGGCCTGCCCGGTGACGGCGCCCATGTCGATGCCGGGCAGAGGCCCATTCGGATGGGGGATAGCACCCTCGGCATGCGCGGTGCCGACCGGATTGATTTGGTTCCAGATGCTTCCCCAAATGGAACCGGACGTCACGCCCGGCACGCGGCCGAGCAGGAAGTCGGACATCCCCTGGTTTGCAAGATCCGGGAGCGCGCGGCCGGCCGCAGTCATGGGCGGCCGATCGCCGGTGAGGGCCGCCTTCATATTGTCCACCTGAACCCCCCACATCTTCTTCGTGGCCTCCCAATCCGCGGGGAGCGCCTTAAGGACGATATCGAGGTTCGTGAGAGCCGAGTTGACAGTGGGAAGGGTCGTGTTTCCGATGTCGATCAAGACGTTCTGGAAGTCGCGCCATGCCTCACGCCCCTTCTGCAGGGGGTTGTCCTTCGCGTATTCTTCCAAAGCATCGGCGCCACCCTTGAACTTCTGGATCTTACCGGCGAGCGTTACGAACTGATCCACGAAGGTGTTCATAGACAGCATGGTCGCCGTGGCGCCGCCGCGTTCGCCCCAGATTTTCCCCACGACGCTCATGCGTTGGTCGATGGGCACGCCGGCAAGGTGCCGCTGGATAATCCCGCCCTCCTTGGCAACGCTGGCGTTCCAATCCGTCTTGCCGTCCGCACCCGTTACCTTCCAAGTCGGCATGTCGTAATCATTGAGCAGGCCCATCTTGCGCAACGCGGCGTTATGCTTTTTCGCGTGCTCGCCGTCGCCGACCTCCGGCTCGGAACCCTGAAAGAAGCTCCGCAGCCAGGTTCCGCTCTTCGTGCTCGTGATGCCGGCGTTCTGGCTCACGGCCGTGAGAGCCATGATCGTGTCAGGATCCATTCCCATGCCCGTCCGAAGGATCGGCATGGAATAGGACAACGTCTTCTCGAACTGTGGAAGTGAAGAGTTCGTCGAAAGCGACACGTAGGAGAACTTGCGGGCAAGATCCCTGATCTTGTCCGGTTCGTAAACACCAGTCATGTGGGCGAGGCCCACCATAGCCTGCAGCGACTCGGCAAGGGAGGTCTCCTTCAACCTCGCTTCCGCTGCGGCATAGGGGATAAGTTCCTTGGTGACACTCATCTTGGTCTGAACGTCGAGGCCCGACATGGCGCGCTCGGACTTGGACAGCGCCTCGCCGACCTGCTTGACGCTGAACCCTGTGAGAGAGGCTGAGTCCATCAGCAGCTTGCCGAGTTGCTCTCGGGTGGCCCCCCACTTCTCGGCATCGACCTGCCCGGTGATCATGAGCCGATTGACTTCGTCTCGCATCTCGGCGGCTTCATAGACGCCGTAGCCGATGACGCCGGCCGCCGCCATGGCGGGACCGCCACCGAGGGATGCGTGACCGCCTGGGATCTCGGTTCCGACGCGGCCGAAGTGCGGGCCACCGTGGCGCGCACGGCCGACCCCACTCGATCCCGCAGCAACCTCGGCGTCCTGAATGACACCACCCTTTGCGGCACTCGGGAGTGATGCGACTGCCGTGCCGATGGTGCTCGCCCCTGTGGCTGCCGCGTTCGCCTCGGCCGTGAGGCCCGCCATCCCGGCCACGGATGCGCGAACTGCCTCGTTCACGCGCGCCAGCTCGGCAATGGCGCCGTTCGCTGCGGTCGCGGCTTCCGAGACGATCGGAGTGAACAGACCGGGCGCCTCCGCGCCGATGCCCCGCAAGGCTTCGATCGCGCCCGTCGCCGTCGCGCGCATCTCGGAAAGAACGTCCGACTGCATCGCCACCGTCGCCGTCAGAACCCCGGCGAGTGCCTCCGGCGCCGCGCCGCCGATGCCCTGCAGTTCCGCGACGGCGCCGGTCTTCAATCCCGCGAACCTGGTCAGGACGTCGCTCGAAAGCCCGGTTGCCGCGAGGTCGATGGAGGCGAGCGCCTCGGGCGTCGCGACGCCGATGCCACCCAACTCCGTCACCGCCTTCGACCTCAGCACGCCAAACGTGCCGACGACTTCGGTCGAAAGGCCGCTCGCGGAAGTGTTGATCTCCCCGAACGATGCCTTGGCGCCCTTCGTCATCTCGCCGAAGATGGCCCCTGATTCCGGCCCAAGCCGGCCCATGGTCTTCAGGATCTTGTCGACGCCAGCGCTGGAGTCGCGATCCATTTCGGACCACTCGCCACGCATCTTGGAGACGACGCCACCAAGGCCGAGCTTGTCGAGTTTGACCTGTAGCTCGGTCGATTGTTTGCCGGCCGCGTCCAGGCCCGCCACAAGCTTCCGCAAAGGGCTGCTGAACTCGTCGAGTAGTTTGAAGACGGCGCCGGTGTTGACAACCTCAGTCATGGACGGGCTCCGGGTGTGACGAGGCGGACGGCGAGTTCGTTCAGCGCGGTCGCGAGGATCGGCTCGGTCAACATGAGAGCCGGACCGAGGAACGGCCGGGGGGGCTCGCGGCTTGTGCCGATCTCGTGGAACAGCGCGGTCGGATCGTCCGACTCGACGATGCCCAGCACGCCGCCCGGGACCGACTCGGCCTCACCCTTGATCGATTCGCGCAGCTCACCCGTGCGCAAGAGCGGCGCGGGTGTCTCGTAGCCCTGCCTTTCCTTGTCGGCGATGGTGGATTCGGCCAAGAGAGCCCATCCCGGCCCTTCCTGTCCGATGAAACCCTTGGCGAGCTTGGCCGCTTCTTCCATACCGAGCCGAACTTCCCGCTCAAGGGCAAATTTGAGAGCGAGTTCGTTGCGTTTCAGTCCGGCAATGACGTCCGCGAGAGGGATCAATCTGCATCCCTTCGCGAAGAATCAAGCGGCAACCGGGCTTCCTCCATCGTCTTCTCCATGTCCATGGAGAGGCTATGTAGGATCATGCTTGGCCGCATTCCAGACGCCAGGATTGACTCATTCCGACCGCAAATGCCATGTTTCCGCCCTCGTTTGAGGGAGGAACCTATGCGTCTCGCCGTCATCGCTACCGCAGCCGTAATCACCTCGGCCTCGCTTTGCCTCGCCAGCCCTGCGCAAACGGCTAGCGGCAAGTGTGGCACCTTCATCTTCGCCGGGCAAAACTACTCTGGTCACTGCTACGACGAGCTTAAACAGAACGTTGATAACGTCAACGGGAGAAGCTCACTTACGTTCGGTGGAATGGTTGGAACAGCAGACGCCGGCCTATCTTTTGTACTTGATCCACAACGCGCAGGCCGACCGACTGATTCCTCCTATTCCGCTTCCGTGCGCGAGGTACTCGCGGGAACCAACGGCAAGCCTCGTATCCTGCCCGCGTCGGGATCATGCAACGTGTCGCATTTGGGGTCAGGTTCTTACGTTCTATGTACGGCCGACACCCACGAGGGCAAGTTCCAGACATCCTACATGATCACTGGACCTGGATCGGATGCCGTCCTTAATTTTGGACGCCCGAGCGTAAATGAAGATGCAAGCGAAGATGGACATGATCAGGTAGTTGCGACAGCCCCCGCCTGTCGCGACGCTCACGGTACCTACACCAACAGCTCGGGGCATGAGATCCGTGACCCGGCATGCGTCACTGGCCACATCCCAGGCGAGACAGCGATCTGCAGGGATGGAAGCCATAGCCTATCGGAACACCGACGCGGGACTTGCTCGCGCCACGGTGGGGTAGCGCAGTGGGAGTGAGATGGACGGTTTAACGAACGTCCGATCCCTCAATGCAGCCGATGATCGCTAGCCCGAAGCTATGACTCAGTATTTACCGGGTGACGAGAATGCACCGACGCCGGCCTTAGCCTGGACTGCATCGGCAACGACGCGGTTCTTAACGAGCGTCTTGATCTGCGCTCGCAACAAGCTTTGCGCCACATCGTTGTCCGGGCTTTCCCCTTTGGCCTCGGACACCTGAATGGCCGAATCCTGTACCTGTTGGAGATCCTGTCCGCATATCGTCATCGCGACACTGGCGAGGACATCGGCCGTCTCGCCCGATTTCACCAAGCCAGGAAGCTGACGATCGACACACTCATAAAACTTGTCCCGGAGCACGACCATGGAACGCATGGCGATATCGACCCGCTCTTGCCTTTCCGTCACCGCCTTCGCCTCGGCCGCCTTCGTTTCTGCCTCTGCCCGGATCGTCGCGGCGCGCTCTTCTTCGAGCCGGCGATTCACATTGGCCTGACGAGCGCGATCGGCCTCGTCTGCCGCTTCCTCCGAACGCTTTGCGGCCTCCACCTTAGCATCTAGCTGAGAGCGGATCACGGACAGGACGGCTCGCGGCAGGTCGGAGAGATAAGGGCCTCGAATGAACCGCTCGGCCTCTCCCTCCCCATAGGTCGTTTCATAGAGATCAAGGAGCGCGTTCATCTCGGCCGGACATTTCTGAAGCTGTCGTGGGACATAGCTCGCTAGCAGCCCGGCGCGGTACTGCACAGCCCCATCCGGGTCCGCCAGCGTAATCCGCGCAATGCAGTGGGTGAGAGCCTTGATATCGGGGACGACAATCTTGCGCTTCTGCGCTTCGGTAGGCTCGTTGAACGGAGAACCCGCTTGCGCCCCCGACACCATGATGAGCAAAGCGACGAAGGCCAATCGATTCATAGCCGTCCACCCCTGCAGTCCAGAGGTGATAGGGTAAGCGGCCGGCGATGGAGAGGTCAATCCGTTGGCTTGTCGTCAAGCATGTCTGCGGACAACGCGACGTGCGGCTTTCCGTCAGTTACTGGCTTCCAGCGCCATAATCAGCGCCTCGCGAAATCTGATGGCGCCGGCCTCCCGAATGAGGGAGCCGATCTCGGCGAAGCTATCACCGAGATGCTCTTGAAGGCGAGCGACCGCCGCGGCCGCCGCATCCTTATCCCGACGCTGCTCTTCCCGCCACCGCTCGTCTTCCTTCGCCTTGGCTGTCTCTTGACGCTCAACCCGCTTACGCTGCGGCGCGGGCATCTTGGCGATCTCGCGGGCCTTTCGCTCGCTCGCCTTGGCATCCTTCACCAAATCGCGAAGTTGATCGAAAGAGGGAACGTCCTCGGGAGGCTTGGCGAGGATCTCGCCACGGACACTCTCGGGCGTTGACGGTGAGGCCAGGAGATAGACGCTGCGCTGAGGCAAATGTAACACGCGTGTTACATCTTCTCCAAACCGCTCGGCAGCGTTCATCATGCGGTTTGCGGTCATTCGACCGAACGTGAACTCCTTCTCCACCCATTGCAGGAAATGGCCGTGACCGATCCGCTCTCGCGCGTCAAGAAGGCGTCGACCGATTGCCACGGAGGTTTCAAGCGCCGTGGTTTCCAGGGTGGCATACTGCTCGCGGACCCAAGCAGCATCGGCTTTCGCCGAAACCGCCTGATCTTTGGTCAGCAAGTCGTAGGAGAAGGACGTGCCGGCGATTTCCTGAACTCGAATCACGATCAGGCCCTCGCCTCTTCGCCGAGATTGCCCTGGCTCGGTGCCGGCCGAAGGGTCGGGTCAGAGTCGTTCCCAGCTTGTACGCCACCTTTCCGGATTGTGGCCTTATACGGTGTCCCGCGAAGCGTGATGCCGACCTTCCCGGCATCACTCGGCCGAAGAAACGTCAGGGTCCCATCCTCATAAAACTTGTTCCAGGCTGCCGCCACGTTCCTCATGTAGAGGATCGGATCACCGGAACTGGACGTGGTCTTCCGAAGATAGTCGTTGAGCGCCTTGCGTGGATCGTTCTTGGTCATCCCGTCTTCGTCGGCGGCAACACTCCAGAACCGCGACGCTTTATCCTGCTGGTGTTTGAACGTTGCTAGCCCGACCGCTACGACCGGCCCACGTCTGAACGCCGCCTTCATGCCATGATGAGCATTCCGGACAGCATCGAAATAGAGACCAGCAATTTTACCCCACTCCATCATAGAGTCTGCAATGCGGTCGTTCGACCCGCTCAGTTCGGGGTCGGTGTGGACCGATAGGCGGCGGAAGCCGCTTTCAATCCAGCGAAGGCCGGTGGCAAAAGCGTTGACCTCGGGTTCCGATAGATCAAGCTTCGCGGCCATATTCATGGCACCCAGCGCGTCATGCGGGGTGCGGCCACGATGCCGGTCGTGACGCCCATAGAACTGGCCCACCTCCTCTTCGGAGGAAACCACCGTCCTAAGGATCGTCAGGACCGCAGGCTTGTCGGCCTTGACTATCGCGGCGAGCGTGTGTTGCCCGTTAATCAACCTCTGCTTACCATTCAGAATACAGAAGTGAATCTGCGTGCCCGGTATCAGGCGGCCCTTTGTGATCTCGATGGAAAGTCTGCGAACGTGCCATTCGGCCCGCTTACGCTGCCTTTCATACAGCGCGTTGCTGAGCCACTCGATAGCCATCGCAGGATTGACGATGGCGACTTCCACTGTGGGGAGTTTCATGGATTTGGTCCTCATCAGCGCCGGCCCGCCAAGACCCGAAGCGCGTACGGGTGGCCGACAAGCGACCGCCGGGCTGATGAAGCTCGTGGTCGCGCTTAATCCCCACTTGGCGGAGGGGAATTTCGGTGTTCGGTGGTTCAGCCCAGCGGGCACCCCACCGCGCTCAGCACCACGGCCGCGCGGGTCGAGGGCTGCGGAGCGTCGGGCCACCCGGCGAGGGGACGGCCGGTGTACGGCTGCCTGAAGTGATAGTCGGCACCAGGGTTGTTCATGTGGGTGCAACCCTCGATGCCCTGGGCCAGCCGGACGTCGTAGCCGGCCATCTCGTAGGACAACATGCGGTGCTCGTAGTGTAGCCACGCCTGATAGCTCTGCATCAGGTCCATCGTGACCGGCACGGCCGCTTGCGTGGGCTTGCCCAGGATGGCCACCGAGCCGCCGATGAGCGGCAGGGTGGCGAGGCCGCGGAGGAAGCCGCGGCGATCGTGCGGGGCGGTCATGCCGCCACCTTCATGATCTCTGCGGCGAAGACGGGCGCTTCCGCCATGGGACACCAATGGGTCGGCCCATCCTCGCCCTCGGGCCAGTGGAGGCCGTCCTCACGCTCCCAGCGCTGATTGCCGTCGGACCAAGCCCAGGCCGAGACGCGGGCGCCTTCCGCCCAAAGCTGCTGTTGCCTGCCGTCCTCGTGCGGGACGGAGGCGATGGCGGACCAGCGGGCGCTCACAGCCGCACTCCCATTGCGGCGGCCTGTGCGTCGATCGCGGCCAGCTCGACCACCATGCGCTGCGTGCTGTCGATCATCAGCGCATGGGTGCGGGCGTTGATGAGGTTGGCGTGCTCGATCGGCAGGACGGCGAGTCTGGCGTCACGGATCGTGCATTCGCGATGGATGCGGGCGGCAGCCCAGATGGTGGCCGAAGCGTCGCGGAACGCTACGGCATAACGGACGGGCCTGGCGCAGCCGATCTCGACGGCGCGAGCGATGATGCGGCGGCATTCGACATGAACCGCCGCCATGATGGCCGATCGGTTGAAGGCGAGGCCGGGATTGAGATAGGGAGAGGTAGCCATGTCGATCTCCATAGGATCGGGGTGGTTAGGGCTGCCTTGGTGGTGGAACACCTTGGCGGCCCGATTTGTTTGTGGTACCCTTATTTCATGAGCCAGTCAATACGTGGTACCCAGAAAAAACGCGGCCGGCCGAAAACTACGGGTCGAGGCGAGTCAATGCACGTCCGGCTTTTGCCTCGGCAGCTCGCCGCCCTCGACGCCTACCTCTCGGCTCTCCCGGATGCCCCCTCGCGTCCCGAAGCCATCCGGCGCATCCTCACCGAGGCACTTACCGCCAAGGGCTACTTGCCACATCGGGACGATCCCGAATGACCGTTCTCAAGGCTTCGGCCAGCCCGACCCATATCGTACTGGACACAGGGGACGAAAGCCCGTCTCAAACGCCACTGGCTCTAAGCGCGAGCGAGGCTCTGTTCCTCCTGACATCCCTTCAGCAGGCTTTGGAGGCTCTGCCGAAACCTGATTTGCCGCTGGAGCTTCGGACCGTTTCATTTGTCGGCAGCCCTGATTTTGCAGTGGGTGTCCTGCCTACCGGGGAGACCGCGGTGCGGTTCACGCTAGGTGGCCTGCCCGCCATGGAATTCAGCTTCAGCAGCGAAGGTGTCAGCAAACTCCGCGCCGACCTCAAACGAGCTTCGCTTGTCGCCCGAACGCCAGGCAGGAAACAATGACGATCCTACCCGTCATCGCCAGACCACGTCCCTTCATCGAAGTCGTATGTCTCTCCGGTCTCCAACTCGCGGAAGATGACCGCCCATGCCATGGACTCGTGGGGATCGAGATCCATGGCGACGTCGAGCGGGACCCCATTCTTGACTAGCCAGAGGGCTTGTCTCAGGCTGGGGTCGCTGCTGAGTTTTTTGCCGGGTCCTCTGCCTCCGCACCCGGATCACCGGCCTTCTTGTCGAGGCCCATCAGCCGAACCCAGGCCGTGCCGGCCGCCTGCATGCCCTCGTTGTCGAGGACGTTGAAGACGATATCGAGATCGATCTGGGATTTCGGCGCCGGGTAGATGATGCCGTCGATCTCGCGGACGCACGCCGCCACCGTGGCATCGCCCATGATCGACATGGAATCGCTCTCGACGATGCGACGCACGGTCTGCATCTCGGCCGGACGCAGCCGCTTCACCGAGATCATGCGGCCGAACGTGTCGGCCTCGCGCTCAACGGCGTCGTACCGCGCCTTGACGGTTTCGGAGTACGTCGCCATCAGGCCACAACCACCTTCTCCGAAGCCATCCACTCGACCGTCATCGGAACGACCTTCTCGCGGGTGACGTCGGCGTCCTCGGTGAGGAAAAAGACCGCCTTCTTGTACTGGTAGCGGGAGTAGGTCCCACCGTAATTGCGCGTTGTCTGGTTGATGTAGCCGGGCAGCAGGTCGCCGCCGCTGTTGAACAGCGCCACGAGCTGCAGGAACAGGTTTTCCAGGTTGGGATTGGTGCGCTTCAGGGTGAAGTGCCCGCCGTAGCCGTCCGGGATGTAGCCGAACAGCGGCGGAGCGTTGTACGGCATGGACTTGATGTCGTGCTTCTTGGCGCTCGACTTCCACCCCTCGACGATGCCGAGATCGACCGTGTTCGACGTATTGTTGTCATAGAGGCCGATCGAATAGTCACGACCGACGCTTTGCCGATTGATCGCCACCGCGACCTCCTAAAACTGAGATTGGATGGGATCAGAGAAGCTGAGAAACCGAAGGTGGTGTCGCTTGGGACGTCACGGTGACGTTGCCGCCGCCCGCCAGCTTGATCACGAAGTAGCGCACGGTATTCAGATACCGTACAGTGCAGAACGCGAACAGAAAGCCCATGGCCTGCAGCGTCAACGGGTTGTTGGTGAGGTCGCAGACGACCGAAAAGCTGTCGATCTTGCCGTAGCCGCCCGAGCCGGAGTCGGGGTCCACGAGGCCCTGAAAGAAGTTGTCGAGCAAATTCTTCGCATCGGCGCGCGTCGGATCGTCGGGACGCGTGGATTGCAGGCGACCGACGATGCTGCGGGCCGGGCCACCATCGATCGACCTGATTAGGAAGTTCGTGAGGCGGGTATATTCCACTCCGTTCGCAGCCGTGTTGCTCGACGCATTCCGACCGGTCAGGAAGGTGAAATAGTCGGCGTTCAGCGCGCTCGACTTGCCGATAAGGTCGATGCCGCCGACCTGGGCGTTGGCTTCGTCGGCGTCGGAGATCAGCACCCCGGACGACGACGTCTGTGTTGCCAGGACGGAGACGCACGGCTTGTTGATCGGCGACAGTTCGGGGCTGAGATTGCCGAGGCGGCCGATGGCAACAGCCTGCGGCGAGGCCAGGCGCGAATAGCCGGCGGTATCGTCGTAGACGGTTGGCCAGTCTCCCTGGAGGATCCAAATCGATGGATCGTCGATGCCGAAGGAGGCTCGCGTCGCCACGGCACCAAGGATCGTGTCGCCGGCCGCCGTCGCGGTGACCGGGAATGCGCTTTCGGAGATGCCGAAGGAAAGCTGCGCCCCCCACGTCGAGGGATCGGTGACGTCGCACAGCGCGAATGCGTCGACCCGAGCCCTACGGAGGGCGTACATGCCGGTCCTGGGCTGGGTGTCCTGCCCCACCATGATGGCGGAGTTGACGCCGCCGGCGCCATCCGTACCGCCGGTGAGAAGGCTTGCGACACCAAGGGTCGGCGAAGCCGTCGAAGTGCCGGGCGTGAACACGATGTAGCGCGATCGGCCCTGCTGAAGAGTGCCGACGTTGATGGCTTGAGCCAAGGCGGCCCAGAAGCTCTGAACCGGCGTGTAACTGCCCGCCGTGAAGCCGGCCCCGGAACCGCCCCCCATCAAGCTGAGCGTGAGACCGCCCGCGAGATAGCCCGATCCATTGGTGAAGGTCGGCGTGCCGAGGCCCCACAGCAGCGTGAGGGTCGCACCGATGCCGGCACCCGTCGTCGTCGTCTGGGTACCATAGGACGCCAGCGTGTTGCCGCTGGTGATCGAGCCGGGATTGAGGATGGCAAAAGTCGTGATGACGCCGCCGGTGCCGATCGCCGTGACGCGGATCTGCACGCCGGCCCCGAAGGTCACGATGTCGCCAACCGCGTGGCCCGTGCCACCCGAGCCGAGCGTTTGCGTCACAGATACGAGGCTCGGCTGGACCGTCGACGCGACCCCACCCACGCGCTGGGGGCCGGACACCACCGCGGTCGGCACGGACGTGTAGCCGGTGCCGGGCGCCACGGTCACGGACTGCAGCGCTTGGGCGATGTTGTCGAACCGTTCGGGAGCCCGCCCCGGGAAAGACACGATAGCGGCGAAACAGCCGACGGCAGCCGAAGCCTGTAGGGTCAGGCCGATGAGGTTGCCACGAATGCCGCTGTAGCGCGCCGTGGCGCGACCGGCGCCGCCTGGAAGGGTCGCGAATGCTGCCGTGTCGCTACCGTCCGAAACGCGGATGCCGCAGAAGCCAACGGCGCCGCCTTCCTTGCGGGCCGTCTGGACATAGAACGGCAGGTCGAAGGTCCTGACCTGGGGCGTCCCGTAGACGGCAGCGCAATCGTCGAGCGTCGTGAAATACTGAGCGGAATTGATCGGCCCCCACGTGCCCACACCGACCAGACCTTCGATGTTGGTCGGCACGCCCGTGATGAACGGCGTCGGCAGGATCTGGTCGACCAGAACGCCGGGATTGACAATGCCGGCGAGATTGACCGTGCCGTCACGAAAAGAGGACATGAGGAATCCTTGCGGGCGTTAGCGGTTCACGCGCTGGGCTTGTCGGAGGATGGGTCGGACAGCTTCACCGGAAGCGGCGCGATGATCTTGGCCAGAGGTGCTGGTGCGACGGGGGCTGGCTCCGGTGCAGCCGGCGGAGCGAACGTCTTGACGACGGCATTGGCGTTCGGCCCGCTCAGGACGGCGTCGATTTCGGCCGGATCCGTGATGTGATAGCCGGGCGTTCGCAGCCCGAAGGGCCGCGTCACGATGAGTTCGTACATGGGGGAATGCCCTTAGATGACGGTGGTGGTCGGCTGGCCTGCACCCGCATCGATCGTGACGTCGACGCTCGTCACCTCGTAAGCCGGGTATGTCTCGAGGGTGTCGAACGAACACTGCACGGTGAGGTCGCGGCGCCAGGCGAGTTCGAGTTGGTTCTTGTCGGTCTGCGTCGTGCCTTGCGTGATCAGCAAGGCTTCGGACGTGTCCGGCAGGACGATGACGAGGTTCTGCGCCACCGCGACCTTGAGCGCTCGCGCCACCACGGTTCGGTCGGACGGGTTCGGCGCCCAGACCCCCAAGATGACGTTCTGGCTTTCCCGGTCGATGGTCCTACCCATCGTGGCGGGCGCGCCGATACGGATCGTGATGGCTGGACCGGAGGTCAAGGACACCGTTGACCCCGATACCGCGACGATCGACGACAACGGAACGATCCCGTCGAAAAAGGCGCCACCTGGGATTTGCGCCGCGAGCGCCGCCGCTACGATCTGGACGGTGTCACCGGGACTGGCAGGGTAGGAATAGGCATGGGCGCCGACGATCACGGTGGCGTACTCACCGAGTGTTGGCACACCGGAAAGCGTGAACGACAGGTCCGACACCACCGCCGACATGCCGTGAACCGGCGCCACGATCACGCCATCGCTGGACCCACTGAGCGGCACGGGTAGCTTCGACGTGCTCGACGGGACCGAGTAGACCGTGACGAAGGTCGTTCCGGCTGTCAGACCAGTGTCGAGATCCCCGGACTTGACCCAACCTTGGGCAATGTCGATCGGTTTTCCCGAAACAGAAGGCGACGATGTGCCGTTGGGATAGCAGGCCGCGATGGCGATTTTCTCGAGCGCGTCGAGGACGTCGGCGATGTCCGCCATTACTCGTCCGCGAGCGCCTTGCCGACAAAATCCGCCAAGGAGACGCTGCGCGACACGCGCAGATCACCGTGAGGCATGACCAGCCAGTCCAACGTGGCCATTGCGGCCCGGAACACGCGGCTGTCGGCACCAGTGTCTGCCTCACCAGCCCGCTTGGACAATTCCACCCGCTCATGGTCCAAGCCTATGATGCGGATGATGACCTCCGCCGCAGACTCCGTCATGGCAAAGCCAGCATGCAGGTCGAGCGAGACGGTTGTTATTTTGTCACGTGTCGCGCGAACAGTAACCTCGGTCACACCGCCCAAGCTGACACCGTCGACCGTCAGTTTCCCGCCACGTCCCGGATTTAGGTCAAGACTGACTTTGGGCAATCCATTCACCGGCATTGATCAGTTCTCCAGCCCTACCTTTAGAACGCAAAACGGGCAGTCCGAAGACCGCCCTTCCTTGCAATGCAGAACCTTGGTGTGGCCAGCTCCGGCGCGGTGCGCCCTGCTACGCTAAGCTTGGGCCGGCCATGCCCCGCCTCACTTCACGTCGCAGCGGTACGCTATCAAGCGGCTTTACGAACCGCCGTCTCTTTCAGTTGCTCCCACCTGGAAACAACGAACCTGCCGAACGGTCCCTTGCGGGCCGGACGCCAATCACCGAGGCCGATCTTCTTGCCCGCGTCGTCGATCACAGCCCGGATGAGGGCAGGTGAAAACATCGTCGTGTCGATGTCGACCGTAAACGTGGATGCCCACTGATCCACGCGAGGGCGGTGGCACATGATGCGACCGCCAGTGGACGGAATGACGACTGACCGGCTGTCGACCTCCCAGGCAGTGAGAGGCTTCCCATCGTGGTCCATCAACGCGGCGCGCGCTCTCATAGGGTGGAAGCAATCCGACCTTGCTGCCGCATCAGGGGTAGCCGAAATCAGCGTCAAGAACATTGAACGCGGCGCCACGGACCCTCGGTCCAGCACGCTTGCGGCCATTCAGAAGGCCTTCCTAAATGCCGGCGTCACGTTCCTCGATCCCGGGGACGTGCGCAACGGCGGCCACGGCGTTCGGCTCCTCTAGTTTTCCAACCTGATGCATTCCAGCCGGTAACCGACTGGCGTCCATGCAGCCGCCGAAACCAAATGCCTAACGTTCTCCTCGTCCGTCACGACATCGCGGTCGTGGATCGTGCCCTTCGGGGCTGCGGACTGCGGCAGGTAGATCCGCCACCGGCTCGGGCCGGGCGCGTCGGTCGGGGTCTCACCCGTGCCCGTGGCACGGCCCGTCGAGCCGATCATGGCGCATGGCACGCCGATGACGATGTCGGTCTCGCCGGCCCCGGATGGCACAATCGCGGTGCTGACGCCGCGGTAGCGCCCGGTGCTGCCCGGCTGGCTCGGCAGGCCCTGGGCTTGCCCGCCCGCCACGTTGCGCTCGCTGTTCGAGCGCGAGATGGTGGCGAGCCGGTTGCATTGCACCGCCACCACGGGACGGAGCGGCGGCATGTCGGCGATGAAGAAGGTTCCGCTCGACCCCACGAGGTAGTCGCCGATCTGGACCCCGCCGATCAGCACGGCGAAAAGAACATCTTCAAACGTCGATGACTTGTCAAAGTTGAACCCGCTCGACTTGGCATTGGTGAAGACGGCCGGGATCGTAGCGAGCGGCACGGATCGAAGCGGGTTCGACCCCGGCGAACGATACTGCACGAACGACGTTCCGAGCTTAGTCGCCGCGATGGCGTAGCCACGACTGACTGCGGCCTGGATCGACGATGCCGACATCAGACGATGAACGCGGCTGGAACCAGGCTCGCCGTTCCCCATGCGAAGATGCCGGCCCCTGGATTGACACCAAGGAAATAGCAGAGCTTCTGCCGCCACGAGACGAACAGGGTTTCGCGTTCCTGCAATTCGAGCGGATTGCGCTCATAGACAGCAGCTTTGGCGACGTCGAGCCCCCCACCGGTCGTGGGGATGGCCTGCTCAAGCGTATAGAGGTTCGCCAGATAGACTGTCCTCAGCGCCGCGATTTGATCGGCATTGAGGCTCGCGACGACGGTGTCCAATGTAACGCTGTCGCCCTGGACGGCGAGGAGCTGCACCAGGACAGCACCACTCACCGGATAACCGGCGAAGCGCCGGATGTCGGCTACCTCGGCCGATGTGAGAGGCCCGGTCGGCATTACGCCGAAACAGCCGTTCCGACCGGCGAAGCCGCGAGGGCGCGCGCCTGCGTCATGAGGCTGGCCTTATCGGCCTTGGAGTCGGCATCCTTGCCGACGCGGTCACGAATGAAAGCGCGAAGCTCCTGTTCGTTCAGGCCTTCGATGTTGAACTTGGGCGGGGCCTTCGGATCGTCCGACTTGGCGGCGCCCCCGATTTCGATCTCACCGCTCTCTTTCATGGCCTTGATGACGGCATGATCGGCGTCGTGAAGGTCGATGTCACGGCTTTCGCCGGGCAACAGGATGACCTGCTCCAGGGACTTGCCCTTGTCGGCCTTGTTGTCGGACCCATCGTTCTTGCCGACGTTGAACCCGCGCGGACCTGGCGCCTTGTTGGTGATCATCATGAAAAGGATTTCCTTATGCGAAAGGTGCGGGCTCACCCGGCTGAAGAGAACCAGGCGCCCGCTGCAGGTGTTTCCGCACCGCCTGCTGGCGCCTATCCCTGTGCATGGCAAACGGAGTAGGATTTGATCTCAGGCAGCGAGCCGATCCATGTGCGCGACCGCAGCATCGCCGCACATGTCGTGTTGGCGGAGTCGCTCAATGACTTCATGCCACTGCTGATCGATATAGGGGATCGCATCGCAAGCGGCCCTCTGGATGTAGTAGAACACCCGCTCTTCCATCATAGCGGCGGCGAGATTGGCCTTACGACCATGCGCGGCCATCCACACGACGTAGCCTGGGCGGTCGAACATGACCTCGGGTGCGAGACTGTGGACGACCTCGTGCGCAGCCAGGTAGAGATAGGGGTCAAGGAAACCACAGTCCCGCGCGATGCGGGCGAAGGTGCCGTTGTCCTGTGGAAGCCAGTTCGCGGAGGAGGCGCCATCCTCGAATGTCGTGAGGATGTAGTCGCCTTTGTCGAGGATAGTGGCGTACTTCAGCCGAACCGGCACGGCTAATGCCTTCCAAAATCCTGCAGGGATGCAGTCAGGGCTTTCGTGTAGTCCCTGAGCTTGTCGAGATAGCGATCTTTCGTGAAACCGGCCGGGACATGGAACACCACGGTTCCGGCCGCAACCGCGTCGACAAGAGCCAGCACGGAATCGCGGTGCTGTCGGGTTTTGCTTGCCCAGACATCGAGCAGCGAATCGCTCGTAAGCACCTCAGATGCCATCGACGTACCTGAAGGCGCCAGGGCGCTTGATGTCCACGCCGCCGAACCGGAAAATGCCAGGCACCTTCCACAGCATCGGGCCGTCGCGCCACACGCCCGCCACGAACTGGAACGGCATGGGCAGGTGCATCTTCACGATGACGGGGTTGCGCCAATAGGCCACCATACGGCCCGTTGCGCCGGCACCGACGGTTTCGAGGCCCCACACGGGAACGATCTTGAGATCCCGCCCCGTGCGTGCCGTATAGACGTTGGCCTTCTGCAGCCACTGCAGGATCGTCTGGCCGTTGGCACCCGCAACATTGTATTGCGTGCTCGACAGATAGCCGAACTGAGATAGGGGGAGCAGCAGGGTGTCTGCCATCTCGACACCGGTCGAACCGCTGAATACGCCTGATAGGGCCGTGTTGACGTCGACCGAAATCGCGGCCGGCGGCTTGGACGCCCAGGTCGTCGAGCCGGCGGTGCCGGTGGCGGCTGCCATCACGGCCGTCACGGCCGGGTTGTTGGCTATCCCCGTGAAGGACGCACCCGCCACGGCATCCCCGACGATGGCGGCGGAATCGATGAACTGTTCGGCGGCGAGGCGGGCATAGTAGGCCTTGTCCGACGTGAGGTTCCGACCGAGCATCATGGCTTGGCTCAGCTCTTCGAGGTCGAACTCGTAGCCGATCGCCGCCATCTTGACGGGCGTCTCGTATTTCGTGCGGAGCAGTTCGGCCAGAGGCACGTCGTTGGCACGTCCGTTGAACCATTTCGCCTGCCCGACGCCGTCCATCGAGAAGTAGGTGACGGATGGAATCCACGGCGGCGCGCTGGTGTCGACGGGAACGATTTCATGGTAACGGATCGCCGGATACTGAACCCGGTAGACCTCGGGCTCGATATAGGTGAGCTGCGAGATCAGGAAGGCTTCGGCCTCCTGGGCAGCATCCTGAGTCAAGAACATGGAAAGACGATCCTTCTAGGAGAACGGCGCCGCCGATCAGGCGATGATGCGCAACTTCGCGATGCTGCCGGAGGGTGCCGACGACTCGAACGAAGCCATGGGAATGGCGGTGTTGCCGGCCCCGACCGAGGTGATGACACCAGCCGGCGTGTAATAGGCCGGGGCACCGGCCGTCACTGGACTGCCGACCGTCACCCAGACGATGCCTTTGATCAGTACCGCCGCGATATCGGTTGGGCCGTAGGCATTGGTCACGGCACCGACCTGGGGACGGATCGTCGGATCGAGGATCGCGATACCGAGGAAGGCACCCGCGCCGGGATCGCCGATGTTGAGGCAACCGTTGTCGGACGTACCTCGCATGACCACCGACCCGTAAGGGGTCGGCCCAGGGCTCTGCGACGTATAGGAAAGAACCGTGCGGTTGCGCATGTCCGCCACCATGCCGGCGAAGGCGATGGCGAGCTGCGGAGTGTAGGAGGTCTGGATCGAAGGCATCACACGGTCTCCTTGACGGCGGGCGATTCCCATCCGGTGGACAGGCGCTTCAGCATTTGCGCATGCGCGCTCAAGGTGTCGTTGGCCTCGACTGGGCGGGTGTCATGGGACATCAGCGCCGCGCGGAGAGGATCCGGCCTCGACTTCGGAGTGACCGAAGTCGCGAGGGCATCGAACGCCGCCAGGACGTAGCTGTCGTCCTTGTCCTTGGCAGCATCGCCCATGGTCTTGACCACAGCGGCGCGGCGGATATCGGCGTCACTCTTGCCCTTGGGGTCGAAGCTGTCGCCGAGCATCTTGCGGGCCGTACCGATGACGCGATCCCGGTTGACCAGCATGGCGTCGAGCGCTGCCGCATCGGGAAGCTTCGACTTCAGGGCGTCGATCTCGCCGTCCTTGGTCGACAGAGCCGTCGCATGGGCCGCCTTCACGGCGTCGAGTTCGCCATCCTTGGCGCTGAGCGCGGTATCGTGCGCGGCCTTGGCCGTATCGCGCTCCGCCTTGCGGCGATCAGCTTTGGCATCGCTATCGCGCAACTGGGTTTGCAGCTTGGACACGACCTGGGCGGCCGTGTCCGACATTTCGACCGTGATGCCGTCGACGGTCACCTTCTGAAGGTTCATCTCGTGTTCCATGGGGGTTTGAGACTGATCGGTCCAACTGTCGCCGATACGACATTCCGAGCCGGCACGGCCGCACTGGACGACGGCCAAGTGATTGCCTTGGATCTTGCGCTGCTGGGCGTCGTAGAATTCACCGTCGGGGGTGGTGCCTGACGTCCAGTCGATCTCGCAAAGGTAACCGCCGGACAGCTCCCTTTTGCCGGCACCGACATCATCGATGGTGGACTGATCCATCAGCGTGAACGGCACGCGGATGTGCTTTCCAGCCTGGGCTGCGAGATCACCGGTCATCCCGACAGAGTGCTGTTTCCAGTTCCTGGAGCTGACGAGTTCCGATGGGTGATCGTTGGTCACTGGACGATGCGTGAAGCTCGCCATGGCGGCATCGCTGAACACCTCTTCGGGTGACCTGTAGACGCGCACCGTATCGAGATCGGGCCGCCCCATCTCGCGGCCAGAGTAGATCTGAACGCCGGTTCGCGCGATCAACGCGTCGACCACGAGATAACCGTCGCGCGTCCGCCTCGGCTCGCCGAGCGTGGCCTTATCGATGACGTGCATGACTTACTCGCTGAGCGCCCGCGAGTTGGACGCGATGCCTTCGACAACCTTGCCTGGATCGACTGGCTTACTGGAGGCAGTGGCGTTGAGTGGTGCCGCCTTGCCGGGGTTGTCCTGCAGAATGGCTTCCATGCCAGGGTAAAGATTATCCTCGACGATCTGCCCCTGGGCTGCCTTGCGAAGGGCGTCGGGCGACATGATGCCGAGCTGGGCATAGATCTGCGTCGTCTGAGCCTTCTGCAGCCCCAGGGCGGCTTTTTCGGCGTCCGAAAGCTGCCAGAGCGGGTTGAACAGATAGGAGACCGACGACGGATAGGATCCAAGAGCGCTGCGGACGATCGCGTCGTCCAGCCGTTCCAAAGCCGGCCTCAACTCGACTTCCTGCCGGGCCGACAAGGTGTCGTAATAGTGGCGGATATCGCTCTCGCCAGTCGCGTTGAGGCCTTTGGCTGACATCCCGAGCAACCGGGTGACCGGCATATTGGCAGCCCCGGCCGCGATCTCCAGAAAGAGCCGAACCGTGTTCGGCATCTCGCCGAGCCTGATCTCCTTCTGGTCCCACTTCTCCTCTGCGTCGAGAATGAGGGCGTTGTTGATCGATTTCGACTGGTTGACGAGGCCGAACCTCGTGATGATTGCCGCCCGATAGGCGGGGTTCATCACATTCTTGGTCAGGTCGGGTATATGGATGACGTCGAGCTTGGCCTCATTGGTGAGGGCGGCGAGGTTTCCGGCAACGGTGGCCTCGGCGCGGATCGCGTCATAGACCCGCTGCAGCGTCGGTAGGCCCCAGCCATCGATGGCCCAAGTCGTTTCGAGGCGGGCCTGACCAAAGAAGCGGATCACCCTGGACGGATGGATGGTGGCGCCGCCCGACGTCCCGCCGATCGTGTAATATTGCGGCTCCCCGAAGAACAGGGAAAGCGGGTCGCGGTCGAGATCGCCTGTCGAGATCTCATAACGGCTGAGAACATGGATATACTGCAATCCGCCCTTGCCGATGCGGCTCACGTCGAGTGGCTGCATCGGGTCGGGGGAGCCGTCGCCGATAAGGATGGCGGCACCGCCATAAAGGCGACTCATCTTCAGCGCCTTGTTGACCTTCTGGCGAACCTGAAGCCGTCGCTCGGCTTGCTCGATCGCCTCAATCTGCCGTGGGCCGCCTTTCCAGAACCGCCACTCTCTCGTCATGTCGTCGCATGGCGCGTCGATGATTGTTCCGGCGAGCCAGTCCGACTGGTACATCGAATCGAGCTCGTTCTTTCCGAGCCATTGCTGCGTAAACTGGCCCTGGGACAGCTTGTCCTTGTCGGTTCCCATCCCGGAGACAAGATTGGTGAGGGTGTCTCCTACGGTGAGGCGAGGTTGCACGGCGGTAGTGTCCTGCGAGGACGCTAATTCATTGCGTTAATTTCCATCCAGTTCGCCACGACATCGCCGACCGCACCCGTCGTGTAGGACGACCCCGTCAGGGTGATGATGATCGGGGCGAATTCAACAGCCGTGGGAAAGACGGGTGCGGTGATGCCGCCGTGGGTACCGCCGAGCACCGAGGTGCTCTGGGCATACTGCGTGTTGGAACCGGCCGGGCCGAACTTGAAGATGTTGGTGGCAAGCTGCCAACCGACGCCGCTGTTACCTGTGGTCCACGTTCCCGTATCGGCGATGGCGACACCACCCGAAACGGCGGAACCGACCACGGCGGCTGTGGCGCCCCAGATCAGTTTGGCGCGTTTGTTGTTCGCGTTCACGGCCGTCATGCCCTGCGCCGAGATGGCGAGGCCGCGCCCGGCGACGTCGAAACTGTTGGCAGGAAGCGTATAGGTGGCCAGTACCGTGTCGGTCGTCGCTGCCGCATTGGCGGCGAGCGGGTTACCGATCTGACGGTTGATGTTGCCCTCTTCGAGGAAGGTCGCGACACCGCCGCCGAACAGCGTCTGCATGTTGGCCGGCTCGGAACCGACACCCGGCACCACGCCGTCGAGCAGCCACACCGCTGCGCCGGCAGCATTCGCCAGGCACATCCACACGCGGAAACCGGCAGTGTTGATCCACAGCGAACCGGGCGCATAGTCCTGCGTCGAATCGTTGGATGGGAGAGGATCGGTCGTCGCCGTGAAATTGTTGCGCACGATCGCACCACCCGGCGCCACCGTGAAGCCGATGTTCAGGAGGTCGTCGACGTCCTGGGGGTTCGCGTTGATGAACCCATTGGCGTCCAGCGTATAGCGCGCCCCGAAACGGGACAACACGGGACCGGCCGTACCGGCCGGTGCGATCATAGCAGTCGTCATTAAGTCACACCCAGGAATAGGAAGAATCGAAAGCCGCAGATGGTGAAAACGTGAGCCCAAGTGCATCGGCAAGGTCAGGCGACCGGAGACCACGCTTTTTCATGGCGTCCTTGCTCTCGATCACGATCTTGCCGGAACTATTGACCCCGTACCTGACGCTCGCCAGTTCCCCGGCCAAGTCCTGCGCCTCGTTACGCGGTGCGTCGGCCAGACTCACGTCGGCGCGCAACCACTCGGCTATTTCCAGCCAAAGGAAGTCCCTGAGCTTGTAGGGGGAGCCGTCGACACCACCCAGCCTGCGCTCAGGTGCGGCAGCAGCGACGTTGACGTCCACGACCGGCGCGTCTGCTTCCCGAAGTCTGTCCGCGACGCCCGCTCCAAGCCCAACGACATCGACATGGATATGATCAATGGCCTTTGAGCGCCACAGCACGAGCGCCTGACCCGCCGTCGTCATGGTGTCCTGCTTAGCCTTGATCTCGATATGCTCGACCCTAGCGCCCTGACGAATCAGGAACACGGTGCGATCGTCACCAAAGCGCGCGACGTCGACACCGAGGATGCGAGGGCCTTCGCCCACAACGTCCCGGCGTTCCAGCGCAGCTTCGGTAGCCTCCAGCGGAATGAGGACATCGTCGTCCTGCCGCGGAAATTCACCATCGGCACGAACGCGAACAACGTTAGACCCTTCCCCGAACTTCCGTACCAGCAAGGGACGGTAACCGGGATCGACGAGAGGGCTATCCGAACAGGCGAAATGCAGCGCTGTGTAATCGCCGCGATCCTGCTTGTGAGACCTCGCGAAATAGCCGGTGTTGCGCGTCGGGTTGCCGACCATGAGCAACCTGGCGCCATGGCTGGACAGAGCGCCCTCGGCAACCTCAAAAATGGTGTCATCGACGCCCGAGGCTTCTTCGATGACGAAGTAGATTTGGCCGCCGTCGCCTACACTCCGAACGCTGTGACCATCATCTGCGATGACGAGGTCTGCGGCGTGGAAACCTTGCAACGCATCCGGTTTGTCTTTGCGGGCCGTTCTAGCAGCGGCAAACCATTCGTCGGGAGCGCCAACGTCACAAATCCTGTCTTGCGTGATCTTGAACAGGGTGGACAGGTAGAACGCCGGATGCAGCTTATTGGCTCGACTGACCTCGTCTGAGGCGCGGACCCATTTCGACATTTCCGACCACAAGACATCCCGGAGCTGCGATGCGGACGGTGCGGTACAGGGCACCTTCGGGAAATCGAAGCACTCCAGCATCCACCAGATGGAACCGGCTACGACGGAGGTCTTCCCGACGCCGTGGCCTGCCCGTACCGATACCTTAGATCCCGACGGCGCGATGGCTTGAAGCAGCTTGGTCTGCTGATGCGTGGGTTTTAGCCCGAGGCGATGACGGACGTAGCTGTCAGGATCGACGCGCCAGTGTTCCCGTAGTTTCTGCCAATCGGCAATGTCAGCCTTGGTGACTTCCACTCTTTACCGCCGCAAGAAGGGACGATCCGGAACAGCGCGATCCGTACGACGTGGAAGACGATGATGGCCCGCCCGAGGATGAATACGACCCCGGCGAAGACTGCGGCCGGTGGAGCAACAGCAGGCTCACGCGCCACTGCAGGTTAGCCGGGACCGAGTTCTGCGATTTCGAATGCCCTTACAGAGATGGAGACGACGGTGCCCGACACTTCTGACGAACCCCGCTACACCCAAGGCATCATGGGCGATGGCGCCGCGATCCTCGACGATGGCGCCCTCCTCACCGTCGAGCAAATCCTGGACCGGCTGAACGCCTCCGCCATGGCCCCATTCGCCCCGGCCGACCTCGTGGCGCTGGTGGATGCGTACGGCAACGCCGCGTATTGGTCGCACCAGATGGAGGACGACAGCGGCATCGGGGTTGCTCGCAACGCGTTGCTCGCCGCCATCGGGCGCATGGGAGGCGCGGCTGTTCCGCTCGCGGATGCGATGTGGCAGCTACTCGACGATATGGGCGCCGATGGTCTGTCCGTGTGCCCGGCAGCCAAAGCCGCCGCGCGCTTGGCCTATGAGCCTTTTGCCGATGCCGACGTTCCGTTGGAATATACGGCAGCCGCCGCTAGGGCCGTCGCTCTATCATCCACCGCCACCGAGCCCAGTTCCGGTGCGCTGCCGGAGGCTACTGCTGCGGACGGCCTTATGGGAAGATTAGGGCGACTTCCCATCGTAGACCTGGGAATTGCTTGGCCAGACCGAAGCCCGCCGAAGGATCCCTCCACCCACACCGAGCCCAGCCCCGACGCGTTGCGAGAGGCCCGCTACTGCCTTGAGCAGTTGCGGCGCATTCAGGGATGGGAAGACCCGTCAGACGCCGATGAGGAACAGTCGAACTGGAGTGTCTATCAGCGTACGATCGAGGCGCTGGAGAGCTTCGAACAAGCCTCCGCCATGGTCCCATTCGCCCCGGCCGACCTCGTGGCGCTGGTGGATGCGTACGGCAACGCCGCGTATTGGTCGCACCAGATGGAGGACGACAGCGGCATCGGGGTTGCTCGCAACGCGTTGCTCGCCGCCATCGGGCGCATGGGGCGGGGGACGGCTCCCGAAGGCTGGCGACCGATTAAGTCGGTGGCCTGCGAGGAGGCCGTCTTGCTCGGCTGGGGCCAATACCGCGAGATGGATGGCGAGCAGCCGGCCTTCATGCGGTGGTACGACGGCGTTCATCCGGGCTGGTACGGGGAGCCGGTCTGGCCGACCGGCGCCGCCATCTTGCAGGAGGCGCTGGAGCCGTTTGCCCGGTACGCATCGCATCAAGCTTTCGCCGTCATCTATAAAAATGCACCCGACGATGCTGTGCTTTGGTCTATGTCGGGTGATCCGGGAGAGGATGGCGGCCGTGCTCAAATCACGGTCGGCGACCTCCGTCATGCCGCCCTCGCGTCGGCCCAGCCCCGGCCCGAGGTCGCGGGAGAGCGAGAGGCTCGGCTTGAGCGCTGCCTCGGCTTCTTCGCCTCGGTCATCAAGTCGGGAGAGCCGTGGACCGAAACCTGTCAACGGGAATACGACGCGGCTCGCACTCCCGTCCCGTCCAGCGAAGGGAGCGCGTGATGCTTCTAAAGACTCTGACCATTATCTTCTCCCCCTTTGTGCTTACCCGAGCACTGTTGCGAGGCGACGGGCATTTTAACCGCGCTCTTGCTGATATTAAAGCAATACTTCGGGGAGAATGGTGATGACCGCGCGGAACAGCAGGATTATCGGATACTTGGTTATGGCGATTGCTCAACTTGCCATAGCTGTGGCGGCTAGAAACGCCATGCCATTGCTCGTGCTGCCCCTGTTGCTTTTCGCGGTGTTGGAGGAACTGAAATGACCGACCCCGCCGCCGTCCGCCGGGAGGCGCACCCTCTTTGCCGCGAATGGTTGCGGTTGAACGGCAGGCCGTATCCTAGGTCATCATGCCAGGAATGCGGGACGCTCATCCGCCATAATTTCCGATGTGCTCATGCTCTGGACGAAGCCGCCACCCGCCCGGCCGAAGCGATGGGCGATGCGGAGCGGGTCACGGAGCTGCGGAACGATCAGGCCGCTCGTGTGATGCCTCTGATCGGTCCGCTGCTCGACGCTCTCGACGGTCTTTCGAACGATGCTAAGGAAAGTCTGCGGAACGAATACTTCGGCGTCTACCAAAGTCTGCGGGCTGTGCAAGACGCAATGGAGGAAAGTTGACTATGCCGTTGCTTTGGGGACCCGAACCACCGGGTGAGCTCGAAGACGAGTGGGAAGACTGCGAATATTGCTCCGCTTTGACGACTATCACGAGGATGGTCACTTATGAACCACGACCGCGAAGAGGCTGTGCGCCAGCAAGAAGCAACCGAGGCAGTGCTGCGCATGCGCGATCCGCAAGGGCGCGCTGAGCGGGAACTTGCCTCCCGAGATGCTCTGATCAGTGATCATCTCAGAAAGATCATGCACCTGGAAAACAGGGTGGATACCGAAGCATACCGCGCCGACGCCGCCGAAGCCCGTGCCCAGGCAGCGGAGGCGGAAGCCGGACGGCTGCGGGAAGCTTTTCAAGACCTAGAAAGCACTGCAAGCCGAGTCGCCTGGTTTGGCCCGATAACCGGACCGCACTGGCCGCCACTATCGACAGCGCTGGTAAAAGCCCGCGCCGCCCTTGCCCCGCAAGGCTCCGAAGCCGCTGAACAGGGAGACCGGGGATGACAAGCAAGGTTCCCCTCCTCAGGTTAAGCCCGATGGCATCTCGTGCGCTTCGCCTACTCTCGGAACGTACATCGGCACACGAGATGATCGAACGACCTCTTTGTACTATTGAAGAACTTGAAGCTCGCGGCTTCGTTAGGGAAATCCGCCGCTATCAAGACTGGTGGGGAAGCCGCAAAGTTGAGTGCCGAGAGGTGTCAATCTCAGATGCCGGCCGAGCCGCCCTAGCGGCAGAACGGAGCGAGCCATGACCCCCCTCGAAACCGTCAAGGCCGCGATAGCGGAGACGCCCGATCCCGAGAACCGCGAAGCGACCCTCCGCGAAGCCCTGGCCTCGACACGCTATCCCGTGGATGGACCGGCATCCGACGAAGAGCGCGATGGCTGGCAGAGCATGGCCCGCGCCGACCGCATCCTCACCGAAGCCGCCCGGCGCGCGATCGAGGCCATACCGAAGATCGCCCGCCTCACCCGCGACCTTGCCGAAGCTCGCGCCGAGCGCGACGCGGCGCGAGCGGTGCTCAAGAGCGTCGAGTGGGCCGCCGTAGGGTACGTCGGGTATTATGTGCCATGTCCGGCATGCCCTAGCTGTCGCAGGAAGACAGGCTACGCCAATTGCTACTACAGCGAACCTATGGGCCACGCCCCCGATTGCGCGCTCGCTGCCGCCCTCGCGCCATCCACGCCGCCCGGCACCCCGATCGCGGCGGGACAGGCCGGGGAGCCCATGCATCATAATCAGGTTGCAACTGACTTGGTGCGGAACGCCGCCTTGGAGGAAGCGGCGCGGGTGGCGGATGCCCAAGTCGAACAGAATCGAGCGATGCTGACCGAGGACCGCCCCATCGCCGTGATGGCGATGCTGGCCGGCCGGGAAATCGCGAAGGCCATCCGATCTCTCGCCACCCGAGACACCGCGAGCGCGCCCGCCGAGCCTGCGGCCGACCGGGATGGGGGAGGCTGGAATGCGTAATCCAGCCCACGGCGAAGGCTACATGCTCTTTCCTTGCGACAATAGCTGGTGCATCGGGCTCCGTCAGCTCCCGATGGCTAGTCAGCCCGCCGACCACGCCGCGTTCTCGTCTTTGGACGAAGCACTCAAATGGCTGAGTGACCGCCATGCCGTCGTTATCCTCGACGGGCAGCCCGACACCCCCGCACGGCCCGTGCCGGCAGAGACGGAGGGACGAGACGATGGCTGAGTCCCTCGACCAAGACCGGCGGCGTGCCGGCCGCGTGTCTTTACATCCGTCAAGCGTGTGGCAGGCCCTGGACGCCGAAGCCGCCGAATGGGCGCGAGATACCGACATCGCCGCATGGATCGCCCGCATGACGCCAGACCCGAAGACCCGCGAGCACCTTCATCGCATGTTCCGGCTGTGCTTTGCCGAAGGCGCGTATCGAGGTGCGATGAACGTCATCGACGGCAAGAGCCTGCAGGACAGCATCGTTGCCGCCCGAGACGAGGGCCTGAGGGCGAAGGGAGGGGCGGGTGGGTGACACCCTCGACATCCGCCCCAACGCGCCGTTGCGCCTCGACGTGGCGGCCCGCCTCGCCTTTCCGGACGGCGGCATGACGGCCGCCGGTCTGCGGAAGGAGCGTGACCGGGGACACCTGAAAACCTACCGTGTAGCCGGCAAGGAGTTCACGACGCCACTCGATATCGAAAGGATGCTGGACCTGTGCCGAACCCGTCCAAGGGCGCCCGCCTCTATCTCCGCGCGGCCAACGGCCGACGGCGAGCCGTCTGGCTCATCCGCGATGGAGAGCGGGTCGAAAGCACTGGATGCGCTCCTGATGAGCGTGGACAAGCTGAGCAGCGGCTCGCGAACTACATCAAGGCGAAGCACCGGCCGATCCGACAGAACCAACGTCATCCCTCTCAAATCGCCATAGCCGACGTGCTGGCGATCTACCTTGAGGATCGAGCCGTGAGTGTAGCTAGGCCGAACGAGTTGGCGCAGCGCGTGAGGGCGCTCGGCCTGTTCTTCGGCGCCCGTCCTCTGTCCGCAATCAACGGCGCCCTATGCCGGGCCTATGTCAAGAAACGCGAGTCCGTTTCGCTCGCCCGGCGCGAGCTGGAGGACCTTCGGGCTGCGATCAAATATCACCGCAGCGAGGGATTGTGCTCCGAGGTCATCGAAGTGGTGCTGCCCGAGAAATCGGTGCCGCGCGATCGCTGGCTGACCCGGAGCGAGGCCGCGCGATTGCTGTGGGCGGCGTGGAAGGGCGGTCAGGGTAAGCGCAAGCACGTTGCCAGGTTCATCCTCGTGGGCCTCTACACGGGGACGCGCGCCACCGCGATCTGCCAAGCCGCGATGCGGCCTACTGTCGGCCGGGGCTATGTGGATCTTGACAGGGGAGTGTTCTACCGCCGACCACCCGAGACCCGCGAAACGAAGAAACGCCAGCCCTATGTCCGCTTGAACCGCAAGCTGATTGATCATCTTCGCCGCTGGTACCGGGCCGGGAAAAGCCGAGAGGCGATCGTCGAGTGGAAGGGAGCGCCGATCACCCGCATGGCCAAGGGTTTTCGCGAGGCGGCGCGCGAGGCCGGGCTTGACGGCGTGACCCCGCACATTCTGCGGCACACGGCGATCACATGGGCCATGCAGGGCGGCGCCGACCGATGGGAGGTGGCCGGGATGTTCGGCCTCACCATGGAGATGATCGAGCGCGTTTACGGCCATCACGATCCCGACCAAGGGGCCAGCGTTCACGCCGCGATCAGCCGAAAACGGCGGTAACTTGGACGCGTTTCTGTGTACCGCAGCGTCTCTACCGACCGATTGGATATGCGAAAGGAGCTAAAATGCTAGAGAAAACAATGGTCGGAGTGATAGGATTCGAACCTACGACCCCCTCGTCCCGAACGAGGTGCGCTACCAGACTGCGCTACACTCCGACACTGCCGGGCGACCGTGGCGTCCGGTGCGAGGCTTATAGCGGGCCTGGGGGGTCGTCGCAAGCTGATCTTGATCGCGAGGCAGGGCCGTCGCCCGAAGACGTCGGCCCTCGCAGCACGCGGACACGACGTCCCCCGCGCGCAGGCCTTCCCGGTCACCGTCCCCGTGTCGCCACCCAGATCACCTGCCGCTTACCGTTGGCCCGGACGGTCGAGGCCGCGACCGCGAAGCCGCTGCAGCGAAGCCGCTGCGTGAAAGCGTCGTCGGGCGCCGACGCCCAAATGGCCAGCGCGCCACCCGGACGGAGCGCCGTCCAGGCGCTGCCGAGGCCGGCCGCGCCATAGAGCGCGTCGTTGCCCCGGCGGGTCAGGCCGTCCGGGCCGTTGTCGACATCGAGCAGGATGACGTCGTAGCGGGGCTCGGCGTTGCGGATGAGTTGCCCCACGTCGCCCTCGTGGATCAGCACGCGCGGGTCGTCGAGGCTGCCCGCATGGATCGCGGCCAGCGGCCCGCGCCCCCAGGCCACCACGGCCGGCACCAGTTCGGCCACCGTGACGGCCGCCTCGGGGCCGAGCAATGCCAGCGCGGCCCGCAGCGTGAAACCCATGCCGAGGCCGCCGATCAGCACGCGCGGGGCCCGCGTGCCGGCGAGCCCGGCGCAGCCGAGCCGGGCCAGCGCCTCCTCGGAGCCGCCCGTCCGGCTGCTCATCAGTTCCGTGCCGTCGAGCCGGATCACGTAATCCGTGCCTCGCCGCATCAGGCGCAGCAGGCCGTCCCCGCCGGGAATGCGGGCCGTGTCGAGCAGTTCCCAGGGCACCATGGCGGCTCTCCCGTGTCGGTCCGGACCGTTGCGCAGCCCAAGCCACCGTGCCGCGCTTGGCATCCGGGTCCGGAGCGATCATCTGTGACGCGACGCTTTCCTCGGGGACACGCCTTGCTGCTCACTGCCTTCATCGCCGCCACCCTGGCCTGGGCGGGGCTCGCGCTTTACCTGTCGGCCCGGCAGACCGCCCATGTCATGGCCCACCGCGACGCCGTGCCGGTCGACTTCGCCGGTAGCGTGTCGCCCGAGGACCATCGCAAGGCGGCCGACTACACGGTGGCGCGGGAGAGACTGTCCAGGGTCGAAACGCTGCTCGGCACGGCGCTGACGCTCGGCTGGGCGCTCGGCGGCATCGGCCTGCTGGATCGCGAGATCGGGGCCGTGCTGCCCCCATCGCTCGGACGAGGCGTGGCCTTCCTGATCGCCACGGCGGCGGTCGGCACGCTCCTGGACCTGCCGGTCGCGGCCTACAAGAAGTTCGTCTTGGAGGCGCGGTTCGGCTTCAACCGCACGACGCCCCGGACCTTCGTGCTCGACCTCCTGCGGCGCTGGGCCATCTCGGCCGTGGTGGCGGTGCCGCTGCTGTGGGCGGCCCTCTGGGCGATGCGCAGCTTCACCGGCCTTTGGTGGCTCTGGGCGTGGCTGGCCGTGGTGGTGCTGACGGTCGCGGCGCCGGCCGTCTTCGTGCGGCTGATCGCGCCCCGTTTCAACACCTTCACGCCGCTCGAGGAAGGTCCCCTGCGGGTCGGTATCGAGCGCCTGCTGCAAGGTGCTGGGTTCCGCTCGTCGGGCCTCTTCACCATGGACGCGTCGCGCCGCACCGCGCACGGCAACGCCTATTTCATCGGCTTCGGCCGCGCCAAGCGCATCGTCCTGTTCGATACGCTGATCGCCAGGAGCGCACCCGACGAGATCGAGGCCGTGATCGCCCACGAACTCGGCCATTTCCGCCACCGGCATATCTGGTTCGGGCTCGCGCAGGGCGCGTTGATCAGCTTCCTGGGCCTGGCAGCCTTCGGCTGGCTCTGCAAGCAACCCTGGCTGCTGGGGGCATTCGGTGTCGACCAGGGCGACGACGCGGTGCGCCTGTTCGTCTGCCTGCTGCTGGCCTCGGTCGTGAGCCCGCTGCTGGCGCCCGTGACCAACTGGATCTCGCGGCGCAACGAGTTCCAGGCCGACGATTACGCCCGTCGGACGGTCGGGGCCGCGCCGCTGATCAGCGCGCTCACGGGCCTCGCCCGCGACAATGCTTCGACGTTGACCCCCGACCCGCTCTACGCTCTGGCGCATCATTCGCACCCGCCGGTACCGATCCGCGTGCGTCACCTGCGCGACGGGGCGGCCGGCTGATCCAACTGTCGTCACGTGTTGGCGGCGGTTCTTTTCGCGCCAGCGTCAGAACTTCTCGACCCAAGGCCTCAGTTCGACCTCGAGCGACCAGGCGTCGCGCGGCTGCTCGAGGAGGCCGAGACAGGTCTTGGCGATGCTGTCGGGCGAGAGCGTGCTGTCGGGCCTGTCGGCAGGGTCCGGACGCGTGGCACTGCGCACGGCGCCGTCGATCACGACATGGGCCACGTGGATGCCCTTCGGTCCGAGCTCGCGGGCGGCGCTCTGCGCCAGTCCCCGGAGCGCGAACTTGCCCATCGCGAAGGCGGCCGACAGGGGAAAGCCCTTGACGCTGGCCGAGGCGCCGGTCAGCAGGATCGCGCCGTTGCCTCGGGGCACCATGCGGCGCGCGGCCTGCTGGACCACCAGAAAGGCGCCGAAGGCCGACACGGTCACGACCTTGCGGACCAGTTCGGGATCGAGTTCCGTCAGAGGGCCGGGCGCCCGGAGGCTCGGATTGTAGATCACGACGTCGGGCTCGCCCAGCCCCGCATCCACCTCGTCGAAAAGGCGCGCCACGCCGGCCGGGTCGGAGGCGTCGGCCGAGAAGGCCGTGGCGCCCGTTTCGGCCCTGAGGGCGTCGAGCTTCCCGGCATTGCGGGCCACGAGGCCGACACGAAGCCCGGCACCCGTCAGGGCGCGGGCCAGCGACGCGCTGATGCCCGCGCCCGCCCCGACGATCAGCGCCGTGGAATAGGGAAGGTGAGCCATGGCGTTTCCTCGTCCGTCGATAGGTCCTGCGGCACATCCACGGCCGCAGAACCTGATCGGCTCAAGGATGCGGCTGTGCCGCGGCCTTGTCGAGCAATTGCGTGACGGAGTCGACGCACACCTTCATGGATTCGTCGTCCGGGCATTTCATGTCGATGTCGAGGTTGGGGGCGTGGATGCGCAGGCGCGCGCCCTTGCCATCCGGCATGGGGCCTTGCGGCCGAGGACGGCCGCGGGGCGGGGGTGGCGGCATGTCGTCCTCCGCCATGGCGCCGTCGTCCATCGGCCCGGGCTGGGCAGCCGGCTGGTCGCCCGTCGCGCCGAGTTGCTGGCCCTTTCGTCCGGGCCTGACGAGGTAGAACCCGTTCGGCGTCTCGATGATCTCGCCTTCCGGCGGACCGCTCTGCCCCGCGCCGGGTCCCGACAGGGCGCCGTCGAGTCCACCCTGGCCGGGCGTCACCCGGACCTGCGGGCCATTGTTCTGCGGCCCATTGTTCCCAGGGCCGGAGATGTCCGGGCCGATGCCGCCCGGGGCCTGCGGCTCGGGCATTTGCGGAGCCGAGGCTTGCGGAACCGGGGGCTTCGGCGGCTGCGCGGCTCCCGGCGTCTGGGCCATGGCGACCGTGCCCAACAAGCTCAGACACACTGCTCCAGTGATGCTTCTCATGGTCGATCCTCGATTTCCGCCGGGATCGACCGGACCTGTCCGGCAGCCCGGCAGCCCGGCGCCCGCCCCGGGCGTTCGACGCGCGCCGTCCTGTGATGGTTCCGTCACGAAGCCCTGCTCGGCGGCTCGCGTCCAGTCTCCGGCATCTTGCCGTGTGGGGGCGCACCGGGCGCCGGCGCGGCGCCGAACAGGTCGGCGCGGTGCGGGTTGAGGCGGCGCAGGTCGCCGCGTCGGATGGTGAAACCGTGCCGGTCGAAGAAGTCGAGGATCTGGATCGCCACCTTGCGGCCGTTCTCGACGCGGTCGCGGAACTGCACGGCCGTGAACTGGCCGGGGCCGCGGCGCGACAGTTCGGCCACGATGCCGGCCATCTCGGCCACGGTCTCCCGCGTGAAGAAATGGTCGGGCGCCACCTGGTCGATGCGTCCCGAGCGGGCGACAAGGCGGCACAGGCGGCGCACCTCCGCTTCGGCGACGCCGAGCGCGCCCGCGAGGTCGCGCACGCGCGGCGGCCGGAACCGCTCCTCGTGCCTGGCGAGATGCGGCCCGATACGGTTCCACAAAGCCTCGTCGGCGGCGCCGAGCCGCGCCACATGGTCGGGCCGCCTCACCCAGGAGCCCTCGACCGCGATGCCGCCGGGGGCGACGAGCCGGGCCAGCGCGGCCACGAACATGGGCCGCGGCAGCCGCGGCTCCAGCATGAGGCGCAGCCGCTCGCTCCCGAGGCCCTGCAGATCCGGGTTCTCGGCGTGGAACGCCGCCACGGCGCGGACCAGCGCTGTTTCGTACTCGGCCCAGTGACCGGCCGACAGGACCGCGCTGCCGTCGCCGACCCGGAGCGATACGAGGCCGAGCCGTTCGGCGATGTCGTCGGCGGCAGCGGCGGCGAGCGCCCGGTCGCGGCAGAAGGCCGTGAGGTCGAGGTGATAGGGGGGCAGCGCGAGCAGGCGCGCGACGGCACGGTCGGGATCGGCCTCGGCCAGGGCCTCGAGCTGGGCCAGCCGCTCGGGCGTGCGGCGCTTGCGGGCCGGCGGCCGGAGGTCGAGCATCGTGCCGCCGCCGATGGTGCGGCGGGCCGAGGTGTCGCGCAGCACGAAGCGGTCGCCGGCCGCGGCCGCGATGGGGCGATCCAGCACGAGCTGCGCGCTGCCGTCCCGGCCGGGCGCGATCCCGTCGCCCGACAGCGGCACGAGCCGCGCCGCGACATCGCTCGCGGCGTGATGCAGCCGCACGGGAAGCCAGGTGGCGACCGGCTTGGGCTCGCCCGGTAAGACGTGCAGCCGCACGTCGATGCGGTCGGTCGGGGCGTGAAGCGTCGGGTCGAGGACCATGTCGCCGCGCGCCGCGGCGGCGCGTTCGACCCCGGCGAGGTTCAAGGCGCAGCGCTCGCCCGCGCGTCCCGTCTCGGCGGCGCGGTTCTGCGCATGGATCGAGCGCACGCGGGCCGGTGTGCCGCCCGGGCTGAGCAGCACGCGGTCGCCCACCCCGACGGCGCCCGATAGCACCGTGCCGGTGACGACCGTGCCGGCGCCGGCGAGCACGAAACTGCGATCGACCGCGAGGCGGAACCGCCCCGCGCGGTCCCGCTCGGCCCCCGCCAGGCTTGCGGCCGCGAGGGCGGCCCGGAGGGCCGCGACACCTTCCCCGGTGACGGTCGACACCGGCAGGATCGGCGCTTGGGCCAGGGCGGTGCCGGCCAGGGCGGCCCGGAACTCGCGCTCCAAGGCGTCGCGGCGCTCGGCGTCGGCAAGATCGGCCTTGGACATCACCACGAGGCCCCGGCGAAGCCCGAGGAGGTCCGCGATGGCGAGGTGCTCGCGCGTCTGCGGCATGACGCCGTCGTCGGCCGCCACGACCAGCATGAGGAGGTCGATGCCGGTGGCGCCCGCCACCATGGTGCCGACGAAGCGCTCGTGGCCCGGCACGTCGACGAAACCGATGGTGCTGCCCGTCGACGGCAGGTAGGCGAAGCCGAGGTCGATCGTGATGCCCCGTCTCTTCTCTTCGGGCAGCCTGTCGGTATCGGTGCCGGTCAGCGCGCGGACCAGTGCCGTCTTGCCGTGATCGACGTGGCCGGCCGTACCGACGATCACAGTACGATGCCCGAGGGGAGCGGCAGGAGGGCGCGGCGCTCGGCTTCGGCGAGGCCGCGGGCGTCATTGGCGCCGCGCGCCGTCGGCAGATAGGCTGGCGCGCGGAGGCTGCCGCCGTTCTGCGCGCGGATCAGCCAGGCCAGCGCCGCCACGGGATCGCGCGCGATGCCCCCTCCGATCAGCAGGGCGGCGCCGAGGAACGCCTGGGCGTCGGCGTCGCCGCGGTCGGCTGCCCGGCGCCACCAGTGTACCGCCTTCTCGCTGTCGCGGGGCACGCCCAGGGCGTCGTTGTGGATGGTGCCGAGCCGCGTCATGGCGCCCACGACCCCGGCCGCGGCGGCCCGCTCGGCCCAGTGGCGCGCGCCCACGGGATCGGCCTCCAGCCCGACGCCTTCGAGCAGCATGTAGCTCAGCATGTCCTGGGCCGGCGCGTCGCCGTTCTCGGCCGCGATCCGGTAGAGCCGTGCCGCCTCCCCATCGTCCTGCTCGACGCCTTCGCCGCGGAAATGCAGCGCCGCGAGGTTGCGTTGCGCGATCCGGTCGCCGCTCGCAGCCGCAAGCCCGATCCAGCGGTGCGCCAGGGCCGGGTCGCGCTCGACCCCGAGCCCTTCCGCGAAACACGCCCCGATGGCGTTGCGGGCCCGGGCCTGCCCCTTGCGGGCCAGCGGCTCCCAGATGGCCAGCGCTCCCGCATAGTCGCCGGCCGCCGCGAGGGCCTGGGCGCGCGCCATGGCGTCCGCCGCATCCTCGGCGCGACGCCCGAGCAGACGGTCAAGCCACGGCATGGCGCGCGTCCCGGGGCAGGGCGGCCAGGTTCGCGATGAAGCCGGATTCGTCCTCGAGGCAGCGCAGGTCGAGCACCAGTGCGCCCTCGGTGATGCGGCCGACCACCGGCCGGGGCAGGGCACGGAAAGCCGCGGCCAGCCGACCCAGCGCATCGTCGCCGTTCCTCGCGGCGGGCGCGATCGACAGGCCGGCGCTGGGGATGGTGTCGACCGGCAGGGCACCGGACCCGATCTGGCTGGCGCAGGCCGCGGCCTCGACCCGGTAGCCGGGTCCGAGGGCCGCCCCGACGGGAACGCGCAAGCGCTCGGCCAGGGCCGCGATCTCGGCGCGGGGCCGCGACAGGTGCCGCAGCGTCGGCAGCCGCTCGGCCAAGCGGTCTGGGTCGCGGTAGAGCTTCAGCGTGGCTTCCAGCGCCGCGAGGCGGAGCTTGTCGACCCGCAGTGCCCGCTTCATCGGATTGCGGTTGAGCCTGGCGATGAACTCGCGCCGGCCCACCACGAAGCCGGCCTGCGGGCCGCCGAGCAGCTTGTCGGCCGAGAAGGTGACGAGGTCGGCGCCCTCGGCCACGGCGTCGCGCACGGTCGGCTCCTTCTTCAGCCCCCAGCGCGACAGGTCGACCAGCGTGCCGGAGCCGAGGTCGTTGCAGAACGGCACGCCGGCCTCGCGCGCCAGGGCCGACAGTTCGGGGGCCGCGACCTCCTTGGTGTAGCCCTCGATCCGGTAGTTCGAGGTATGGACCTTCATCACGAGGCCCGTGTCGGGCCCGAAAGCGCCGAGATAATCCTGCGGATGCGTGCGGTTGGTGGTGCCGACTTCGCGCAAGCTGGCCCCGGCCTGGGCCATGATGTCGGGCATGCGGAAGGCGCCGCCGATCTCCACCAGCTCGCCCCGCGACACGATCGTCTCGCGGCCGCACGCGAACGTGTTGATGACCAGCAGCACGGCCGCGGCGTTGTTGTTGACGACGGTGGCGTCCTCGCACCCGGTGATCTCGGCGAGGAGGCCGCGCAGGTGATCGTCGCGCTCGCCGCGGCGCCCGGCGTCGAGGTCGTATTCCAGTGCCATGGGGCTCCGCATGGCGGTCGTCGCGGCCTCCACGGCCGCCTCGGCCAGCAGGGCACGGCCGAAATTGGTGTGCAGCACCGTGCCGGTGAGGTTGAACAGCGGGCGCAGGGTCGAGCGGTCGCGCGCCGCGAGCCACAGGTCCGCGGCCGCAGCGATCGCCGGCAAGCCGATGTCGGCGTCGATGCCGCCGCGCAGCGCGTCCCGGGCCTCCGCTATCGTGGAGCGGATCGCCTCCGCGGCCTCGGCACGGCCGAAACGCTCGGCCAGGGCGGCGCCATCGGGGTGCCGCAGCAGCTCGTCGACCCCGGGCAGGTCGCGCAGCCGAGATGGCGCGGCCGACACGTCAGTAGCCCATGAGGAAAGGGTCGTAGGCGCCGCGCCGGTAGCGCGTGCCCCGCATCAGCATGTCGAGGGCGAGGCTGCCGACGTCGTCGGCGACAGCGTCGACGTCGACATCCTTTTGGCCCTGCAGGATCTTCACGTAGCGGTAGCAGGCGTCGCAGGTCTCGGCCTTCACCGTGTCGGTGCCGCCGTCGATCCCCATATAGGTGATGCCCTTCGTCGAATTGCACAACGTGCATTTCACCCGCACGACATTCCACATGGTGGCGCAGAGCGCGCAGGTGCAGTAGCGGGCGCCGTCGGCGCCCTGCCAGCCCACGATCGTGGACGACACTGGAGGGCCGCCGCAGGCCGGGCATGCACCCGTGCCGACCGGCACGAGGCTCGCGACGTCGAGCCGCTCGGCCATCCGCGCCAGGTGGACCTGGACGGCAGCGGCCGCATAGGCGTGCTCGGCGAGCCCGGTCTCCGGCCGTTCGCCCGCCAGCACGGTGCGGGCGCAGGTGTCGCGGAGCGCGCGATCGCGCGCGATGCGCCGCAAGGCCGCCCGGGCCTCATCGGGCTGCTCGATCGCCGTGGCGGCGTCGAACAGCCGATCGAAGGTGGCGTCGAAGGACGCATTCCCATCGAGCGCGGCGCGGTCGATCGGCGGCATGGCGGCGGCCCGCGCGCGCGCCAGCGCGTCCTCGTCCGACAAGGCAGGTGCGGGCAGGGTGGGCTGGATCGCGGCCTGGGCGCGGGCCAGGTCGGCCAGGAACAGCAGGAACGGCTTGAGGTCGCTCTGCTCCGCATAGGCGCGGAGCCGCAGGCCGCGCTTCAGGAACAGCGCTTCCGGGTCTGGCAGGCGTGCGAAGGGCGGCGTGTCGATGCCGCCGATCACGCCGGGGTCGGGTGCTATGTTTCTGGGCTCGGCCATGCCCAGCATATGGACCGGGCGAGCCGGCCCGGCAATGCGGGGGCGCTGGGCCGATGAGCGCCCGCCTTGGGTTCCGCGGTGTCGGGCCACAAGCCCGTGCAGCAGAGCCGGCCGACACCCGAGGTCGGCTCGCAGGGCATTGGCCAAAGGGATGGCATTTCGCTCGCCTCTGGTAGACACTCGAGTTTCGGCGGCGGGTGGATTGCGGAAAGTGGCTGCCATTTCGAAAGCTGACGCTCGTTTCGGCGTCCGGAGCTTGTCCGAGCGGGCAGTCTGCGGCGGATCCGATTGGTCATGCGGAACACGTTCCGCTGTGGTAACCAGCGTTTGACTGGTTCCATCTTCTAGAAACTTTCGCCACGCTTGAACGCGTGACGGTTCAAAGGAGGAGGATTAGTGGCGACCGACCTTGCTGCTAAAACAGCACGCCTAATCAGCGACTTCGACGCGGTACTCGCACTTGTGAGTTACATCGAGCACGAACTCGAGAAGCGGATCATAGCCCGTCACGGCTTAACCAAAATCGAGAGCTTGCTGCCTATCGCTTCGGCCTACAAGAACATGATCAAAAGAGCGCTTCCTTCCAATCAGCGCGGGAGATTTTCGAAGCTGGAATCGTTGCTTGCGACGCTTCGCAACGATATCGATAATGGCGTAAGACAGATTAGGAATAATATGTCAGGTCACCTTCTTCAGATCAATGTGGCTTCGATACCTGATAACTGGTTGTTTATGGGCCACAGTACATTCACGATCCTGTCGCAAGATATTCGAGCTATAGATGCCGAATTCCGGGCCCTCGACCCTCTTTATCCGGGCTGCATCCAACCGCCTCCAGTCAAACCCACATACAGAGCCTTCTGGCGGAGACCTGATGTTTTGGGCTCCCCCTCGAACGTGCGGGGGATTTCAATGCAGGTTGGTCTCTGGACGCCGGACGTGGTAGCAGTGTTGCCGCCCGGTGGGCCGCTCGATGACGCCTCTATTCGGGTTCTTGGGCTTCGACTCAGCATTCGTCAGCTTGTCTTTATATTCCTCCCATTCTGGGGGGAGGGAGGTTTGGAGACGATATACGAACGATTGCTGATCGAAATGTCGGTGAACGATTTATTCTCTCTTGAGGAAGCAATATTTTCCGGCAATACTCAAAGCGCAACTCCGGCTCTAGTCGATGTTTGGGCGCAGTCATCACCCGTGCATGAAGGCGCAGCTCTCCTGGCGGCTCTTCGCGCGCAGATCCCCGCAACGGTTAGCCGGTGGCGTAACTCCGTTCGGAACAAGATCACCGCTCACATGGATCCTGACATTCCAGCGGTTGATCTTGAAACGTCAAGATGGCCTATGCAGGTGCACAACCTGAACACAGAAGTAAATAGACTGTGCAATATCTTGGGAGCAGCAGCGCGCAAAGATCCCCGAACGTTGTCTTTCGTAAACCCGGCGTTGGCTGTTTCCCATAAGTCTATGCAGTCACAAAACATTCCTAGATGGGTGCAGACCTAACTCTGAAGGCAGGGGGCTGGCCGGCGCTAGCTCGGTGAAGACTGATCCAGATCGACGCGTAGACGTGGGCGATCCAGATCAGGATGATGATCACGGTCGCGAAGGCATGGGCCAGGGCCGCGACCCGCTGCGCCTCGATGGCGGTGTAGACGGCGAAATATTCCTGCCAGATCACGATGCCGGTGACGATCAGCACCGAAGTCAGTCCGGACATGCTCCAGAACACGACTTTCTGGCCGGCGTTGTACTTGCCGATCTCGGGCAGGGCGTCCTCGTTACCGCTGAGCACGTCCTTGAACTTGGACAGCCAGACCACGTCCGTCTTGTTGGGCAGGTTAGCCCGCCACAGCTGGACGAAGAGCGCCGCGAAGGAGAAGAACAGCCCGACGCCGACCCACGGGTGGAAGGCGCGGGTGTTCTGCCCACCGCCGTTCATGCGGTGTGACTACCTCTGGACGTGGAAAGGACTGCGTAGGATTTACGGCGCAACCTCGAGGCGTGCCGTCATCCCAGGATGGAAGCGGCAGATGTAGATGAAGACGCCCGCCCGCCGCATCGTGGTTCGGCCCTTGGCGCCTGGCGGCAGGTCCACATCAAAGCTGCCGTCCTTCGCCGTGGCCGTGTGGCGAAAAATGTCGGCGTTCCTCCATTCAACGACATCGTTCACGTGCACGCTCGTCGGGGTCGGGCCGAACGTGAGGTTCGCGACGGCGACGACGCGAACAGGTGGCTCGGCCTGTGGCGAAGCTTCGCCGCAGGCGAGGAGGCCGATGAAGACGGCGGCCACCACCCCGACGCTCGGCTGCATGGGCATCGGCATCTACTGCAAATGAGTGGCAAGGTGCTCGGCATGCTGCTGGTGCTCCTTGAAAAGCTTGAGCCCCGTCTCCAGCAAGGTCTTAAGTTCGCCGTTCGTGGCATCGGGGATCAGCACCGTCGCGAGCGCGCCGTTGACGGTCTTGTGATATGCGACTTCGTTTTGCGCATAGGCTTTGTCGAAGGCGCTTCCGTTTAGACGCGATAGTTCCTCGTGCTTGCTGGCCGCCGCTGCAGTCAGGGATCGGCTGATGTCGTTGTCCTCCGGCGTGACCTTCAACTTCTCCACAAGGGCGAGAGCCTGTTTGTTGACGGCGGCGTGATCCCGGGCCATCTCCTCGGCAAATTCCCTAACGGCCTTGTCGTGGGTCTTCTTCAGCGCGAGCTCGGCGGCCGTGATGTCGATCTGCCCCGCCGTGTAGGCGACGTGGGCGATTTGCGGATCAGTCGGCTTGGCCGTGCTCTGGGCTAGCGCCGCGGAGGTGGCGATCGACAGGACGGAGGCGAGAAAAATCGAAGTCGTAACCCGGACCATGGCGGCTCTCCCGTAAGGCGAGCCGTGCTGGCTCGACCGTCATTGGATGTTGCGACCGCCCGAACGTTCCCGGCATCGCGAACGGGAACGTTTCGCTCCGGTCGGCATCCAAGGCATGGGGGAGCGCTCGATGGAACAAGCACGCGTCAGCCAAACCAACTGGGCCGGCCTGCCCGATCGCGAACTCCTGGCTCCGATCGCGTCGGGCCAGATGGGCGCATTTGCGGCACTGATGCAGCGCTACAACCGAAAGCTCTATCGCGCGGCGCGAAGCATCTGTGGCGACGATGCGGAGGCCGAAGACGTGGTCCAGGAAGCCTGGACGCGGGCCTGTTCCAAGCTATGGACGTTTCGGGGCGAGTCGCAGCTCTCGACTTGGCTGGTCCGTATCGCGCTCAACGAGGCGCTCGCCCGGCGACGGCGTGCGCGGCCTACGGTCGGGATTGATCAGCTTGAGGAGCACCGGATGTCGGGCGTCATTATGTTTCCGACGACCGCGGCCGAACAGGAGAGTGATCTTGCCCGGGCCGAGGTCCGCAAGATGCTGGAACGGGCAATCGACGCCCTGCCGCCGTCGTTCCGCTCCGTCTTCGTCCTACACACCATCGAGGACGTGAGCGTGGACGAGATCGCCTCGCAGTTCCAGATTTCGAATGCCACCGTGCGCACGCGCGTGCATCGTGCGCGGGCTATGCTGCGCAGGGAGCTGGAAAAGGACCTCACGACTTGCCTCGCCGACGTGTTCCCCTTCGATGGAGCCCGGTGCTCGGCCGTGACGCGCCGTGTGCTGACCGCGATCGGGAACGGCAATGCTGAGCGGCAGTGATCCGGATGGGCCGCCTTGACGAGCAGCCGCCCGGCGGCCGCATGAACGCGACCCAAGAAACCGCGATTGGGCAAGCCACGAGGCTGGCGTTCCGCTCGCGGCCAGAGGGCGGTCCTTGACGGTGAATCAAACTGCCGGCGAGCGGACATCGCTGACATCAGATATGGGTCGTAATCCACCGCGTTCTGGCCATGGTCGGGGCGAAGACTCCACCGACATTGGCCGGTGGCTTCGGGCTCGCGCGTGGCCGGGACCTGATGATGGACGATCCATGATGATCGGCGACGACGAGGATGACCTCGGCCCCTGCGCTTCCCCGCCTTGCTTCTTGCATGAGCTCGACGAGGCCTATCTCGGCTTTCCTCGTCCTTCGGTCCCGCAATCGGCCCAGCGGCGCTCATGCGGAAGGCTGCTCCCCAAACGGCCACTCCCTCCCTACGCTTACCTTCCAGGCCGGTTCCCTCACCCGGTCCGTGACCCGCGGGGGCACAGCTACCAGCCGGCCTTGGGGTCGCCATCGATGGGGGCGACAGACCCGAATGCCTTCCTATGGGGCATGGACCTGTTCAACCACGGATACTACTGGGAGGCTCACGAAGCATGGGAGGCACTGTGGCGAACAGCCGAAAGGGAAACTGCGGAACGCAACCTCCTGCAAGGCCTCATTCTCCTGGCGGCCATGGGCGTGAAACTGCGGCAATGCAAGCTTGAGGCCGCACGCCGGCATGGCAACCGCGCGGCATCCTTCCTCCGCCAAGTCGCCGGCGCTCCGGTCCGCAATCTCGACGAACTGCTTGGCCTAACCCCGGCCTGCCTCGCCGCGCGCGCCGAGAACGCGGTCACACAGGTCGGGACTGCAGCTGATCCGTCTATCGCTTTTGACTTCGAGCTTGGTCGCTCGCGGTCGACCTGAGTAAACGGTTCGCCCCGAACCTCCGCGCCGCCTAGGGTGGCGGGATGATCAGCCGGCCAAGAGCGGACGTGCTGACCTTCTGCTACGGTGAAGGGTTACGGACGCCGGCTGGCGCAGGTCGCGCGTCTGGGCTGACGGCCGGCGTCCGTAAGCCGCCCAAGGACGAACGCGCGGGGGTCGTCCCGCGCTATGGGGATTTGGCGGAACCGGC
>JAABUT010000396.1_pt1 | contig 73549 bp, 73 predicted proteins | sample 5559281 | NCBI WGS metagenome assembly JAABUT01 (sample SAMN10711880, study PRJNA513359) | rock metagenome | isolation source: Antarctica rocks | place: Antarctica: Victoria Land, Ricker Hills nord | collected 2016-01-04 | reverse complement strand
CCGCGGATGCTCCTTCTGAGTCGGTAGAACGTGTCCTTCGCAAGCCACATTCTCCATACACAGCAGGGCATCCGCGGTCTACGACATGCCGAACCGCCCTATCGCAACGGTGGATCCAGGCTGAGCCCGCCACGTGTCGCAGACCCAGGGCAGCCCGAACGCCTCCGCCGGCGCGAGGTCGCGCACCCGCCGCAACAGGTCCTCACGGGCTGCCGGTGCTATCAGGACGGTCCCGCTGCGCGAGGCGAGGTTGTCGACCAGCAGGTCCCGTGTCATGGCCTGGTGGTGCGGGAACTCCCGGCGCATGGGCACCGGCTCGCCCTCGTACGGCAGCTCGTCGTCCACCGCCGAGAGCCGGTCCTGCGCGGCTGAAGCGGCAACCAGCTCGGCGACCCACGGCACTCTGTCATCGAACACGTTCCACAGCAGCCCGAGCACCCCGCCTGGCCGCAGCACCCGACGCACCTGCGCGAGCGCCTGCTGGTTGTCGAACCAGTGCTAGGCCTGCCCCACCAGCACCGCGTCCACGCTCCAATAAGGCAGCGGCACCTGCTCGGCCGTGCCCGCTAGCGCCGTTGCGCCGGCGGGGACCAGCGCACGCATCGCGTCGTTGGGCTCCACGGCGACGACCTCGACACCCAGACCGAGCAACACCGAACTGACCCGGCCGGTGCCCGCACCCAGGTCGAGGACCCGCCTGCCCGCACTGACCCGCGCCGGCTCCAAGACCCACTCCACCGCCCGTTGCGGGTAGGAGGCGCGGGCCCGGTCGTAGGTCTGCGCGACGCTGCCGAACGTACGGTGCCGGGCGGTGTCCATGCCCCGCACCGTCGGCGTCGGCGTCGGCGTCGGCGTCGAGGTACCAGCCACTTTCGCACTGTCCCGGCAGGGGAACGTCAGCGGGGACGCCTGGCCGTCGGATCTCGCCTTGAGCGGACCGTCAGCTGTCGGTGTGGAGGATCTGTTCCCGGAGAATGTCGCCGTGTCCTGCGTGTCGAGCGAGCTCCCGGATCATGTGCAGGTAGATCCAACGCAGGGACACTGGTCCTCTTCGGTTGTGCAGCGCCACGTCGTCTAGGGCGTGCTGGGTGGCAACCTCGACGGCGGCCGCCCAGGCCTCGCGGTACAGCTCGCTCACGGAGCCCACCGTGTCGGCCTCCGTGAGCGTAAAGCTCTCCTGGACCGTGTCTGGGAGGCCTACTTCGGCGCGTGAGCGCCCGGCGAGCGCGACGTCGAACCACACGCGCTCGACGAACGCGGCGTGCTTAACCAACCCGAGCAGCGTGGTGAGCGAGGGCACCAGTCGCCGCCGGGCCTGCTCCTCGGTCAGCCCGTCCAGTAGCCCCAAGACCTCGGCCCTGTTGTCGTGCAGGAACGACTCGATCTGCTCCCGCTCACCGGCGGTCAGCACGGCTTCAACGCGGTCCACGTCGTCCACAGCCGCGAAGGTAGCCGTTAGGAGTATCGATTCGGGAAGGACAAGCGGGACGCCGTCCCGGAAACGATCGTCTTACGGAATGGCTGGCGCGTGCGTAGCAAGCCGCTCGAGGGTCTTTCGCTCCATGGAGCTCATCGCTGGGTTGCTGTCGATGTAGTACCAGACCACGCCGAGGGCTGCTCAAGTGCTCATGCAGCGCCGCGAGCCCACTCCAGATCGGTGCTTCCCAGGCCGGCCCGCAGGGCCTGACGTGGGCCTGTGTCGTACAGATTCCAGGCGGCGACGGGGTGGCGCTAGCGATGGCCCGCGAACACCTGCACTCGCAGCACGACGTGATCGTCCCGCAGTTCCTGGGCCGGCTCGAGTTCGTCCTTGCGGTGCAACAGCTCATCGATGACATCAGCGCCCGGTTCGTCGAGAATAACGCTAGTCAGCGACCCATGGGAGGCCGTGGAGCGATTTATTCGACGCGCCGCCGCCCCTGAGACAGCCGAGCACTGGGACGCGGTGGACATGCTCGAGCGCCACGGCGGCCTCGCGGCCCTGCCGCAGATGTAGGACCAGCTGCTGACGGTCGTCTCCAGCCGCCCAAAAAAGCCGGACGGTCCCCACCGCCCAGGGCCAGGTCGACCAGACCTGCGTCGACCTGCTGGGCCCATATCAGGGACTGACACACGCTGCCCGATGGACGAACGATCAGTGGGACGTGTCCAGCCGTAATCGGTCAGCGGGTCGCGAGTAGCTGGCCGACCTGCAGCGGGCCACCCGCGGGCGCGCCGGTGTCCTGTACGTGCCAGGCCTCAGCCAGGACGGCGCGGACCAGGCCCCAGGCGGCGAGCCGCTCGCGTGGCATCTGAAGGACCTCTACGAGCTGCGCCAGTCGGCGGTCCAGCAACCGGGCCGCATCCGCAGTCCAGGGGTTGATGAGCAGCGGCCCAACATCGTAAGCGGAGTCGCCGACCAGCCCATGCGGGTCAATGGCCACCCACCCGCGATCGTCAGACCACAGCAGGTTGTGGGGGTGCAGATCACCGTGCAGCACACGCGGGACCGGCGCGTCCCGAAGCAGTTCGTCGAGGGTGCTGCGCGCGGTGCGGACCAGGTCAGGGGGTAGGGGGGCGACGGCCCTCTCGTCGTACAACGCAGCGCACTCCTGCCGGACATTGGGGAGGTCGCAGTTGTCCGGGACCGGTGTCCATAGACGCAGCAGCGACTCAGCGATGGCGAAGGTGCTGGCCTCGTCCGAAAGCTCCGCGGCCTCGTTGCCCGGCAGGACCCGCTCCAGGACCATGACGTCGCCCTCGACCCCTAGCACCTGGACGGCTGCCGGGCCGAGAAGGCGAAGGGCCTCGGCTGCCCGCTGCAGTTCGAGCCTCGGGCCCACGCGCTTGCGCCAGACCGACGCACCCTCCACGCAGAGCACCGTAGAGGGAACTTGACCGGGACGCTTCCGCCTGACGATCACCAACTGGGATGCCAGTTCACTCGAGTACGTGCCGGAGGTAGCGGCGCGGGTCGTCGAGGTACCGCTGCCAGTGGTCCACCAGCGCGAGGTCCTGCCACCCGGTCCAGGCGTAACCGGTGCTGCTGAGCTCCAACACCGCTGCTCCCGGCAGTGCCGTCAGGAGCGGTGAGTGCGTGGCGCACAGGACCTGGCTGCCGTTGCGGGCGAGTTCGTCCAGGACGCCGACGAGACCGAGGCAGGACGTGAATGACAGGGCTGCTTCCGGTTCGTCCATGACATAGAAGCCGGGCCGGTTGAAGTGCTGGCCCAGCACCTGCAGGAAGGACTCGCCGTGGCTGAGCTCGTGGAAGGCGGTACGCGGTGGCCCGCCGGGCGGGAGGTCCTCGAGGTAGGTGTAGAGCCCATGCATCGTCTCGGCACGCAAGAAGTAGGACCAGCGGGGCGCGCCCACCGACCGGACCAGCTGCAACGCGTCGTGCAGTGCCGATTCGCTGCCGCGCGTCACGTGCTGGGCGTTGCGGCTGCCACCCTCCAGGTTCAGACCGGCGGCAGCTGCGACCGCCTCGACCAGCGTCGACTTCCCGCTACCGTTCTCCCCGACGAGGAACGTGACGCCGGCGGGCAGGTCCAGCCCGTGGTCGAGCAGATGCGCGACCGGGGCCAGCCGGTACGGCCAAGCGCCGGCGTCGAAGGCCACGCCTGGTCTGCGCTGCACGCGGCGCACCGCACGCCGGTCATTCAGCCAGCCGTTCATCGGTCCATCGTCGCCGACGGTCGGGTCGCTACGTGATCGGCCGGAGGGCGCGCTGCGCAGCGCTCACGTGCACAGGGTCGTCCGCGAGCAAGCTCGTGCCCTCGGCATCGGTGCGGCGCTGGCGGATGCGGCACGTTCCCGAGCGGAATCGCGGCGCTGTCAGTCGGCATCTTCGGGCTCGTTGCTGGAGGTCTCACCTCGACGTCCGACCACCGCTGGTCGCTTTCCGCACGCTTCGGCAGCCACCTGCGCGCACTGGGCCGGCCCCGGTCGGGGCTGGGTCGATGTGGCGCTGGGCGCACGGGGTCCTGCTCACCCGGACCCTCGCGGACAGGTGGCTTGCGGCCCCCAGCAGCGTGAAGCGCCTGGGCCTCCCGATCACACACTTCGTGTCACTGCCGGTGACGAGCCACCCTGCCGGCGTCCACGCCTACCGCACCACTGCCCATGAGATCGCCGGAGACGGCGATCATCCGAGGTCCAGGCGCGGGTGCCAGTTGAGCTGCGGGACCGGCTGCAGGCCGCTGCCCGGCAGCGCAGGGTCAGCACATCCGAGCTCCTACGCCAGGCGCTGGCCGGTACCTGACCTCCTAGCGGACCGACAACGTCACCGGGTGGCAGCTCGGCAGAGCCCCAGCTGCGCGATCTTGACGGCATGGCTGGGTAATCGGCGTGTCGCACGCCATAGCGTCAAGATCGCCCCGGCTCGGGGGCCGCGGGGCTTACCCGGTCAGCACCGCGGCGACTCGACGCAGGTCGGCCTCCCATTCGCCCTTCGGCCGGGGCGGCAGCACGTCGTCCCACTCCACCGCGAAGCTCCCACGGGCCTGCACGAGCCCGAGCGGGCGAGCCATGGACCACCAGTGCAGGTGCTCCGCTCCGTCCCCGATCCGGGAAACGTGCACCCGCGCGATACCGCCCAGCGAGGTCAGCGCCGCCTCGACCCGACAGAGCACCGCGCCCATGCTGGCCCGCAGCGGCGTGGGCAGGTCGTGAAGGTCGGCGTGGACGCGCGGCTCGTGCAGCAGAACGACCGGCAGGCCGCTGGGCTCCCGGGTGCTTCTGAGCCGCCAGTCGGCGTCCGTCCACAGGTACTCCTGGTCAGGCGCGGCGCAGGCGCCGCAGCCAACACCTCCCTCCCCCTCGCGCGGCGGCTCCGGGAGCACGACGTCCCCCACAGAGCGCACCCGCAGGTCGCCCTCATAGGGGAAGCTCGGCCAATAAGCTTAGGAAGGGACGGGCAGAGACCGTCCGGTGACGCCTGCTCGACCTGTCGGGCACTCTCGCCATGTCGCCGGGCCACGAAGTCAGGGGACCTCGCGCCCGCCCGAGGGACCGATAACGTGAGGGTGTGATCTGCACCCCGTCCGCGTCACCAGCGCCGTGCAGCGCCGGCGGCGGGGACGAGCCCCGGCCGGTGTGGGACGGCCGCTGAGGTGTGGGGGCTGCTGGCTGAGGAAAGTCGGCGCCGGGTCTTCGCTGCGGTGGTGCTGGGTGCGAGGTCGATCTCGGACATCGCGGCCGCCGCCGGCGTACCGGCCCGGCAGGTCGTGCAGGCGCTGACCCGGCTCGAAGGCGGGGGGATCGTCAGCGGGGCCGGCAACGACTGGGTCCTTCGCGACGACGTCATTGCGGAACGGGCCCGCAGCGAGGCGGAACCGCTACCGGAGTACGAGCAGGACGGGCTGGGGAGGCGGGAAGCCTCGGTCCTGAGGTCATTCCTGCGGGACGGGCGGCTAGTGAGCATTCCCGCAATGCGATCCAAACGGGTAGTGGTCCTGGACCACGTGGCCCGGGTCTTCGACATCGGTACGCGGTATCCAGAAGCTGAGGTCAACGCGCTGTTGCGCGAGTTCCACCCCGATCACGCAGCGCTGCGTCGGCACCTCGTGGACGAGGGCTTTCTCAGCCGTGAAGCTGGCGTCTACTGGCGATCGGGTGGAACCGTTTCCTCCTGATGAATGCGGAACTGAGCAGTGCCGATCGAGCAGTGCGGCCGTCAGTGGCTGGTTGAGGCGGTCAGGGCGGCGTCAGCGGGCACGGCGCCGGTGCCAACGGCGATGGTGGTGTCCACGGCCACCTTGGACGTCGCGACCTCGCGTTCCTCGATGGCCTTGAGGCGCTCGACGTCGACCTGGTCGGCGATGTCCTCGTCCTGCTTCATCAGCGCGCTGAGGTCGACACCGGCCATGTCGAGCACACCCATGTCGGCGTAGGCCTTCTGGACCTTCTCGCCCCACAGCCCGATGTCCTTGACGCAGGGCACGATCCGCTGGAACAGCAGCGACTGGTAGGCCTGGTAGAACGGCGCGGTCTTGACTGCGTCGAGGCAGGCCTGCACGTCGTAGCCGAGGTTCTCCCAGACCTCCTGCATGCGGAAGCGGTCCCGCATCAGGTAGCAGCCTTCGACGACGAAGTCCTCGCGCTCCTCCCGCTCGGCCGTCGTCAGCTGGCTGTAGTAGTCCTTCAGGGCGAGCCGACCAAAGGCGACGTGGCGGGCCTCGTCCTGCATCACGTAGGCCAGGATCTGCTTGGGCAGCGCCACGCTGGTCATGTCGCGCAGGACGCCGAACGCCGCGAGTGCCAACCCCTCGATGAGGACCTGCATCCCGAGATAAGGCATGTCCCAACGAGAGTCGCTGAGCGTGTCATCGAGCAGGGACTTCAGGTGGGTGTTGATCGGGTAGAGCAGACCGATCTTCTCCTGCAGGAACCGCGAGTAGGTCTCGGCGTGCCGAGCCTCGTCCATCGTCTGTGTGGCGGCATAGAACTTGCTGTCCAGGTCCGGCACCGACTCCACGATGCGCGCCGAGCAGATCATCGCGCCCTGCTCCCCGTGCAGGAACTGGCTGAACTGCCAGCTGTTCAGGTGCCTGGACAGCTCACTGATCGCCTTCTGGTCACCGGAGATCTTGTCCCACTGCTCGGTGCCGTAGATCGAGATCGCCTCGTTCGGCATGCCCAGTGCGTTGCTGGGATCGATGTCCAGCGACCAGTCGATGCGGGTCGTTGCGTCCCACTGCTTGTCCTTGCCCTTCTGGTAGAGCGAGAGCAGCCGGTCGCGGCCGTCGTCGTACTCCCAGGTGAAGCGGGCTGCGCCGGTCATGTCGACGTCCCACGTACGGTGCTCGGCCGGGATCGTGTACAGCTCGTGCGTACTCATCAGGAAGCGCTCCCGGATAGCAGTCGGTCAACGAGGTGGGCGATATCGCGGGCGACATGGTCGGGCCGGCCGCCAGGCAGGACGAGGTGGCTGATCGTGAGCCGATTCACCGTGTCGGCCACCAGCAGGACCTCGGCCACGGGCAGCTCGGGCCAGTGCGAGGACAGGTACGAGGCGGTGCTCTGCCTCGCGACCGACAGGATCGCCTCGGCCCGGGTGGTCAGGAAGGGCAGCAGCGAGCCGGCGTCGTCGGTGAGCACCGCCTTGAGCAGCGGGTTCTGCGCCGCCTCGGTGAGGGTGAACTCCATCGCCGCCGCCACGCCCTGCGCCGGGGTCCCCTCGTGCCCGACCCGGGCAGCCTCCGCGCCGGCGATGTAGCGCTGAGCCTCGCGCATGGCCAGAGCCTCGGCGAGCCGGTCCTTGCTGCCGAACTCGTAGTAGAGAGTCTGCCGGCTCACCCCGGCCCCGGTAGCCACATCGGCCATCCGCACCCGGGCCCAGTCGCCGGACAAGGCTGCGTCGTATGCGGCATCGAGCAGCGCGTCCCTGGTGGTAGGCACGGCGACACCGTCTTACAGCACGGGTCGATCTGTCAAGACACTCCCGGCACCCACGTCAGGAGCTGTACGCTGGCCGGGTGCCCAGATCACAGATGTGTGCGGCGGCCAGCACCGTGCTGGTCCGTCGGCTCCATGTCGATCTGATGCGGCTGCCTGCTGCCTGTCCGACGCGCGCTTACTGACACCAGCGTCCGTCCCCGCCGGCCCGACGGCCGGTCTCGCAGAACAGGCACGTACTCATGCACGTCGATGCTTCTCTCGCGTTCGTTGGCGCACTGGTCGGGCTCCTGGTCGGCCTCACCGGCATGGGCGGCGGCGCCCTGCTGACCCCGCTGCTCGTCCTGGTGTTCCATGTGCCGCCACTGGCTGCGGTCTCCAGCGACTTGGTGACCAGCCTGGTCATGAAGCCGATCGGGGCGGCGGTTCACCTGCGCCGCCGGTCGGTGCAGACCGGGCTCGTGCGCTGGCTTGCGCTCGGCTCGGTGCCGTCGGCCTTCGCTGGAGCCGTCCTTATCGGCACGCTCGGCCGGAGCCCAGCGGTCCAGCACGACCTGACCGTCGCCATCGGGGTGCTGCTGCTGATCTCGCTGTCCTCGACGGTCGTCCGCCAGGTCATCGATCGCAGGGCCGGCAATCGCGGAGCGGCCACGCCGCTGGTCGTCAAGCCCGTGCGGACCGTACTGATCGGCGTCGCGGGCGGCCTGGCGGTGGGACTGACCTCGGTGGGCGCCGGCTCGCTGGTGATCGCGCTGCTGCTGATCAGCTATCCGACGCTGCGGCCGTCGCAACTGGTCGGTACCGACATCGTGCAGGCCATCCCGCTGGTGGGCGCGGCCGCTGTCGGACACCTGCTGTTCGGCGACGTCCGGCTCGCGGTCACCGGATCACTGCTGGTCGGCGCCCTCCCGGCGATCTACCTCGGTGCCCGGCTGTCGTCGTCGGCCCCGGCGAAACTCACTCGCCCCGCTGTGGCCGGCGTGCTGCTCGCCTCCGCGCTGGGCCTGCTGCAGGCTCCCGCCTGGGCGCTTCTGGTCGGCGCCTGCGGGGCCGTCGCGGTGATGGCGGCGCTCGGCGGGTCTTCTACCAAGCCGGCTCCCCACGACGAGCCCAGCGAGAGTCCGGGCGTGATCACCGTGGCGTACCGTGACGGGCAGCCCCGGACGCGAGGAGCCCTCATGGCCGCCCCCCACCTGGACTCGCTGCTCGCGGCGCTGTCGGAACCGCGGCGCGCGCAGATGGTGCGACTGCTCGAGCACCGACAGCTGACCCAGCGGGACTTCACCGAACAACTCCAGATGACCCAGCCCCTGGTGTCGTTCCACCTGCGGGTGCTCACCGAAGCCGGCCTGGTCGAGAGCACGATCTGCGATCGGATCAAGGTCTACCGGCTCAACGCGGGCACCCTGTCGCTGGTCGCACAGCGACTGACCACGATGGCCGAGCACGCCACCCGTACGGCGCAGAGCCCGGCGTGCTGAGCCGTCGGCCCTGGCCGGTCTGCTGAGCTCGCCGTCGTGGGCGCCGCGACGTGGTTGCTGCGTCGGGTTCCTGCACTGCGGCGCAGCCTGGACCAGGTTCCTGCGCACGCGCTCGCCTGGCGGCTGGCCAACGCGCGCTACCTGGAGGCAACTGCCCGCCCGGCCGGCCCGCTGTGGGTCGTCCTCGGGGACTCGACCGCGCAGGGGATCGGTGTTGCCGATCCGCAGGAGGGCTACGTCGGCCGGGTCCGCCGTCTACTCGAGCAGCGCGACGGAACGGCCTGGCAGGTCGTCAACCTGTCCCGCTCGGGCGCGGTGGTCCGCGACCTGCTCGACACCCAGCTACCGGCGATTGAGGCGCTGGGGCTCCAGCCCGACCTGGTGACCGCAGTGGTCGGTGGCCACGACCTTCGACGCACGGATCTGGCCCAGCTGCTCAGCGACCTGCGCGACCTGCTCACCCGGCTCCCGGCCGGCTCGGTCGTCGCCACCATGCCGCGCGGTCTGAAACAGGCCAAGGCCGTCGCGGCCAACGCCGAGCTGCTGCGGCTCGCCGCCGCACGGGGGCTGCCGGTCGCCGATCTGTGGTCCCACACCGGTCCGCCCTGGCGCGGGAAGTACGCCGACGGCCTCCATCCCAACGCGGTCGGCCTCGATGAGTGGGTGGCCGCGCTGGCCGAGGCCCTCGGCCTGCCGGGCGAGGCGCTGACCTAGCGTTGCTCCGGTGGCCGACCCCTCCCTGCAGTACGGCCCGGACGCCGTCGTCGAGCAGGTCATACGCGGCGTTCCGGTCCGGTGCTACGCCAACCGCCCCGGCTCGATCGTGCAGGTGCTGCAGGAGGCGCTCCACAGCTCCGCCGACGACGTCCTGCTGATCGATCCGGCCCAGGACTCGGGCGCCCTCTCGTACGCCGACTTCGCGCGCCTGGTCGAGGGCGCCGCAGCCGGCCTGCTCGCCCGCGGGCTCGAGCCCGGCGACCGCGTGGCGGTACTGATGCGCAATGGGCTCGAGGCGGCGGTGGCGATCTGGGCGTGCGCCCGGGCCGGTCTCATCCACGTCGGTTTGCCCGTCGGCGCCCCGCCGGCCCGGCTGGCCGAGCTGGTCGCACTGACCGGCCCCCAGCTGCTGCTCGCGCAGACGGAGCTCGCGCCGGACGCCGCCGGGTTGCCGCTCGAGGCCGAGGACGCCCAGCTGCTCCTGTCCAGCGAGTTGCTCTGGCAACACGGTCAACGGCTGCCGAACGAGGACGCGACGTACATGCTCATCCCGACCAGCGGCACGACCGGTCGTCCCAAGGCGGTGCGGATCACGGGCCGGATGACCGGACATGCAGCCGCGTTCTACGCCCGGACCCTCGGGCTGACCGCAGCCGACCGGACCGCCGTGCACCTCCCGTTCGGCTGGGTCAGCGGGCACGTGACGCAGCTGACCCCGGCGATGCTCAGCGGCGGGTCGGTCGTGACGATGGCGAGCTTCTCCGGGCCCGCGCTGGTCGAGGTGTGCCGAGCCCACACCGTGACCTGGCTCGATGTCGTACCGAGCATCTGGGAGCTGCTGCTGCGGGTCGAGGGCTTCCACGCCGCCTCGCTACCCGATGTGCGGCTGGCGGTGTACGGGGGCGCCCCCGCACCACCCGGCACGCTGGACCGGGTCGCCGCCCGGATGCCCCACCTACGGCTGTACGACGTGTACGCACTTTCCGAGACCTGCGCGCCGGTCACCTGCCTGCTCGACGGCGAACGGGCGCGCCGGCCCGGCTCGGTAGGGCGCCCGGTGGCGTACGCCGACGTCCGGCTGGTCGGACCGGACGGTGCCGTCGTCCGGCGTGGGGAGCCAGGCGAGCTGCACGTGCGCTCGCCCGCTGTCACGCCGGGCTACTGGGGGGACGAGCCGAGCCCGCTGTCCGCCGACGGGTGGCTCCGTACGGGCGACGTCGCGCGGATGGACGACGAGGGCTACCTCACCGTCAGCGGTCGGGCAGTCGACCTGATCATCCGGGGCGGGGTCAACATTTACCCGGCTGAAGTCGAGAGGTCGCTGTTGGCAACGGGTCTGCTTGCGGACGCGGTGGTCGTCGGCCTCCCGTCGACTAGTGGCCGGGCAGTCGGTCGCAGCCGTGGTCGTCCTGCTGCCGGGAGCTGAGCTGGACGTCCCGCTGCTGCGCCGGGCGGTGCAGGACGACCTCGGCACCCACGCCGTTCCGCGCCGGGTGCGCGCGGTCGACGCCCTGCCGCGCAACCGGCACGGCAAGGTCGACCGGGCCGCCGTCGTGCACCTGCTGAGCAGCCGTCCATGACCGTTCCCGGCGGCCTGCGGTCGGTCGCTGCGCGGTTCGCCGAAGCCTGCGGGGTGCTCGCCCCGGCCGCCTTCATCGGCGGCTGGATCGCTGCCGGAGAGCGGACCCCCGGCTACTCGGCGCTGCACGGCCACATCAGCGACCTGGCACGCACCGACGCGCCCGAACGGCTGCTGATGACCGCGGGGTTCGTCGCCTTCGGCCTACTGCTGCCGCTGTTCGCGTTGGTGTTGGCCCACGAGCTGCACCTGCCGGCCGTGCGATGGAGCGTCGGGATCGCCGGCCTGAGCACCTTGTTCGTCGCCGCTTTCCCGGTCGACTCCCACGGGAGCCTGCACGGCGCCTCGGCGGCCGCTGGCTACCTGGCCACGGCCGCCTCGCCCCTGCTCGCCGCGGCCGCACTGCCCAGACCGGCGCAGGTGGCGTCGTACGGCATCGGTCTGCTCAGCGCCGTGGCCCTGACCCTGTCGATCCTCGGGCCGGACCAGGGGCTGTGGCAGCGCGCCGGCCTGACCGTGGTCGACCTCTGGTACGCCGCGATGGCCCTGACGCTGATCCGGCAGCACCTCTCGCCGGCGTGACCGCCTTGGCGAGCGCCGCTCAGCCGGTCTGCTCCAGCAGCCGCTGCAGCGTCGCTTCGCGCACCGGCCCGGTCTGGGCCTGGACGAGCATGAAGGCGGCCTCGCGCAGGTGTCGCTGAGCCGCGCTGTCCAGGCTCATGGCACTACCTCCGGTCGCCGTGACCAGCGCGGTGGCCGAGCGCACCAGCAGCTCGAGGGCAGCCGCCCGAAGCCGTAGCCGCTCCTGCACCTGCTCACCAGCCGGCACCTCGTCCATCAGGGCGTACGCCGACCGCCGCAGCCCGTCGGCCTCGGCGGCGAGCCGCCCAGCCACCTGCGAAGCGGTGCTGTCGCCCCGACGCTCGGCGGTGACGACAAGCCGGCGTACGACGTCGGCCTGGATGCCGAACACAGCGGGCGAGACGTTGGCGGTTTTGATCCGGTCCTGCTCCAGCCAGGCGTCCGCGGGCTCGACAGAGGCGACGCAGGTGTCGGCGACCATGAAGCCGGCCAGGTCCAGGGTCACCGTAGAGGTGGACTGCATGGCCGCGAGCCGCATCGGTCCGCTGCCCGTCAGCCCACCGCCCGCAACGGCTGGCACCAGGACGAAGACGAGCTCGTCGTCGGGCGACAGCCCGCCGAGCAGCAGGACGTCGCACAGCCCCCAGGACGTCATCCAGCCGACGTGGCCGTCGAAACGCCAACCGCCCTCGACCCGTACGGCCCGTACCGCCGGCTCACCGGGTCGCCGTACGTGGGCCACCGCCACGCCTGCCAGGGCCCCTCCGGTGCACATGGCTCGGAGCCACCGGTCCTTCAGCGGTTCGTTTCCGGAAGCGGCCAGCACCGCCAGCGGCATCGCATGCTGGGTGGTGACGAACCAGGTCGCAGCGCACGCGCCGGCCAGGGCCTCGGTCACCTCCCGCACGACCGCGCCGGACGCGCCCGCCCCGCCGTACGCCGGGGGGCCGGTCAGTCCGAGCAGACCGGTGGCGCCGAGGGCGTCGGCGTGCGAGCGCGGGACACCTTCGACGTCGACCCGTTCCGCCACGGGGACGAGCAGGTGCTCGGCGAGGTTCTTGGCCTGTTCCACCGGCGAAGTCGTGGTCGGCATCGACCGAGCGTAGTCAGCCCACCGCCGGGTCTGCGAGTTCCAGCAGCTCCTCCAGCTCGGCCACGAGGTGGCTGGCCAGGTCGTCCAGGTCCGGCACCAGCTCCCGGCAGGCGATCAGCCCGAAATGCAGGCCGTCGCGGTAGCTCATCACCGTCATGTTCAAGCCCTGCCCGTGGGCGATGGCCGACAACGGGTAGTACCCGAGCAGCTCGGCGCCGGCGTAGTAGAGCGTGATGTTGGGTCCGGGCACGTTGCTGATGAACAGGTTGAACGGGTTGAGCCACTCCAGCAGCCGCAGCCGGGCATTGAGCCGAGCCGCCTGCCCGGCGAGCGCCGGCATGGCGAACTGCGCCGCGTCCGACAGCAGGTCCGCGGGCAGGGCACCGTGCTGCTCCTTGGCGGCGCGCATCGCCTCGTGCGTCAGGCTCAGCCGTTCGCCCGGGTCGGACGTGTCGGTCGGGATCGGCGCGATCATCGTCGAGACCCGGTTGCCGCCGGAACCCTTCTGGTCCTCGCTGCGCAGGGACACCGGCACGGCCGCGATCAGCGGGGTGTCGGGCAGGGCGTCGTGGTCGAGCAACCAGCGCCGCAACGCCCCCGCACACAGCGCCATGACGACGTCGTTGACCGTCGAGCCGGTCGCGTTCTTGACCTTCTTGACGTCGGTCAGCGACACCGTGCAGAAGGCCCACCGGCGGTGCGGCGTGATCGGCTTGTTGAACGGCGTCTTGGGCGCCCGCAACCCGGTCTGGGCGAACACGGCCGAGGACCCGCGCCGCAGGAAGCGGTCCAGCACCGGGATCCGCGGCAGGTTCACGGTCTGGACCAGCGATGGAGCGGACCGCGCCAGCTCGGCGGTGAGCCGGACCGCCCGGACGGGGTGGCCGCTGAACGACAGGGCGCTGCGGGTCAGCAGACCGACGGTGCCGGGCACCCGGTCGCACGTCCAGGGGGGAGCCGGCGCGAGGTCGCGGCCCTCCGGCGACAGGTCGAGCAGCGCTGCCAGGATGTCGTTGCCGCCGACCCCGTCGATCGCGGCGTGGTGCACCTTGCTGTAGACCGCGACCCGTCCGCCGGACAGCCCGGAGATCAGGTAGAGCTCCCAGAGCGGCCGGTTGCGGTCCAGCGGCCGCGAGTGCAGCCGCGCGGCCTGGTCGGCCAGCTGCTTGTCGTCCCCGGGCGCCGGCAGGGCGATCTCGCGGACGTGGAACTCGATGTCGAAGTCGGGATCCTCGATCCAGTACGGCTGGTCGAGCCCGAGCGGCACCTGGGCCAGGCGGCGCCGGAACATCGGGACCAGATGGACACGGTCTTCCAGCAGCCGGGTAAGCACCTCGAGCGTGACCGGGACCTTGGCGGTGCTCGCATCCAGGATGCAGACGCTGCCGACATGGCCGTACACCGCGGGCGTCTCCATGGCCAGGAACGCCGCGTCGAGTCCGGTCAGCTGCTGCACGGGTTGCTCCTGTCGCCTGCCGGTGGGCGGCGGTTCAGCCGTCGGCGTTCGAGGCCGTACCGACCTTGGTCATGATTACGTCGACGAAGGCCCCGATGGTCTTCAGGTCGGTCAGCTCGTCCTCCGGGAGCTCGATGCCCAGGGCGTCCTCGAGGTCCATCGTGTACTCCACGAGCGACAGCGAGTCGACCTGCAGGTCCTCGACGAAGGACTTGTCCTCCTGCACCGCGTCCGCGTCGACCTCGAGCAGCTCGACCGCCTTCTCCCGCATGACTGCCAACACCTGTTCGCGCTCCATCCGCGGACACTACTGGCCCTGGCAGTCGGTCTGTGCGGCCCGCTCCTCGCGGAGCGCCCAGACTGTCGAGGCCCGCCGGCGGGGATCTGGGCGCCCCGGCGCTGCGGCTAGGTGACTTCGTGGCTAGGACACGTGCTCGTTCGTCGCCTGCGCCGCGTCGACGGGTGGAACGATCCGCCACGGGCCGAGGCGGTGCCCACCGGTGACCGGGCAAAGCGAATCTTCAGCCGGCCGTCGACGCAGCGACTCCTGTGCCGTAGCAGGATCTGTCAGCGGACAATGTCACAGGTCGAGGACGAAGCGCAGCGCCTGCTCGATCGAGCGCGTCTGGCCAAGGTCAATCGCGCCGCGTCGGGACATCAGCCGGTCGACCGACACCACTTGGAGCTGGTCACATCGGGCATAGGACGTGTGATCCAGCCCGCTGGCCCTGGGCTCCAGCTCGATATGGCTTCGTAGCCCATAGGCGGCGGTACTGACCGGGACGACCATGACGAGGCCGCCCGGCCCGTTGTTGAGCAGGTCCGCCGAAACGACGACAGCGGGCCGCATGAAGCCGGGCTCGTGACCTGCCGGGTGGCCCATGTCGACGTTGTAGACCTCTCCGCGCCAGATCAAGCCAGCGCGTCCCACTCCTGCCGTTCGGCCAGGTACTGCTGCCAACGCTCGGGTGTGTCGCGCAGTTGCTGATAGTCGTGGTTAAGGCCGCGCTGGAACTCTTGGCGCTCCAACGCATGTACGGCCGCGTGCAGCACCTCGATCACGGTGGTCTGGTGATCCCTCGCCAGTGATTGGAGGCGTTCGGAATCTAGACGGCGGACCCGGACGGTCGTGGTGCCCTCGGAAGCCATGCACCCAGTGTGGACAATTTGTAGACTCCCGTGGCCCCGGGGCGTCTGATCGTGCTGCAAGCACCGCCGTGGGTGTCAGCCTCCTCTGAGTTCTTCGTTGCTAGCCGGGGCTGAGTCCGACAGATCCCATCCGGTCAGCACTGCAATTTCACGCCCTCAAGTCCCAGCTCCTACCTGACGGTGGATCAGGCTTAGGCTCACCTAGATGAGCCTGGCCAACGATCTCAGGCTGGCCCACGAGCTCGCCGACGCAGCCGACGTCATGACGCTGGCGCGGTTCCGGGCGTTGGATCTGCGGGTCGAGGCCAAGCCTGACCTGACCCCCGTCAGCGACGCCGACACCGCCGTGGAGCAGCTGGTGCGCGATCGGCTGGCGCTTGACCGCCCGTCGGATGCAGTCCTCGGCGAGGAGTACGGCAGCACCGGCGGTGGCCCCCGCCGCTGGGTTCTCGATCCGGTCGACGGCACCAAGAACTTCGTCCGCGGCGTCCCTGTCTGGGCCACCCTGATCGCGCTGCAGGAGCACGGCCGTACCACCGTGGGGGTGGTCAGCGCGCCGGCCCTCGGCCGCCGGTGGTGGGCCGCCCGCGGGCTGGGAGCGCACGCCGGACCGTCCGCGGGGCAGGGCGCCCCGATCTCGGTGTCCCGCGTCGGACAGCTCGCCGACGCTCACCTGAGCTACTCCTCCCTGACCGGCTGGCAGCAGCAGGGCCGCCTGGCGGGACTGCTGTCGCTGAGCGAGACCTGCTGGCGTACCCGGGCATTCGGGGACTTCTGGTCGCACGTGCTCGTCGCTGAGGGGGCGGTCGATGCCTCCTTCGAACCCGAGGTGTCGCTATGGGACCTCGCTGCCCTCCAGGTGGTCGTCGAGGAGGCCGGCGGCCGCTTCACCGATCTGGCGGGTACCGCCACGGCCGACGGCGGGAGTGTCGTGTGCAGCAACGGCCACCTGCACGAGGCGGTCCTGTCCGCCCTGCTCCCTCGCTGATTCCTTCGGCACGCTCGTGCTGCTTAGGCCGTCCGACACGGCGGTTATCAGCACCTTCGAGCCGGTGGTCAGTGTCGGGGTGGCCGGGCTGGCGTTCGGGGACGGGCTGTCGGCGGTACGGGCGTCCCATCGGGCCAGCAGGCGTGGGGTGAGCAGCAGCGCGGCGGCGTCGAACCACGCGTAACCGCCCGCGATCCCGCTCGGTGGGTTGCCGATCGTGATCAGCCCGGTCGGGTCGTGCGGCTGCCACGCCCACGTGCCCAGGGACGTGCCCACGATCTCGAGGTAGCTGACAACCAGGAAGGCGCCTGCGTACACCAGGCGCGAGCGCCCCCAGCGGCTGAACACCAGCAGGCAGGCGAACCAGAACGCGCCTAGGACGTCGAGCCGTGGTGACAGCAGCAGCCCCCACACTGCCCAACCGCCGCAGGCGGTCAGCGCCGCGCCCAGCACGGCCCCGGAGTGCCGGGAGGCGAAGGCGCTGCGGCCGATCGCGAGCGCGGCCAGGTAGACCAGACCGTGGCCGGGCGGCACGAACGCGGGGACGTTGTCCAACCGGTAGACGTAGACGCCGAGCCAGCCGGCGAACACGTACTCGACCAGCGAGGCGAAGACCACGACGACAGCGACCTGGACCCGTACGGCCCGCGGCTCGCCGCGCAGACAGCCCAGCAGCAGTAGCCACGTGAGGATGCCCAGCAGCCGCTGCTGGCCCAGCGAGGCGACCGTGTCCAATCCGAGCACACCCACCACCCACCCGGCGACCAGCGCCGGGAGGGCGGCGTTGCGACTCACCTACGCAGTGATCGTGCCGGTGCTGCTGACGCCAGTGCCGACCTGGCAGGTCACGCCGTTGAACCCGTGGTTGCAGTAGCCGTTCGGCACCTTGTGCAGGTACTGCTGGTGGTAGGCCTCGGCGTAGTAGAACGGTCCCGCGGGCAGGATCTCGGTCGAGATCGCACCGCGACCGGCCTTCGCCAGTGCCTGTCCGTACGCCTCACGGCTGGACTGCGCCGTCGTCAGCTGCGCCGGCGTGGTGGCGTAGACGGCCGAGCGGTACTGCGTGCCGACGTCGTTGCCCTGCCGCATTCCCTGCGTCGGGTCGTGGTTCTCCCAGAACAACTTGAGCAGCGCGTCGTAGCTCGTGCGGGCCGGGTCGTAGACGACCTGCACCATCTCGGTGTGGCCCGTCCGGCCGGTGCAGGTCTCCTCATACGTCGGGTTGGGAGTGCTGCCGCCCTGGTAGCCGACCGCCGTCGAGAGCACGCCGGGCGCCTCCCAAAAAATGCGCTCGGCGCCCCAGAAGCAGCCCATCGCGAAGTACGCCGTCTCGGAGCCCTCCGGGAACGGCCCGGCGAGCGGCGCGTCCAGGACCTCGTGCCGCGCGGGCACACGTAGGGGGCTGTCGCGGCCGGGCAGCGCCTGGTCAGCGGTCGGGAGGTCGAGCTTCTTGCCAAAGGACCACATCAGGAGGACTCCTCATCTCGGGGGTACGCGTCGTACAACCGAGCGTGCGCACCCCGCGTTCCCCGCGTCATCGCTGTGTCATGTGCCACGGCAGTCACCGCAGGCCCGGCGAGGTGTCGGGCAGCTGGTTGGCGTGCACGGCGTAGACGAGCAGCAGGATGAGCCCGATGTACGCCGTCCCGACCCGCAGGCGCTGCTGCCGGGTGAGCGCGAAGTACTGCCGGCTCGCCGCGCTGTCCCGGCCGCGGAAGCGGCGGTAGAGCTCGAACCCGCCCAGCAGCAAGATGATCGGCACGACCGGGCTCGGCCGGTAGAACTCATAGGCGAGCAGGCCCAGGAGTCCGAGGAACCACAGCTTGGGGTTCAGCGCGCCCGCGACCCGGCCGCCGTCCAGGGGCAGGGCCGGCAGCAGGTTGAACAGGTTCAGCAGGAAGCCGGTCAGGGCCAGGGCCCGCAGCAGGTTGCTGTCCAGCGCCTGTCCTGCGTAGGCGACGGCGAACGCGCCGATGGTGCCGACAACTGGTCCTGCCAGGGCGCTCTCGGCCTCTTCATACACACTTCGTGGGGCGGACTTCATCGTGACAAAGGCCCCGAGGAACGGCAGGAAGATGGGCGCGCCGGCCTGGATCCCGCGCGCCCGCAACGCCACGACGTGCCCCATCTCGTGCACGAAGATCAGTAGGACGAAGCCGACCGCGAACTGCCAGCCGTAGAACAGCGCGTACGCGGCGATGCTCGCGCCCATCGTGACCAGCACGGCCAATGCCTTAATCTTGAACAGCACGGCGCCGAACTTGGCCAGCCCGGCAAACAGCGCCACGGCCGGCCCGAGCAGCTTCTTCAGCCGCTCCCCCAAGGACGGCGGTGCCGCCAACGGCGCGCCGTACGACACGGCTCGACTGGATCCGGAGTCATCGGGTCCGTGCTCGTCCGGACCGGGCTCGTCGGGACGGCGTCCGGGCAGCTCCACCCGTCCAGCATGCCTGCTCAGCGGTCAGCTCGCTGGCAGCAGGACGCCGGGCCCCAGGATCCCCTGCGGGTCCAGCGCGCGCTTGATGGCCGTCATCGCCGCAATCTCGGTCGCCGACCGGGACAGCCCCAGCCAGGCGAGCTTGGCGCGCCCCACACCGTGCTCGCTGCTGATGCTGCCGTGCAGTCCGGCGACGAGCTGCAGCACGGCGTCCGTCACCTGCTCGGCGAGCTCGCCCGTGTCCAGGACGTTGACGTGCAGGTTGCCCTCGTTGACGTGCCCGAACACGATCGTGCGGGCCGTGGGACAGACGTTCCCGATCGCGGTCGGCAACCGGTCCACGAGCTCGGGCAGCAGGCCCGTCGGCACCGAGACGTCCAGCTTGACGGGCACACCCTGGGCGCTGATCGCTTCGGTGTGGCTCTCCCGGTAGGCCCACAGCGCCCGCTGCGAGGCGGCATCGGTCGCGACGGTTGCATCCAGCAGGCCCCCGGCCTCGCCGACCGCCTCGACCAGGCCCTCGGTCGGGTCGGACCGGTCCGCGCACTCCAGCAGCAGGTACGCCGGATGGTTGTCGGCGAAGGGCGCGGGCAGGCCGCCGTAGGTGCGCACGAGGTCCAGGCCCGGCGCAAAGAACAGCTCGGCGGCGGACAAGGAAGGCAGCCGCTCGCGTAGCGCGGGGAGCAGGGCGACGGCTGCCGCGGTGTTGGCCATGGCGAGCAGCGCGACGCACCGGCTGCGCAACCGGGGTACGAGGCACAGCCGCACCCGGGTCAGCACGCCGAGCGTCCCCTCACTGCCGGAAAGCAGCGCCACAAGGTCGTAGCCGGTGCCGTCCTTAGCCAGCCCGGCCAGCCGGGTGAGCACCGAACCGTCGGCCAGGACCACCTCCGCGCCGACGACCTGCGCGCGCATGCTGCCGTACCGCAGTACCCGGATGCCGCCGGCGTTGGTGGCCATCAGACCCCCGACGCTGGCCGAGTCGCGGGCCGCCAGGTCGACGCCGACGTCGAGGTCGACGGCGCGCGCGTGCGCCTGCAGCGCGGCAAGGGTGACGCCCGCACCAACCGTGACCTGGCCTGCGGCAAGGTCGATCTCGCCGATCTCGTCCAGCCGCAGCAGGCTCAGCAGAACCTCGCCACCGGCAGGCACGCCACCGCCGACCAGCCCGGTGTTGCCACCCTGCACCACGACCGGCTGCCCGGCCGCCGAGCAGGCCCGCAGCACCGCAGCGACCTCCTGCGTCGTACCCGGTCGCACCACGCAGGCCGACCGGCCGGTGAAGCGCCCGGTCCAGTCCGTCTCGTACGACGCCGTGAGGTCGCTGTCCACGAGCACGTGCTCGGGGCCGACGGCCGCGCGCAGCCCGTCGAGCAGCGCCGCGCCGGGCACGCCAGGACCGCTAACACCGGGGCCGTTCACCTCAGGACCGGTCACCTCAGGACCCGGAGGCGCACTGTCTCGGGCAGGGCATCGAGGGCGGCGGCCACCTCGCTGGAGCAGCCGGTCCCGATGTCGGTGACGACGTAGCCGAGGTGGCCGCGGGTGCCGAGCAGCTGGCCCTCGATGTTCACACCGTGCTCGGCAAGCAAACCGTTCACCGTCGCCAGTACGCCGGGCGTGTTGATGTGCAGCAGCAACAGGCGCGTCACGCCCGGTTCCCGCGGCAGAGCGACCGAGGGGAGGTTGACCGACAGGGAGGTGCCCCCGTCCGCGATGTAGTCCCGCAGCTTGCCCGCGACGAAGTGCCCGATGTCCTGCTGCGCCTCCTCGGTCGAACCGCCGACGTGCGGGGTGAGGATGACGTTGGGCAGGCCGCGCAGCTCCGAGACGAACTGCTCGCCCTTGGCCTTGGGCTCCTTGGGGAATACATCGACCGCCGTGCCCGCGAGGTGTCCACTGGTGATGTGCCGCGCCAGCGCGCCGTGGTCGATCACGAAGCCGCGCGAGAGGTTGAGCAGGATGCTCCCCGGGCGCATCCGGGCCAGCTGCTGTTCGCCGAAGAAGTCGCTGTTGCCCGGCCGGCCGTCAACGTGCAGCGAGACGACGTCGGACTCGGCGAGCAGCTCGTCCAGGGTGCCGCACCGCCGGGCGTTGCCCAGCGCGAGCTTGTCCGAGGTGTCGTAGAACAGCACCCGCATGCCGAGGGCCTCGGCCAGCACCGACAGCTGGCTGCCGATGTTGCCGTAACCGACGATGCCGAGCCGGCGACCCCGTACCTCGTGACTGCCGACTGCGGACTTGTCCCAGCGCCCAGCATGCATGTCGGCGTTGTTGTCGGTCAGCCGCCGGGTCAACGCGATGATCTCCGAGAGCGCCAGCTCGACCACACTGCGCGTGTTGGAGAACGGCGCGTTGAACACCGCGATGCCCCGGTCTGCGGCCGCGGCCAGGTCGATCTGGTTGGTGCCGATGCAGAAGGCACCGACCCCGAGCAGCTCCCTGGCGGCCTGCAGCACCGACGCGGTCAGCTGAGTGTTGGACCGGATGCCGAGCACCGCGACCCCCTGCACGTGCTCGAGCAGCTCCGGTTCGCTGAGCGCGCGGTCCACCCGCTCGACCACGAATCCGGCATCGCGCAGCGCGAATGCGGCGTCGTCGTGGATGTTCTCCAGGAGCAGGGCGCGCAGGCCCGTACCGGCGGCCGCGACCACGTCGTCCTCCCCTGCAGGTGCTGGCTCCCAGCACCCGGGAGGCTAGTCGAGCAGCGCCGGGACGACTCCCAGAGGCAGGGCAGCCTGCTCACAGCGACCTCCCAGCCGGGCGGCGCAACCTCTTCTCATGACCGATGACCCGACGCCCCGCCCGTACCCGCCCGCCGACCGCGATGCGCCGGCCGACCCGTACGGGGCAACCGCTTCGAACCCGGCCGCTCCGGACGCCCCTAGACGGCATACGCGACGGGGCGGCGCGCTGCTGCTCGCCGCCGCAGTCGTCGCCGGCGGCGCCGCAGGCGGGCTGGTCACCGCGGCGGTCGACGGCAACGCGAGCAGCACCGCCACGCAGAACGCCGCCGTACAGCGCAGCGGCGCCGCGGTCGAGCAGACCTCGGCAGGAACCGCGCTGTCCGGCACGCCGGAGTCGGCGGCGGCAGCGATCCGACCCAGCGTCGTCACGGTCGAGGTGACCGGCACCCAGGCATCAGGCCGCTCCTTCGACGGCGGCCAGGGCTCGACCGTCTCGGACACCGGCTCGGGAGTCGTCCTGCGCAGCGACGGGTTCGTGCTGACCAACAACCACGTGGTCGCGGCCGCCGAGTCGGGTGGCTCCGTACACCTGACCCTCGCCAACGGCCGGACCGTGCCGGCGACCATCGTCGGACACGACGCGACCGACGACTTGGCCGTCCTCAAGGCGACGGGGGTGAGCGGGCTGACCCCCGCCGTCTTCGCGCCGTCCGCGAAGTTGCAGGTCGGCCAGTCGGTACTCGCCGTTGGCGCCCCCCTGGGGCTGGCCAACACCGTGACGCAGGGCATCGTGTCGACCCTGCATCGCCCAGTCGCCACCGGTGAGCCGGGGGCCTCGGCGCAGTCGGTCATCGACGCGGTGCAGACCGACGCTGCCATCAACCCGGGCAACAGCGGCGGCGCGCTGGTCGACCTCGCCGGCCGCGTCGTCGGCATCAACAGCGCCATCGCCTCGACCGGCGGGGCCTCTGGCGGCGGGCAGTCCGGCAACATCGGCGTCGGGTTCGCCATCCCGTCCGACGACGCCGCACGGGTCGCAGACCAACTCATCGCGACCGGACACGCCACGCATAGCCAGATCGGGATCGGGGCCGGCAACGCGGTGTCCACGACTGACGGTGCGCCCGGGCTCGGAGCAGCCGTGCGAGAGGTGTCAGCCGGCGGCCCAGCCGCCCGCGCCGGGCTCCAGGCAGGAGATGTCGTCACCAAGCTCGATGACCGGGTGGTCACCGAGGCCAACGGTCTGATCGTTGCGGTCCGCTCGCACGAGCCGGGCAGCACAGTGACGGTGACCTACCTGCGCGGCGGCGCCACCCGTACCGCCAACGTGACCCTGGCCAGCGCCCCCTCCGACTGATCCCCCTGCCCTGACTTCCCCCCGCCCCCTGCGGCCTGGACCCCGCACACCGCGGTAGATCCCCAGGCCCAGGGTGCTGGGGATCTACCGCGGAGCAGGCGAGGCCGGTCGGTGCATAGCTGCCGGAGCGTCAGCCGGCCTGGGGTGGTACGTCGGCGAAGTGCTCCACCTGTGGCGGTCCGGCGAACAGCGGACCGAGCAGGGCGCGCCACTGGACGAAGCGCTCGCTGGAACGGAAGCCCTCGTGCGCCTGGATGCTGTCCCACTCGACGAGCAGCACAAAGCGGGTGGGGGTCTCCACGCCCTGCGTCAGGCGCATAGAGCGGCAGCCCGGCGACCCGCTCACGAGCGGACCGGCCGAGGCGTACGCGGTGCGAAAGGCTGTCTCAGCGCCAGCCGTCACGTCGATCAGGGCGACCTCGAGGACCATGGGCGTCATCGTGGCACGGCTGGTCCGCGGCCACCCGGTGCGTGACAGGCCAGACACTGCGCGAAAGGCTGCTCGCATGCGCCGACCCGATGCCGCCTTGATGGGGCTGCTCGTGCTGGCCGGTCTATTGGTGGCCCGGGGGCGGCGCGGGGACGCCCCCGATCCCGGAGACCGCGATTCCCTGGCGCAGGATCCCGGCGGGCAGGGCCCCGGCGTGGCCACAGGTACGACGGAGGCAGACGCGGAGGCAGCGGCGGAACAGGCCGCCGGTCCGGTGCCCGGGCGACCGCAGCTGTTCCTGCCGCTCGGCGGCGACAACGGCCTGGTGGAGCACGGCGTCGTGGCCGGTGCGGCGGTCGACCGGTCCTATGAGCTGACCGCCGGGACACATCTGGTCGGCCGCGACAAGCAAGCCGACCTCCGGCTGACCGACACGACCGTCTCCCTGCGGCACGCCGAGATCACCGCGGCGCCGGACGGCCGGACCTTTGTCCGCGACCTCGGTGCCGAGAACGGCGTGCGGGTGGACGGCTGGCCGGTCAGCACCGCCGAGCTGTTCGACGGCGACCGGCTGGAGATCGGTCGCGTGGAGCTGCTGTTCCACCGGGAACCGTCCTCGTCGCAGGACGCCGGGCGGGAGGGCTTCGACCGGGTGGACGGCGCCTAGCGCTCGCCTCTCGCTGCCCAGGACCCTCAGCCCGAGCGGGCCGGGCGCACGTCCAGCACCACCGCAAACGTGGTCGCCTGCCCGGCCGCGATGTAGAGGTCAGCGACCGCCGTACGGGTGCCGCTGCGCACCGTGACGTGGTAGCCCAAGCCAGGCCCGAGCTGGCACAGTGCGACGGCATAGCGGCCGGTCGCTCCCGTCCTGGTCCGGACCGGGGTCGGGCACATCGCGACGTCGCTGGTGTCACCACGGGTGGCGCGGGTGACCGTAACGGTCGCACCGGTGATCGGAGCCCCCAATGCGTCGGTGACCGTACCCATCAGCTCGCCCGCCGCGGTGGGACCGCTCGGTCCCGGGCTGGCTGGTGACGGGGTGAGCAGCGGCGGGAGCTGCCCGGGGGCCGGGGTGGCCAAGGGGTTGCGCGGTGGCGGGTTGACCGGTGACGGGTTGACCGGTGAGGGCTTGGGCGTTGACGGGTTGCCGGGCGTGGGGAGAGCCGTCGTCGGGGGGGCGCTGGACGGCGCGGGCGAGGCCAGCGCGTCGGGCTCGGTCGGGGACCCGCCTGTACCGAGGTAGGCGACCAGCGCGATCACGGCCACGGTGGCGGCGACCCCCGCTGCGACGGCTTGGCGCGAGATCCTGCCCGTCGGCGGGGCGGGCGACGGCGGCGCAGCGGGCACCGGGGCGGGCGGCGCTGGAGGTGCTGCCGGCAGCGGGTACGGCCGGAAATCGGGCCCGATCACGGCAGTACCCGGAACCAGACCAGGCTGGCCGCAGCAGCACCGAGGGCCAGCAGCAGGGCCAACCCGGTGACCGCCGCGGTCTCGTCGCGGTGTGCCGTCTTGGTCCCGACCTGTCGGCCGATGTCGTCGTAGGCGTGCTGGAGCTGGTCCCCGGAGGCTGCGGTGTAGGCGGTGCCGGCGGTGCTGCTGGCCAGCGCCTCGAGGGCCGGCTTGTCGACCGGCACGGGGATGAGCCGTCCCTGCACCTGCACCACGCCCTGATCGGTGCCGTAGGCGATCGTCGAGACCGGGATCGACGCGGCCTGCGCCTGGGCGGCACCGGCCTGGACCGGCTGCCCGACGGTGTTGCCGCCATCGGACAGCAACACGACGCGCGAGGGCGTCTTGGCTGCGCCTGCGTTGACGGCGACGCCCTGGGCTGCGGCGACGCTGGCGGCGACCGCATCACCGATCGCGGCGCCGCCGCCGTAGGTCAGATCGTTGATCGCGCCGGCGACGCTCACATGGTCCAACGTCGGAGGGACCTGCACCGTGGCGGCGCTGCTGAACGACACCAGGCCCACGTCGAAGGTCTTCGGCAGCGAGCCGACGAAGCGCACCGCCGCCGCCTTGGCCGCCGCCAACCGGCTCGGCGAGACGTCGGTGGCCTGCATCGATCCCGAGACGTCCAGGGCGATGACCACCGTCGCCCGTTCCCGCGGAACCTTCACATCGGCGCGGGGTCGGGCGAATGCGGTCGTCATCGCGACCAGCGCGAGCAGCAGGACGGCCGCCGGCAGGTGTCGGCGCCAGCCCGGGCGCCGCGGTAGCACCGAGGCCAGCAGGTCCACGTCGGAGAACCTCGCCTCGTACGACGGGCGGCGGCGCTGCAGCAGCAGATAGGCGGCGGCGAGGCCGGCCACGACCAGCAGAAGCAGCAGTCGGGTCGGCGCGTCGAAGGTCCAGTGACGAGGCACGGCCAGCATCAGCGGCCTCCCGCACGCCGGGCGGCGCGGACCCGCCGACGTACGGCAAGCAAGGCCGACAACTCTTTGAGCCAGTCGCCGTCCGTGCTCAGCAGCAGGTGGTCGGCGCCGGCGGCGCGCACCGCTGCGGCGTGGCCGGATCGCCGGGCCGCGGCGGCCTCGGCATAGCGGCGCCGGACGGCCCCACTGCCGGTCGGCACCTCCAGGAACCGCCCGCTCTCGGGGTCGACCACGCGTAGCAGACCTACCTGGGGCAACGTGAGCTCGCTGGGGTCGAGCACCTCCACGACCACGACGTCGTGCCGACCGGCGAGCAGCCGCAGGGGGCGCTGCCACTCCGGTTCGATACCCGGTGCGCCGGCGCTGAGCAGGTCCGAGACGACGACGACCAGGCCGCGGCGGTTCGTGGGCACCGCGCGCAGGGCGGTTCCGAGCGGCGGCGCAGCGCCCTCCCCCACGACGACCTGGTCCAGCAGCTGCAGCAGTCGCGGCCCGGCGCTGCGAGCCGGCCGGGGTGGTACGCGGACCAGGCCGTCCTTGCTGAGCACGACGGCCGAGAGCCGGTCGCCCGGCCCCGAGCCGAGGTGGCTGAAAGCAGCAGCGACGGTCAGCGCGAGGTCGCGCTTGCCGCGGCCGCGGGTGCCAAAGGACATGGAGGGCGACAGGTCGACCACCAGCGTGGTCTCCAGCTCGCGCTCGGCCCTTGTCGTACGCACATGGGCGTCCCCTGTCCGTGCCAGCACCGCCCAGTCCAGCCGGCGTACGTCATCGCCGGGCTGGTAGACGCGGGTCTCCGCCAGCTCCGTGCCGGGTCCGGACTGGGCCCCGAGGTGCTCGCCCTGCAGCAGGCCGTCCACCTTGCGGACCACCGTCAGGTAGAGCCGCCGGGCGCGGGCCGCATCCCCCGCGATCCCGGCCGTCACGCCGCTCCCTGCGCCGCCTCGGCGGCCGCGACCTGGGCGGGCGGCTCGACCACGCGCAGCACCTGCTCGACCAGCCGCCGAGGCGGTACGCCGTCGGCCAGGGCGTCGTAGGTCAGGACGAGGCGGTGGGCGAGTACGTCGACCGCGAGGTCCGCGACATCACGCGGCAGCACGTGGTCGCGGCCGCGCAGCAGCGCGAGGGCCTTGGCGGCCGCCACGAGGCCCAGGCTGCCGCGCGGCGACGCGCCGTGGGCCACGAGCGGGCTCAGCTCGGGCACCCGCCACCGGGCCGGCTCACGGGTCGCCATGACCAACCGTACGGCGTAGTCGGCGACTGCGGGGTGGACGAAGACCTCGTCGCAGGTGCGCTGCAGCGCGATCAGTTCCTCGAGCGCCAGCACGGTCTGGGCCCGCGGCGGGTCCACCGACATCCGCCGGACGATCTCGAGCTCCTGCTCCATCGACGGGTGGGCGACCTCGACCTTGAACAGGAACCGGTCCAGCTGCGCCTCGGGCAGCGGGTAAACGCCCTCGCTCTCCAGGGGGTTCTGGGTCGCCATGACCACGAACGGGTCGGGCAGGCGGTAGGTCCGGCCCGCCATCGAGACCTGCCGCTCGGCCATCACCTCGAGCAGCGCCGACTGGACCTTGGCGGGGGCCCGGTTCACCTCGTCGGCCAGGACCAGGTTGGCGAACACCGGCCCGAGCTCGACCTCAAAGTCCTCCTTCGACGGCCGGTACACCCGGGTCCCGAGGATGTCGCTGGGCACCAGGTCGGGGGTGAACTGCAGCCGCACGCTGGTGCCGCCGACCGCAGTGGCGAGGGTGTCCACCGCCAGGCTCTTGGCGACCCCTGGCACACCCTCCAGCAGGCAGTGGCCGCGGGCCAGCAGGGCCACGAGCATCCGCTCCAGCATCCGGTCCTGCCCGACGACGACCCGCTTCACCTCCTGCAGGGTGCGCGCCAGCGGGGCTGCAGCCGGTACGGCGGTGCTGGGCACGGCGGTCACTCCTCGGGGCTCGGGACCACCAGTGTCCGCTGCGGGCCTGGGAGCTGCAAAAAATGTCGCCGCGGTGCGGCACAGTGAGGACATGACCGGACCAGAGCCCTCCACCACCCAGCCCTCCACCACCGGGCCGGCCACCACCCGCCACGACGTCGTCGTCCTTCCCGGCAGCGAACGAAGCGCCGTGCCGGGAACCGAGGCCAACGGCGAGCTGGACCCGTCGCAGGAGGTGACGCTCACTGTCGTGCTGCGTCGCCGCGGCGAGCTCCCGTCCCCGGCCGGCGGGGTGCTGCACAGCGCCGAGCTAGCCGCGGTCGCCGGCGCCGACCCGGCGGAGCTGCAGCTGGTCGAGCGCGTGCTGACGGGGCTCGGTTTGCAGATCCTGAGCAGCGACGCCGCAACGCGCACCGTCCGGGTGTCCGGGGCGGCCGGCCTGGTCAGCCAGGTGTTCGCGACCTTCCTGCAGCAGGTCCGCAGCCCGCACCCCGGTTCGGGGACGCCGGTCGAGCACCGGCACCGGACCGGCGAGCTGTACATCCCGGCCGAGCTCGCCGGCATCGTCGTGGCGGTGCTCGGCCTGGATGACCGCCCGCAGTCCCGGGCGCACTTCCGCATCGCCTCGGCGGCGCAGGTCTCCTACACCGGGACGCAGCTCGGCGCGGTCTACCGCTTCCCCCCGGGCACCGACGGCAGCGGCCAGACGCTCGCCATCATAGAACTGGGCGGGGGGTACGGCGACGCGGACCTGCAGCACTATTTCGGCGGCCTGAGTCTGCCGGTGCCCGCGGTCCGGGCAGTCGGCGTGGACGGGGCCGGCAACGTACCGGGCAAGGATCCCCAGGGGGCGGACGGCGAGGTCCTGCTCGACATCGAGGTGGCCGGTTCCCTGGCCCCCGCTGCGTCGCTGGTCGTCTACTTCGCCCCCAACACCGACGCCGGGTTTCTGGATGCGGTGAACGCCGCTGCCCATGCCACACCGGCCCCGACCGCGATGTCGATCAGCTGGGGGCAGAGCGAGGACGCGTGGACCGCGCAGGCGCGGAACGCGCTGGACGCCGCGATGGCCGATGCCGCCGCCCTCGGGGTCACCGTTGCGGTGGCGGCGGGCGACGACGGCAGCAGCGACCGGGCGACCGACGGCCTCGTGCACGTGGACTTCCCGGCGGCCAGCCCGCACGCCCTGGCCTGCGGTGGCACGGCCCTGCACGCAGACCCCGCGACCGGCGCCGTCACCAGCGAGACCGTGTGGCAGGACCCGGGGCACGGTGCGACCGGCGGCGGGGTGAGCCACGACTTCCCCCTGCCGGTCTGGCAGGAGGCCGTCGGCGTCCCGCTGCGGGCCGGGGACCCCGGCAGTGGGAAAGGTCGCGGGGTGCCGGATGTCGCCGCCGACGCCGACCCGGCGACGGGGTACGCGGTCTACGTGGACGGCCAGGCACAGGTGTTCGGCGGCACGAGCGCCGTGGCCCCCCTATGGGCCGCCCTGGTCTGCCGGTTGGCGCAGGCCCTGGGTCGGCCGCTCGGGCTGCTTCAGCCGGCCCTGTATGCCGGTGCCCAGGCCGGCCAACCAGCACCAGGGCTGCGCGACATCACCAGCGGCAGCAACGGCGCGTACACCGCCGGACCCGGCTGGGACGCCTGTACCGGGCTCGGCGTCCCCGACGGCGTGGCGCTGCTCGAACACCTGCGCCAGGCTGCGCCGACCTGACCCGGCGCCGGCTCGCCTGACTAGCCTGCCCGGGACAGCAGCGAAAACATCGAAGAGGGGACGGCGATGGCGCAGGACGGTCTGGAGGCGGCCTTGGCAGCCGCCGCGGAGCGGATCGACACTGCGGCGCGCGCCAGTGCGCTCACCACCCGCGAGCTCAAACGCGCCGGCGCAGCGGCGGCCACCGGCTCGGTCCGCGACCTGCGTCGGGCCCTGGATGCGGCAGTCGCCGCCGCCCAGGAGCTCGAGCAGTCCGCACGGGCCGCCCAGAACGCCTACGACTTCGACGAGACCGAGCATCTCGCGTCCGGCGCGTACGCCCGCGAGCTGCTGGAGGCCGCGGCGGACCGGGACCTGGCGATGTTCGAGGAGGACGAGCGGCTGTTGTGCTACCCCTCGCTGATCCGGATCCTGCCGGGGGATGCGGCGATCGAGGTCGACCGGCGACGGGACAAGCGCCTGCGTCCCTCGGTCGTGGTCACGGCCCTGGCCGCCAGGCAGCAGCGTCCGCTGACGTTCAAGCCCGAACCGTTCTTGGAGAGCCTGTCCGCGGCGTACGACCTGCTCGCGGCGCAGCAGGACAAACCCAACCCGGTACTCCGGCTCGATGCGCTGTGGACGGTGCTGACCCTGCTCCCCGGCCAGGCGAGGGACTACACCCGCCCGGAGTTCGCCCGCGACCTCTACCTGCTCGACCAGAACGGCGTCAGCACGACCAGGTCGGGTCGGGCCCTGCGCTGGCACGCCAGCAGCGGAACCCGGGGAGCCGGGGTGCTCACCACGGTCGCCAAGAGCGGGCAGCAGCAGCGCTACTGGGGCGCGTCGTTCATCTCGCCCTGAGCAGTCCGGCCGCTAGGCTCTCCCGGTGCGCGACGCGGTGGCAGTGCTCGGTGGCGGCAGCCTGACGGTCCCGGAGTACGCCGACTTTCTGCGCGAGCAGTACCTGGAGGCCTATCTGCCTGCCGGCGGTGCCGCAGTCAAGGTCGCGGTGGCGGGCAGCGCGGACACCGCCACCCGCCTGCAGCGGGCGGTCGGCGCAGGTGCCGATTCCACCGGGTGCCTGTTCGTCGCGACCTCGGCGCAGCAGGTCCGGGTCGACCAGGTGGACCAGGTGCTGTTCGCCGTCACGCGGCAGCTCGACTGGGACGCGTTGAGTGCGGCGCTGGTCCGCACGGCCTACGACGCGATCGGGATGCCGGCGCAGGCGCAGCTGACCGTTTCCGAGGTCGCCGCCAGCTACGAGCTGGACGCCCGGGAGCTGTACCGGAGCGTCCGCCGCTCGCTGGAGGACGTCCTGCTGCGCAACCCGCTGCTCAGCCGTGAGCTGGGGCGCGCGGTCTTCCGGCTGGCTCAGTCCCAGCTGGGCAGCAGCGATGTAGACCGGGCCGAGCGCGACGCCGTGCTCGGCTGGTTGCGCGGGGAGAAGGTGCCTGCCGCAGCGCTCAAGCCAGCCCTGATCACGGCCCGCATCGGGCGGCACAACGCCCGGCACCTGCTGCTGTCGCTGTCCAGGCTGCTGCTGCAGGCGGGGTACGGCGGCCTCGTCCTGTGCCTGGACCTGGCCCGCCTGGCCGAGGGGCGCCGCCCACCGGTCGAGCAGCGGAACGGGCTCTACTACTCCAAGGCCGCGGTGCTGGACGCCTTCGAGGTCCTGCGGCAGCTGATCGACAGCACGGACGAGCTGCGGGGCGTCCTGGTGCTCGCCGTCGTGCCGCCTGAGCTGGTGACCGATGAGGCCCGCGGCCTTCCCTCGTACGCCGCCCTGCAGCTGAGGGTCGCCGACGAGGTGCGCGACCGCCGGCGGGCCAACCCGTTCGCCGCCCTGGTTCGCCTGGAAGTCCGACTCGAGGCCATCGCGTGACCCCTGACCAGGTTGCCCGTCGGCGGGCGGTCGAGGCGTTGCGCTCCGGGGTGCCCAGCTGGGATGCCGTCATCGCCCTCGGGTCCGGGCAGAGCGCAGCCGAGGACGCCTACGCCCGGGTGCTGAGCTCGGCCGAGGCCGGCGCGGCCGGTGGGCTCCTGCTCGGCGCCGGCTTCGGCGCGGGCAAGAGCCACCTGCTCACTCACCTCGCCCAGGTCGCGCTGGACCAAGGGTTCGCCGTCAGCACCGTGGTCATCAGCAAGGAGACGCCGCTGCACGACCCCGCCAAGGTGCTACGGGCCGCCATCGAGTCGCTGACCGGGCCGACTCGGGTCAGCGGCGCCCTTAGCGAGGCGGCAGCTGCACTGGACCCCGACACCACCCGGTACGCCGAGCTCGTGCGCTGGCTGCACTCCCCCGCTGGGCCCGACGAGCGCTTCGCGGCGACCCTGCTGCTGCATGAGCGACTGCGCGGCGGCGAGGTCCCCGACAGTGAGCAGACGGTCGAGGCCGTCCTGCGGTTCTGGGGCGGCGACCCCCTCAGCACCCCAGAGCTGCGGCGAGCACTGGCGTCGGTCGGGGCAGCCGGGCTCTACAGTTTCTCTCCGCTGCCGGCCCGTGAGCTCGCTCGCCAACGCCTGCGGTTCCTGTCCCGCCTGCTGCATGCCGCTGGGCACACCGGCTGGGTCCTGTTGTTCGACGAGGTCGAGCTCATCGGCCGCTACTCGGTGCTTCAACGGGGCCGTTCCTACGCCGAGCTGGCCCGCCTGGTCGATGGGGACCCGGACGACCGGACGGCGCCGCTCGCGGTCGCACTCGCGGTCACCGACGACTTCGACGCGGCCGTCCTGGAGGGAAAAGGTGACCGCGTCAAGATCCCGGCTCGGCTGCGCGCCAAGCAGACCCCCGAGTTCGACGAGCTCGCGCACCTGGCCGAGAAGGGCATGCGGCACCTCGAGCGCGACCTGCTGCTGCTCGAACCGCCGGACAGCGCCGAGCTCGACCGCGCCTACCGGGTCCTGAAAGACCTGCACGGCTCGGCCTACGGCTGGACGCCCCCCGACGTCGCGGGACTCGAGCGGCTGGGCGCCACCCGCATGCGCCAGTACGTCCGGGCCTGGATCAACGCCTGGGACCTGGTCCGCCTCGACCCCGACCACCAGCCCGACACCGAGGTCCTCGACATCACCTTGTCTTACGACCAGGACGACGACCTGGACGCGAACGGCGCGGCCGCTCCCTGACCGGCCAGGGCTGTGATCAGCTCGGTAGGAATGCCAACCCCAAGACGCCGAGCGCGTACAGGGCCAGGACGGCGATGCTGTCCAGGCCGAGGCGCGCGTGTTCCTTGGCGGGCCGGAACAGCAGGCCGGCCATGTAGATGATGGTCAACAGGGCCGCGAGGGCGGTGAGGTAGAGATCGCTGTTGTGGGCGTTGGGCAAGATGGCCTTGCCGCTGATGACGGTGGCGAGCAGGAACAGCACGGGCAAAAAGGCGTTGCCGCCGAAGATGTCGCCGAAGGCGAGCTGGTAGTCGCCCTGCCGTACCGCGGTCAGGCCGGTGGAGAGCTCCGGCAGTGAGGTGGCGGCGGCCAGCACGGTCGCGCCGAACAGTACGCCGGACAGCCCGACCGAGTCCGCCGCCTGGCTGCCGCTCTGTTCAAGCAACGCGCCGGCCACGAGCGTGACGATCGCTGCCGTGCCGAACATCAGCAGGGCCTTGCCGGTGCCGACCCCGTCCTTTGTCGCCTGCGCGGCCCGCTTGCGCCCGGAGTGGCCGCGGGGCTGCGGCTGGGCGTCCGGGGCGTTGCCGTTGTCCTGCCAGGGCAGGCTCTTGCCGGCCTTCTGGGTGAGCAGCAGCCCGGCGACCCAGAGCAGAGCGATGCCGATCACGTCCGGGCTGACCCGGAAGGCGACCTCGCTCTTGGGCAGTTGAGTGCCCATCACCACCGCGAGCAGTACCGCGACGACGACGGCGCCTTCCAGTACCAGGGACAGGCTGGCGGCCTGGTAGGTCAACGGACGCTTCACCCGGACGCCTAACGCGTCCAGCGCGACGAGCACGACCGTCTGGATGGCGATCCCACCCAGGATGTTGCTCACGGCAACGTCGACCTGGCCGTTGATCGACGCTGTGACGGTGATGGCGATCTCGGGCAGGTTCGTCGCCACTGCCAGCAGGATCAGACCGCCGAGCGCAGCGCCCAGGTGCAGCCGCTCGGACAGCACGTCCGTGTAGTTCGACAGCGTGATACCGGCCACCCAGATCGCTACGGCGGAAGCCAGGAACACCAGCAGTGCCAGGGCGAGTGGCAGGTGTGGAAGCAGCACGGCGGCTTATTCGACGTTGGACATGATGTTCGTGGCGACCGACATGGCGATGCCGGCCAGGCCGATCACGGCCCCGACGATCAGCACGACGACGGCCGTCGTGACATCCATGCTCAGAACGACGACCCCGACGCCGACCACCGCCGCACCCAGGCACATCAGGATGACTGCTGCCCAGATCCCCTTAGAGGTCTGATGCAGGTCCTTGACGAGCGGACCCTCGCCGGAGGACCCGTCATCCGAATCGCTGCGCCCCCCCTGCGACGTGCTGCTGTTGTGGGTGGACCGCGCCATGGCTTCTCCTCTGGACAGGGAACGTGCTGTTCTCGTGGGGGCCGCACCCGCAAGTGTGGTCCGCGCGGACGACCGGAACGCTGCAGGGTCGGTATAGCAGGGACAAGTAGGAGCTTGCCCCGGTGCGAGTGGCGCGGCGTGTCGGGTTGCCACTTGCGCGCCGGTGCGCGAGCTCGAAGCATGCTGTCAGGAGCGCGCTACTCGTGGGCGCTCGTCCCAGTGGAGGGTGAACGTCGTGCGGCTCCCCGGTCGGCGCCCGGCCGCGGTTCTGCTCCTTGCCGTGCTGACGGCCTGCGGCGGGAACGGGGCGGACGGCACAGCACGGCCGACCGGGAAGGCCCCTGCCGTCGCATCCAGCAGCGCAGGTGGCGGTGCGGCCGGCGGCGGTGCAACTAGCGGCGGTGCGCCTGGCAGGTCGAGGCCGACGGGAGGTACGCCGATCACGCTCGCCTTCGCCGGCGACGTCCACTTCGAGGGCGGTGCACGCGCTGCGCTGTCCGGGGGGTTGGCCCCGATCACTCCGGCGCTGTCCCGCGCCGACCTGACAGTGCTCAACCTGGAGACTGCCGTCACCGTTCGTGGGGACCGGGAGCCGACCAAGGCCTTCACCTTCCGCGCTCCCCCGTCGGCGTTCTCGACGTTGAAGCAGGCGGGCATCGACGTCGTGACGATGGCGAACAACCACGCCCTGGACTACGGGCAGGTCGGCCTGGCCGACTCCCTGGCCGCCTCACGGGAAGCGGGCCTGCCGGTCGTGGGTGCCGGCGTCGACGAGGACGCCGCCTTCGCCCCGTACCTGGCGACGGTGAAGGGCCGGCGGGTCGCGGTCATCGGGGCGACCCAGGTGCTCGATGACAACCTCGTGGGCGCCTGGACCGCCGGGCCGGGCAAGCCGGGGCTGGCCTCCGCCAAGAACGAGGACCGGCTGGCGGCGGCGGTCCGTGCCGCCCGGACGACGGCTGACGTGGTGGTCGTCGACCTGCACTGGGGCACCGAGCTCGTGCCCTGCCCCACGGTTCGCCAGCGCCTTCTGGCCGGGAAACTGGCCCAGGCCGGCGCCAGTATCATCGTCGGCTCGCACGCCCACATCCTGCTCGGCGGCGGCTGGATGCAGGGGGCCTACGTGGACTACGGCCTGGGCAACTTCGCCTTCTACGCCCACACCGCGCAAACGCAGCAGAGCGGCGTGCTCACCCTGACGGTGCAGGGCCGCGGGGTGACGGCGTCACAGTGGACGCCCGCCTACATCCGGTCCGGCCTGCCGCAGCCGCTGACCGGCCCAGCCACCACGCGCGCAGCCGCCTCCTGGGACAGCCTGCGCGCCTGCACCGGGTTGTCGGCCTCGCCCTGACGGCCCGCATGCTGCCTGGGGCAGCCCGTTTGCTGCCCCGGGGAGCCCCATCCAGGCTGTAGCCTTGGCTGTCACTACCAGCCGGTAGCAGGATCCGGTCGGTCTCCGCTGAAGGTGTCTTGCGTGACCATGCTCCGTCGACGCGTCCCGGCTCATCTGCGCGTTCCGTTGCTGCTCGCCACCGCCGCGTTGACCTTGACCGGCCTGGCCTCGGCGGCGGCTCTCGTCGGGCCGGACCGGGCGGGGGCGATCGTCGTGGACGCCTTCCATGGCCCATCGGCCGCGCCGGCTTCCCGTCCCATGACCCCTGTACAGCGGGCCCGCCCCGGCACGGCGGTCGTGTCGACCCGGCCTCCGGCGACCTCAGCAGAGCGGGCCGTCCCTCCGGCTGCGATCACCGGTCAGCACCTTCCCTCGGCCCGCCCGCCGGGGTCGGCGCCGCCGCCGAAGGCCCTCGCGCCTCCCATACCGCCCGTGGCCCCGCTGGCCACGCTGATCCGTCCCGACCTGCTGGTCCTGAGCCCGACCCAGATTTCCGGCCCGGACCGAGACCGGCTGACGCACAGCTCCGGCGTACAGAGCACTCTCGCGCTGGCGACCGGGCAGGTGCAGCTGCAGCAGACCGCGGTACGCGGGATCGCCGTCGACCCCGGGACGTTCCGGAACTGGACTCCGCGGCTCACGGCCCAGAGCGACGGGCTGTGGCGCAGCGTCGCCTCGGGTGAGTTCACGACCTCGTTCGACCTCGGCAAGAACCTGCGGCTCCCGCTGGGCGGGTACATCCCGCTGCAAGGCGCTCCCGGTACGGCCGGCATCTCGCCGCGCCTCGGGGCACTGGCGAGCATGAACCTGCCCGGGGTCTACCTCACCGTTTCCGAGCTGGTCGGGAACCGGCTGGCCTTCACCCCCGACGCCGCAATGCTCGTGTCCGCCCCGGACGCCGACCTGATCAAGCTGCGCGCCCGCCTGCGTTCGGTGCTCGGTCCCAGGGCGCAGATCCTGCTGCTGCGGGACACCCCCGCCGTACGCGGCGCTGGTTCGACCATCGGCCGGACGCAGGTAGCCACCGTGCTCCAGACGGCCCTGAGCAAGCTCGGCGCCCCGTACGTCTATGGGGCCAACGGCCCGAACGCCTTCGACTGCTCGAGCCTGGTCCAGTACGCATTCGCCGCGGCCGGCGTCGGGATGCCGCGCACGTCCGAGCAGCAGTGGCTCGTGGGGCGCCGCGTCCCACTGCAGCAGGCCCTGCCCGGCGATCTGCTGTTCTGGGCCAGCGACCCCAACGCCCCTGACGACGTCGACCACGTCGCGATCTACCTCGGCGGCGGCAAGTTCGTCTCCGCCCCGCACACCGGCGATGTCGTGCACATCGGACCGTTCTACGGTCAGGGCTTCCGCGGAGTAGTCCGCGTCGACCCCGGCAACTCCTCGCGCCTCAGCTCCTCGGGCTGACGCTCGGCCGGCGCGCCGTCCTCAGTCCTGTCCACCCGGCGAGTGCAGAGGCAGCTACTGCCACCTGGGACCGGCCGCGATCCACACCCCGCCGGTGGGCCAGGTGCGGCAAACAGCTGACCGAACAAGGATGCGTCGAAACGGTCCTCAGCCTCTGGGAGACTGTGCGCGTGTCGGCAGCAGGAGCGGGTGTCAGCGCCGTTCCTGGCACGCCGCGCTGGGCGGTTGCAGCCGCCTGGGCGACCCTGCTGTGCGTGCTGCCGTCCAGCGTGTGGCGGACCGCGGTCGGCCTGGGCGTACCACTGGGTTGGAGCGATGCGCACCTGCGCCTCGAACGGATTCCGGGGTACGGCACCTTCTACGTCATCTGGCTCAGCGCAGCGACGATCGCGGCAGCCGCCCTCACCCTCGGACTGATCTACCGCTGGGGCGAGCAGGTCCCCCCAACCGTCCCCGTCGTGGGCGGGCGACGCATACCGATCTGGCTCGTCGTGGGACCCGCCGTCCTCGGTGCCGTGATCGTGGCCGGACTGGTCTGGCTCAGCATCCTCAACTGGTCGCAGGTAAGCGGCTTCGCCGACCGACCGACGTCGGGGTGGTCGGTGCTGATGGCAACCTGCTACGCCCCCGCTGCGCTGTGGGCGCCCTTGCTACTCGTGGCCACGGTCGGCTACGTGCGGCGCCGAACCCACTAGCCGGATGGGCTCCTGCACGTCGCAGCAGGAGAGCAGCGCTCGTCCGTCGATGGCCGGGCCCCGACCTGATCAAGGCGATAAGCCCATGATCGTCGTGAGGATCATGGGCCTTTCGCCTTGATCAGCGTGCCGGAACCGCTCGTACGGGTCCGCGGGCTGAGGACGCACGCGCGTGCGTCGCGTAAGTCGCACGTCAGACGCCGGCCGGCTGAACGTCGGTTTCGGCCGCCCATGAGACGAGCAGCTGCCGAACACGGTGCAGGTCGTCGAGCAGGGCGCCGCCGGTGATCGACATCGGCGGCGCCACGCGCCTGAAGCAGCGCGCCGGCGATACGTACTCAGTCGTCCGTGGGCATGACAGCGTCTCCGCTCCGGTTGCCGCGGCTGTCGGCGCCAGAATCACCCAGCCCGACATCCTCGTTGGCGGTGAGGTGCAGGACGAACGGCTCAGCGTCGTGTTCCAGCCGTGGCATGCGCATGGCTCCTTAGAGCAGGAGCTCAGCGACGTCGCTTTCTCCAGGCAGGTACGTCATCGGGCGAAGGACTGGCAACGAGGCTTTTGTTGGCGGCGAATGCTGCGTGGAGGGCCTTGGGCCTTGGGGTCGCGATCTGGCTCACGCTTGGTTGGCCCGACGCCCGCGTAGTACCGCGGATAGGCCGACCAGGAGGAGGCCGGCCAACAATGCGATAAGCACACAAAGGCCAGTCGACAGGCTGGTGACGTACGCGATGGCCAGAAATAGCACGGGAACGATGATCAGACTGTCGAGCAGGGGATGCCGTTTCGACCATGCGGTTGTCCGCTCCCAAGCCAGTAGCGTCGCCAGCGCGATCGAGCCATAGACCACTGCCGCCATGATGCCGACGGTCGCACCTCTTTTAGTTGCGAGGCCAGCGGCTGCAGCCGTTAAGGCGAGGGCACTCAGCAGGCGGAACCAGGTGGGAGGCTGTTCTCGCCCGGCAAGCCACTTCGCCGGTGTTGGCTTTGAGTCGGTCACTGATGTTGCTCCCTTGGCAAGAGGATGTGATCGCTGCCGCCGGCTTGGTAGCGGATGAAGGCGTAGCTGACTCTCACTGATCTTGGTGTCGGGCACACCGCTCTGCCTTGCCTGGACCTCATCGTCCGGCACGGTACGCAGACCGCTAGCCGAGCCGTTCGTTGAGGTGAACTGCGACTGCAGCGCCGGCTTGCTTGCCGATGACCCGGCGGAGGTCGTCTTTGACAGGCAGCTTGTGGGTACCGTCCCCGAGCGCCATGAAGGAGCTGCGGAACGGGTGGCCGTCAACGGTGCCCGCAACCTTGACCAGGCCTCGCGTACCGAAGAAGTCGGCCGACCCGGGCATGACCACGTAGGTCCAACCGCCCGGGTTCGGGCTCTTCTGCAGTACCGCTGTGAAGTCGTGGTCCAACGCCTTTGTCTTGTCACGGGAGCCTGCCGTGCTGTCGGTGCTGCTCATCGTCGTCTCCCTTGTCGCAGTGCGTGAATGTCATCAGCCGAGCCGGCCAAGCGGATAAGCCGATCAGCTCCCGGTCACCGAGAGAGCGTTCCCGTCCTGGTCGCGCGGGGCGAACATCGGCGGGATGCCGTCCCAGAGCAGAAGCTCCCCGGTGTCGAACCCGCGCTCGCGCAGGCTCTGGTGCAGGGCGATGGCGTCATCTGTGGTGAGGCCGATGCCGGTCTCGACGCCGGCGGGAAGGCCCTTGCGGGCGGGGACCAGCGCGATCGTCATCGCCGAGCCCGGCGGCGCGACCTCGATCCAGCGACCCCCGAGCTGCTCCAGCGGCGCGTCCAAACGCTTTTCGAAGCCCAGCCGCTCGACATAGAACTCCACTGCCAGGTCCTGGTCGGTCACCGGCACCCGCACCGTCTTGATGCCGGTGATGCCACCCATGGTTGCCTCATTGCTGTCGGTCGTCATCGTGCCGTCCATCCCGCGCAGCCCCCGGTGGGCCCGCAACACCAGGGTGTCGAGACCGGGCCAGTGGTTTCGACACAGCAGCAGAATGTTCCAACAATCCTGGAGGCCACCATGAAGTACCTGATCCTCATCCACAGCAACCCCCAGTTCCAGCAGCGCTGGGACGGACTTACCGACGCCCAGCGCGAGGAGTTCGGCCGCGGCCACTTCGCGCTGACCGACGAGCTCGCCGCGTGCGGAGAGCTCATCGTGTCCGAGGGGCTCGCCGACCCGGCCCTGGCCAAGCGCGTCACGGTCCGCGATGGACAGACCATGACCGCGGACGGCCCGTTCGCCGAGGTCAAGGAGCACCTGGCTGGGTTCTACCTCGTCGACTGCGAGTCGACCGACCGGGCGGTGCAAATCGCCGCGCGGGTCCCGGACGCCGTGTGGGGGCTGGTGGAGGTACGACCGGTGCTCGACATGAGCACCTTGGACCTGTGAAGTCCAACCGGTGAACGACCCGACCAGCATCGGAGACCTGCTGCGCGAGCTGGCGCCGCAGGTCCTCGGCGTGCTCGTACGGCGTCACGGCCGGTTTGACGCCTGCGAGGACGCGGTGCAGGAGGCGCTACTGTCGGCCGCGCACGGCTGGCCCGACGCACTGCCGGCCAACCCGCTGGGCTGGCTGATCACCACCGCCAACCGGCGGCTCATCGACACCTGGCGCAACGAATCGGCCCGGCAACGCCGCGAACACACCGCTGCGGCCCTGCAACCAGAGCCCGTCCCGATGACCGGCCAGGACGACACCCTGTCGCTGCTCGTGCTGTGCTGCCACCCGTCGCTGACCCCGCCCGCCCAGGTGGCACTGACGCTGCGCGCGGTCGGCGGCCTTACTACCGCAGAGATCGCCCGAGGACTGCTCGTCCCCGAAACCACCGTGGCCCAGCGCATCAGCCGGGCCAAGGCGCGGATCAAGGCCAGCGGAGCCGCGTTCCGCGAGCCCAGCCATAGCGACCTGGCCCAGCGGATACCCGCGGTACTGCACGTGCTGTATCTGATCTTCAACGAGGGCTACACAGCCAGCTCCGGGTCCGCGCTGCACCGCGTCGAGCTCACCACGGAAGCGCTACGACTCACCCGCGCGCTGCACGCCCGCCTACCCGAGGACGGTGAGGTCACGGGCCTGCTCGCGCTGATGCTGCTCACCGACGCCCGGCGCCCGGCCCGCGCCCGACCCAACGGTGCGCTGGTCCCGCTCGCCGAGCAGGACCGCAGCCTCTGGGACTCCGCGGCCATCACCGAGGGCGTCGACCTGATCACCGCGACTCTGTCCACCGCCGCCCCGGGCCCCTACCAGCTCCAGGCCGCGATCGCCGCCGTGCACGACGAGGCCACCCACGCCGACGACACCGACTGGCGACAGATTCTCGGTCTCTACGAGATCCTTTCCGCCCTTGCGCCGGGACCGATGGTCACGCTCAGCCGCATCGTCGCCATCGCCATGGTCCGCGGGCCCGCTGTCGCTTTGCTGCAGCTGGACGCGGCAGCGGATGACCCCGCCCTGACCGGTCACCATCGCCTCGACGCCGTACGCGCGCACCTGCTCGAACAGGCCGGGCAACCCGAAGCTGCACGGGAGCACTACCGGCGCGCTGCCCTACACGCCCTCAGCGTCCCCGAGCGGAACTACCTCCGCCACCGAGCAACCCGCCGCTGACCGACGAAGCGACCCGCCCCCTCCCCGCCCCCTCCCCGCCCCCTCTCCGCCGATCAAGGCAATCTGCCCATGATCGTCGCGAGGATCATGGGCCCTTCGCCTTGATCAGCGGAGGGGAACCACGCGTACGGGTCAGCGGAGGGAACCACGCTCGTACGGATCAGCGGGCAGGGGACCGCGCGGGTACGGGCCAGCGGAGGGGACCACGCGCGTATGGGCCAGCGGGTGCGTCAGCCGTCCTCCACGAGAAGCGCTGCGGGCCTTGGCAAGCAGCACGGCGGGCGACGGGCAGTCGTCCGCCTCCAGACCTGTAGGACGCCGGGCCCGCGCGGCCGACGCCCGGTGCACACGTCGAAGCCCGCAGCGGGCAGGATCAGGGCATGTCCACAGCCTTCGCGACCTTGCCCCGCTGATGCGCGCCGTCGGCTATGCCCGTCCCGGTGGGCTCGACGTGCTCGAGCTCCTCGACCTGCCGGACCCTCATCCCGGGCCGGGTGAGGTCCGGGTGCGGGTGGCCCTGTCAGGGGTCAATCCGACCGACTGGAAGTCGCGTAGCGGCCCGCCGCACATGTCGATCCCCCAGGGCGAGTACCAGGTGCCGCACCAGGACGGCGCGGGCACCATCGACGAGGTTGGCGAGGGCGTCGACACCGACCGGGTCGGTCAGCGCGTGTGGGTGTGGCTGGCGGCGTACCAGCGACTGACCGGCACAGCGCAGGAGCTCGCGCTGGTGCCCGCGGAGCTCGCCGAGCCGCTGCCCGACGACGCCTCGTTCGAGGTGGGCGCCGACCTCGGTGTCCCGTTCCTGACCGCGCACCGGGCCCTCACGGTGGTCGAGGGCGGGCCGACGCGACTGGCGGCCGGTGCGCTTGCCGGACGCAGCGTGCTGGTCGCTGGGGGCGCCGGTGCGGTCGGCAACGCGGCGATCCAGCTGGCCCGCTGGGCCGGGGCGCAGGTCATCACCACGGTCAGTGGCCCGGAGAAGGCCGGGCTGGCCACCGCGGCCGGCGCCCATCACGTCGTGGATTACCGCCGCCAGGACGTCGGCGCCGACGTCCGCCGGATCGTTCCGGAAGGCGTGTCCACCGTCGTGGAGGTCAGCCCGACGCAGAACGCCGCCGTCGATGTCGCCGTACTCGCCCAGCACGGGGTCGTGGCGATCTACGCCAACAACGGCGGCGACGAGGCCAGCCTGCCCATACGTCCGCTGATGACCGTGAACGCGCGGATCCAGTACGTGCTGCTCTACACGATGCCGGCCGCGGCAAAGGCCGATGCGGTTGCCGGCGTCAGCGCAGCGCTGCACGCCGGTGCCATCCGCGTCGGCGAGGACGCCGGGCTGCCGCTGCACCGTTACCGGCTGGCCGATGTCGCCCGCGCGCAGCAGGCCGTCCAGGACGGAGCCGTCGGAAAGGTCCTCGTCGACCCGAGCACCTGACGAGCTTCCCGATGGAAGGACGCGCACCTGTGGCACACGCGCGCCCGTACCGCTGTGGAGCTGCAGCGCGCTACCTGGTATGGGATTGCTCGCGTGTCAGCCGATGCTGGCCGGGAACCACCTCGTCGTGACAGAGCCGACGCGGGCGCGCAGCGCTCTGAATCTGAGGGCAGTCCTTGCCGCCTTCGGCCTCGTCTTCTGCGGCGTGGGTGGCGCAGTGGTCCTGGCCGCCGGGAAGACCGCGTTCGGTGTAGTGCTTCTCGTACTTGCCGGCGCCGCTGTCCTCGACCTGGTCGTCGTGCTGCGGCGGCGCAGACGAGAGCCGGGACAGCACCAGACCCTGTTCGAGTGAAGCCGCACGTCAGCGGCTCAGCCGGCGAGATGCCCCCAGTCGGTCGCGAGCTCCGACCACGTGCCGCTCGCGGCGACGCCGCCGTCCACCAGAACCACGACCTGGTCCGCCTGCTGCAGCGCTGCCCGCTTCGACGTCGAGCCCAGCACGGTCGTACCTCGGTGGCGTAGCGCCGCCCACAGCTCCACCTCCGTGCGGGCATCCAGGGCGCTGGACACGTCGTCGGCCAGGACGAGCTCGGTCTCGGCCGCGAGGGCACGGGCCAGCGCGAGCCGTTGGACCTGACCCCCGGACAGCCGTACGCCCCGATGGCCGACCAGTGCCTCAACTCCCCCGGCGTCGGCGACGTCGCAGGTCAGCCGGGCATCGTCCAGCGCCCCCTGCAGGAGTCGGTGGTGGTCGAGCTGCACGTTGTCCGCGATGGTGCCGGACAGCACCCTGGGCACCTGTCCCACGTAGGCGACCTGCCCGGGCCGCAGGAAGACCTGCGGGTCAGTCACCTCGAGCCCGTTCCAACGCACGCTTCCGGTGTGGTCGACCAGGCCGGCCAGCGCTGCCAGCAAGCTGGACTTCCCCGACCCGACCTGGCCCAGCAGCAGGACCAGCTGGCCTGCGTGCACCGTGAGGTCGACCCCGTGCACGCCGAGCGTCCCGTCGTCGTGCACTGCGGTCAGGCCGGTGATCTCCAGCCTCTCGAGCCGGGTCCGGGGCGGGATCTCCGGGGTCGGCGCCACGCCGCGCACCAGGTCGACACCGGCGGGCAGCTCCATCAGGTCGACGCCGCCGGCGAGCCGGCTGGTCGCCTGCTGCCAGGCGCGTACGCCTGGCGCCTCGGTCACGACTGCGCCCGCCACCCGACCGAACCAGTCGAAGCCGTGTACGGCCGTGGTGACCAGGAGAGCGGTAGCCAGCCCCCAGCCGCCCTCGAGGAATACCAGCCATGCCGCCACGACGCCGCCCTGTACGAGCACGATCGGCACCCCGTCGAGCAGGGCCTGCACCCGGTGCTCGCGGACGGCGGCGTGCACCCGGCCGCCGTCGACCTCCTGCAGGTGCCGGTGCAGGGCTGGCGTGGCCGCGGCGAGCTTGACGGTGCGCGCGCACTCCAGTGCTGAGACCAGGCAGCGGCCGAAGCGCGCCCGGGCGACCGAGGCCGCGGCCGCGGACCGCCCGGCCACTGGCGCGCCCAGCGCCGACGCGGCCGCGGAGACGACCAAGACCGCTGCCAGCACCCCGCCGGCCAGCAGGCTCTGGCCGGCAACGGCCGTGACGACGACGATCACCATGCCGTTGATGAAGTCCACCCACCGGTCGGCGTAGCGAGCGAAGCGGTCGCTGTCCATCGCCCGACCGACCACCTCGCCGGCCGGCGTCCGGGGCAGCCTGTGCTGCATCGTCTGGCCGCACAGGACCGCCAGCCGAACCCGCAGCATCACCGCCACCCACCACTGCGGGTAGACCCGGAAGGCGGCCGCCAGCAACAGCGGTGCGGCGAGCAGGCTCGCGGCCAGCGCGATGCTGTCGCCGACCGGGCTCGTCCCCGCCTGCAGGTGCTCCACCAGCCGCCCCCACACCAGGCCGGTCACGGCGCCGAACGCACCGAGCAGCGAGGTCAGCAGGAACAGCCCCGCGCCTGCCAGTCCCCACGCGGGATGGATGCGCAGCATCGAGACGGTGCCGCGGGCGAGCCCCGGGCCGCTGTCCACGACCTGCTCCGGCCGGGCCTCGCCGATGCGTCGCGCCGTGCCCACGGACAGACCGTCTGGCGGCTTGGCCGCGCCCATGGGCAGCTCGGACTCACCTGCGGCCCTCAGCAGGTCCTGGAACGGCCCAGGCGCGTCGGCGAGCACCGGCCGGGGGCCCTGCTGCACCACGCGGCCACCGTCGAGTACGACGACGTGGTCGGCCCGAGCGGTCGTGGACAGTCGGTGGGCGATCACAATGCCGGTCCGTCCGACGAGCAGGCGTTCCGACGCGCGTACGACGCGGCCCTCGGTCACCGGGTCCATCCGCGCGGTGGCCTCGTCGAGCACTACGACTTGCACGTCGCGCACCAGCAGACGCGCAAATGCCACCAGCTGCTCCTCGCCTGCAGACAGGGTGGTCCCGCCGGGGCCGAGGACGGTGTCGAGCCCTTGGGGCAGGCCGCCGACCCACTCGGCGAGCCCGAGCTCTGCCACGGCCCGGTCGACCAGGGCCGGCGGTACATCGGCGAACAGGGTGATGTTCTCGGCCAAGGTAGCCGCGAGCACCTCAGTCCGCTGGGTCACCACCCCGACCGCGGCGCGCAGGTGCTGCAGGTCTAGCGCCAGGACATCCGTGCCGCCCAGCCGGATGCTGCCGGCCGGCGGCTCGACAGCGCGCGACAACAGCGCAGCCAGGGTGGACTTTCCCGAACCGGTACGTCCGACGAGGGCGACGGTACTGCCGGCCGGTACGTCGAGATCCACGTCGCGCAACGCGAAAGATCCCTCTGCGTAGGAGAACTGCAGTCCGCGCACGGACACGTCCAGGGCAACGCCTGGGACCAGCAGTCCGCCGACGGGCTCCGACTCGGCATCCAGCATGCTGCGCAGGCGGGTCAGGGCACCCAGGCCCGCTTGCAGGTCCGGCAGATGACGGCTGATCTGGTCGATCTGGCCCACGAAAGCGGTCGTGACCAGGAACAGCGTCACCAGCGCCGCGGTGGAGAGCCGGCCGTGTGCGACCAGGGCGACCCCCGCGAGGGCGGTGCCGGCCAGCAGCCCGTGCAGCAGCAGACCCGCACGCCGGCCGATCTGGCTCGCCGTCTGATAGCTGGCTGCGACCCGCGCGTGCACAACGGCTGACAGCTCGGCACAGCGCCGGAGCAGGTAGGCCTGCCCGAGGCTGGACCGCAGGTCATCGCGCGCGGCGACACCCTCCTCCATGGCGGCGGCCTGGTCCGTCCACGCCACCTCCTCCGCGACCTTGCGCGCGGCCACCTCGGCCGTCAGTGGCCGTACGACCAGCACCGTCGCCGTCCCGACTGCCGGGAACAGCAGCCAGGCCGGCCACCAGGTCGTACCCGCGACGACCCACATGGGGCCGGCGCGCAGCAGCGTCCGGGCCAGGTCCCACACCATCCGGCGCAGCAGGGTGCCGAGCTCATGGGTGTCGTCGTCGACCCGATCGAGCACCTCGCCAACGGCCTGCTCGGACAGCACGGCCAGCGGCTGGTGCAGCGCGGCGGCGAGCAGATCCGCGCGCAGCCGGCCCTCCTCGCGGTCCACGACCCCGGCCCACGCCGCCCTGCCGGCGGTGTCGAGCACGGCAGCGCCGATCACGCACAGAGCCAGCAGCTGGACCAGACCCGTCGTCGGCCGCTCCGCCAGCCGCCCCGCGACGACGGTCCCGGCTGTCTGGCCGGCCGCGGCCAGCGCGGCTGCCACCAGCGACCACGAGGTCACCGGACCGCGCAGCCGCGAGAACCCGAGCCGTCGTACGTCGGCCGCTCTCGGCGCCGGCCCGTTGAGCGACGTCCCGACCGCCGGCGGAGCGAGGTCGGTTGCCGTCATGTCGGACCCGACGGTACGCGGCGCTGCGGATTGCGTCGCCCGGATATCGCCGGCCTGGTCCGGGCTCGGCGACACGGGTGTCAGATCAGCGGACGCGGCCGGCTGACGCAGCCTGCCGCCGTGCAAGACCTGCCGCCGTACCCGACCCGCCGCTGCACCAGACCTGCTTGATCATCAGTCGGATCGATGGGGGCGAGCCGTCCTACGGCTCCGTGGATCATCACAGCTACTGTTGATCAAGAAAGTGTCCGGCCCCTGACCGCTCTTCAGGACGCCGATTCAATGCGGTCAGCCCGATCTACACGTACTCCCGACGACGCTGCGAGCGAGGGCTTCAGCGAGCAGTGAACTGCTGACGACACTGCTTGCCGGAGCGTCGGCGGCGGGTGACGACCCGCTCTGGCAGGCTGCTGCTCGTGCCGCTCTGGAATCCGCGTAGGCCGCCGATGTCAGCCGGCGGTCGGGGTCGGATCGTCATCGTCTCCGGCAGCGTCGGCGCGGGCCACGACGGCGTCGCGTTCGAGCTCGCCGATCGACTGCGTGACCTAGGGCACCACGTCGAGGTCCTGGACCTGCTGCGGGGCTTCCCCGTCGCCGTCCGGGTGCTGCTGGGCAGCGGCTACGTCCTGACAGTGAGGACGGCGCCATGGGTGTACGAGCTGACCTGCTGGTTGGTCGAGCGGTCCGGGCTGTTCCAGCGCTTGGCGAGCAGGGTCTGCGAGTCGGCCGCGCCGTGGCTGCTGCCGCGCGTGCAGCACGCCGACCTCGTGGTCGCCACCTATCCGCCTGCCGGGCGGGCGCTCGGCGCACTACGCGCTTCGGGCCGGCTGGCCGTCCCGGTCGCGACCTACCTGACGGACCCGGCTCCGAACTACCTGTGGGTGCACCCGGCCGTCGAAGCACACCTCACGGTGGATGCAGCAGCCGCGCAGGAAACCTGCGAGCGGTACGGCGTCGCGGCGGTGGCAGCCGGACCGCTCGTCGACAGGGCCTTTCGTACGACCGACCGCGCGGCGGCCCGGATCGGCACCCGACGGTCACTGGGGCTGGCCCCGGACGCGCGGGTCGCCCTGGTGCTGCTCGGATCGCTGGGCATCGGCCACGTCGGGGAGGCGGTCGACGCCCTGGTCGCCGCCGGTCTGGTCCCGGTGGTGCTGTGCGGACGCAACGAGCGGCTGCAACGCCGCGTGCGGAGCCATCGGGGCGCAATCGGGCTCGGCTGGCGGGACGACGTCCCGGCGCTGGTCATGGGCGCGGACCTGGTGGTGCACAACGCTGGCGGCCTGTCGCTCACGGAGAGCCTGGTTGCCGGCATCCCGGCGGTCACCTTCGCCTCGCTGCCCGGTCACGGCCGGGCGAACGCCCGCTCGCTCGAGCGGTCGGGAGCAGCGCCATGGGCGCGCTCGTCCGCCGAGCTGACCACCCTGGCCGCCGAGCTGACCGCCCCTGCCTCCTGGGGTGGACGGCGGCCCTGGCCGGTGGAAGAGGAGACGGCGACTGAGCGCATCTCAGCCCTGGCTGACGCCGGCCGTCGTCAGACCGTGGCCCCGGCCGCGCCGCCGCCGGCAACCTGCTCCGGGTAGGGCGCAGCGGCGGCCTCCTCGCCGAGACGCGCCATGCAGAAGACCCCCACCAGGACGGCTGCGAGCCCGGCGCCCTGGGCGACGACCAGCGCCGCCGTACGGGCCGGGCGCTCCCCGAACGCCAGGACGCCGTACGCCAGGGCCACCAGCGGGTTGGCGACGCTCAGGACCGGCAGGGACGTGGCGAGCGAGGACCGGCGGTACAGGACCTGGTTGGCGAGAAAGCCGCTGACGCCGAGCACGAGCAGGACGTACAGCGGCCAGGTGGTGACGACTACAGCGAGCGAGGCCGCGCCGCTGGTCGCCTTCAGGGTGCCTGCGGTCAGCCCGAAGTTGATGCCGGCGGCCCCGCCCAGCAGCAGTCCCTGACGCGCCCTGGGAATTGTGGAGGCGAGCCGCCAGAACACGCACGCGGTCACCCCGCCGACAATCAGCACCGCGGTAGCAGCCGTGCCGTCCGGAACCGACGACCCGGGCGAGGAGCCGTCAGCCACGAGAAACAGCGCGAGCCCAGCGGCCGTCCAGCTCGACCAGAGCAGGACCCGGCGCGGCAGCAGGCGACGGTCCAGCGCGGCCCGGAACAGCAGCGAGAACACCAGCCCGGTAACCACCAGCGGTTGGACGAGGGCAAGCGAGCCCAACCGGAGGGCCAGGGCGTGCAGCGCCAGCCCCAGCAAGCTGGCGGCCATGCCGGTCAACCAGCGCCACTGGCCGAGCAGGTGCCGCACCAGGGCCAGCGGGCCAGTCACCGCCTCGGGTGCGGACGAGGCGTCGAAGTGCATGGCCGCCGTCGACCACCCGAACGACACGGCCGCCGCCAAGGAGACCAGGACGACCCAGGCGGTCAAGCCGCGAACTCGCCCAAGCGCCGATCGGCTCCTCCAGCGACGCAAGGCGCGCTGGCCGGCCGGCCCAGTTGGCGCAACCGCCGATAGTGACCCGCGACAGCCTGCATCAGCGTGCCGTACTCCACCAGCGGCACCCCACTGCCCGCCACGACGTCGCGCACGACCGTGTCGTGCAGCCGCGGCAGCTCCGAGCGGACCGCCACGGGACGCAGGTGATGCGCGAGGTGGTGGGTCATCCCGCCGGACAACCAGCGCATCAGCGGGTTCGACGTGCTGAACGACGCCGTCGTGCGTACCAGGTTCACCGTCCAGGGCTCACCGAGGGACTCCGTCGTCGGGGTGAGGCCCTCGTTGATGTGCCCCACGACCAGGATCACCGCGGTCATCATGCTGGCCAGGGTCTCCGCGATGACGAGCAGCACCGCCATGGGCCCCCAGCCGAGCCACCATGTGTACGGCGCGAGCACCAGCAGCCACATCGCCTTCTCTGCGCTGAACGACCACAGCCGTCGGTGCAGCGGCGGCGGCGCGGCGCTGCCCGCGACCTCGCCGTTGCGCACGTAGCGGAGTTGGCTGCGCAGCTCACCTAGCCAGACCAGGCCGTACAGCGCCCACGCGTACACATGCTGGCCACGTTGCCAGCGATTGCTCGCAGCAGCCGGGTGCAGCCGCACCAGCGCTGAGGAGCGAGTGGCCTCGTCGACCGGGTAGACCTGCGAGAGCTTGTGGTGCACCCGGTGCTTCACCGTCCAGTGCCCGACCCACAGGCCCGCGGGCGTCGCGGTCTGCACCGCCAGCACGTTCGGCCACTCCCGGGCCGAGAACATCCGGTGTCCGGCGTCGTGCAGGACGGTGATCGTGCCGACCGCGAAGCACACCGACAGCGCGACACCGGCCAGGACGAGCCACACACCGTGCGGCTGCGTCGCCGCGGTCGCCAGCAGCACCGCGTGCGTCAGAATGCCGATCACAGCCCAGTCCCGCCACGGCTCCCAACGCCGACGGGGTACAGCCGGCAGCCAGCCGGTCCACCCGGCCTGCCGGCCCACCCGATGCAGAACTCGCGTCGGGTACGCGGTCGCCACCTCGTCCATCTGAGACTCCTCTTCCTGCAGCCGGCGAGCGTGAGCACACGCAGGACCGCGCCGGACGCTAGCCGACCTGACCTGAGGGACGACTGAGGACACACCGGCTCTGACATGTCTAGGGGGGAGATCGCGTCGATCCGCGTCGGGAGGTTGCGTCGAGTTCCGTCGGAGTCACTGACCGACTATGTGGCGGCACTGCGCCATGAGGCCAGTCATCCTGACCCCGCCGCCGAAAGGGGACAATCCCCAGATGGGCCGGGACCTATCCGCACTTTGGTAAGCCGCTACGTGCTCCCGATGGGGCACCGCCTCAGCATTTGTAACGACGTATAGGGTCCGCATCTACTCATCTTTCCGGGCATTGGGCCGTCCCACTTGGCGACCTTGCGAAGTACCTAAGGCTTACGGACCGCTGCTCGGCGTCCTCTGGCGAGGGACGTCGCCGATTCACCGCTCAATACGCGCCGAAGACGGGTGTGGTGCCTAGCCGGCAGCAGGATGTTTGGGTGATTCGAGCGGGCTGAGCCGTGTTCGGGCTGGACCGCCGTTGACGGTGCGAACGATTGAAGGTCTTGTCAATCGATTCTGACCGTGCCGCCATCCTTGAGTTGGTCCCTCAGCATGCGGTTCAACAGGAAGCCAAGCAGCGGGACGAGAAGCGCTACGCCGATGGGCCACTCGATGTTGCCTGCCTGCTTGTTTTGCTCAAATCTGCTCGCGCAGGATCTCTTTCCTTCCAATGTACTCCATGTCGAGCGGCGATCCTGTTGATTGCCAGAGCAGAGGTGTCTGACCGCCCGCACAGGCTGGCGCAGGCGTGCAGCCCGGTAGGGGGTGGCTGCAAGGCGGAGATGTAACGCGGCTCCTGGGCGGACACCACCGGGTACTTAGCCCGCATGTTTCATGACGCCGCTGCGATCGTTGGTTAGCGCGATTTTGATGGCGTCTGGTCGGGTCGGGCTGGTAGGGGGGCGTGCGGCTGTGCTCTCTTGAAGCACTGAACCGGTCTGGCCGTTCTGGTTCAGGTCGTGGAGCATTCGGCCGAAGCATCAACTTGGGTGGCCGGTCCCTCGGGTGACTGCTGTTGCCCAGCGTGATCCCGTTGTTGGTGCTGGAGGAGTGACATGGCCAAGGTCCTGGTGGTGGAGGACGACCCGGACATTCGGGCGCTGGTGGAGGTCCGGGTGCGACGGATGGGTCATCTGGTGGTCGGTGTCGGTTCTGGACAGGAGGCGCTGACGATGCTGGCGGAAAAGGGAGCGCCGGACGTCGCCGTGCTCGACGTGCTGATGCCGGGGATGACCGGGCTGGAGCTGCTGAGCGCGATGCGCCAGAACTCCGCGTGCCGCGACACCCCTGCGATCTTTCTCAGCGGGAGGGTGCAGCCCGTTGACATCGCCGCCGGCCGGGCGATGGGAGCGACGTACCTGACCAAGCCGCTGGTCCTGTCCGCGCTGGCGAGCGCCATCGAGCTCGCCCTGGAGCCCGCCGCGGCCGCCGACGGAAGCTGGTAGGCGCGGGCACCCGGAGCCGACCCGGTGACATCGCAGCACGGCCCGGCCCGGTCCGGCCCGGCCCACACCGCCCTGCCGCTGCCGGCCAGCCGGGTCGGGCGGGGCACGGTCGGCGGTTTGCTGACCGGCGGCTTCGCGCTGGCCCTGTCCGGGCTGCTGCTCGTGGGGAGTATCTCCTTTCTGCAGATCGGCAGTCTGGCCCGCGAGCGGGTGCCGGTGGAGCACACCTACCAGGTGCTGGACGGAATCGGCGGGCTGCGAGAGCTGACGGACTCGGCCGAGACCGGCCAGCGCGGGTACCTGCTGACCGGGCAGGACTTCTACTTGACGCCCTACGAGCAGGCGGTACCGCTGCTCGGGCAGCGAATGGCCACTCTAGCCCGGCTCACCCAGGACAACCCGCGCCAACAGGCGGCGCTCGCCCAACTCCGCGGACCGCTGCAGGACAAGCTGGCCGAGCTTGCCGAAACCATCGCCCTGCGACGTAGCCAGGGGTTCGCTGCTGCCCAGGCCGTGGCGCAGACCAACCGGGGCGCCCGGGCCATGACCCAAATACGCCGGCTGCTGGACAACATGCGAGACGAGGAGCAACGACTGCTCGACCAGCGGCTGGCAGTCAGCAACCAGCAGGCCACCCGAACCCGGCGCCTGATCGTCTGGGTGGTGCTCGGCAGCGCCGTGCTGGTCGCCGCGGGGGCGGCCGCGGTGACGCGGCGGCTCGCTCTGCCCCTACGGGGGTTACCGCGGCCGCCCTGCGCATCGATGTCGGAGACCTGAGCGAACAGGCCCCTGTCTCGGGGCCACGGGAACTGGCGCAGATGGCTGCTGCGGTCAACCGCGCGGTGGACACGATCGTTCGGTCCCGCGACCAGGCGGTGTCGGCGACCACCGCGAAGTCGGCTTTCCTCGCCGCTATGAGTCACGAGATCCGCACCCCGATGAACGCGGTGATCGGGATGACCGAGCTGCTGCTGGACACCGACCTGGACCCCGACCAACGCGACTACACGCAGACAGTTCACGACAGCGGCGACGCGCTGCTCACGATTATCAACGACATCCTGGACTTCTCCAAGATCGAGTCCGGTCAGCTCGAGCTCGACGACCAGCCGTTCGCGTTGCGGGACTGCGTCGAGGGCGCCATGGCGCTCGTGGTGGTGCCAGCTGCCGCCAAGGGCCTGGAGCTCGTCATCGACATAGCCCTGAGCACGCCGACTATCGTGCGCGGCGACGCGCCCCGGCTGCGTCAGATCCTGGTCAACCTGCTCAGCAACGCCGTCAAGTTCACCGGCCGGGGCGAGGTCGTCGTGACCATATCGGTGACCCCGCGGCCACCCGAGCCGGACACGCCGCTGCACCTGAAAGTCGAGGTCCGGGACACCGGCATCGGCATACCTGCCGACGTCGTCGGCAACCTGTTCCAGCCCTTCAGCCAGGCCGACTCCTCTACCACCCGCCTGTACGGCGGCACCGGACTGGGCCTGGCAATCAGCCGCCGGCTGGCCCGGGCGATGGGAGGTGACCTGCAGGTCACCAGCGAGGCCGGCGTTGGCTCCACGTTCACCTTGACCGCCCAGCTGCACGGCTGCCCGGATCACGAGCGACCCAAGCCGCTACCCGCCGCGGGCCTGCTCACCGGATGTTCGGCGTTGGTCGTCGACGACAACGCCACCAACCGGAGGGTTCTGCGCCTTCAACTGCAGAGCTGGGGAATGAGCTGCACCGACGTCGAGTCCGCGCAGCAGGCGCTGGAGCTGGTAGCAAGCGGGCGCACCTTCGACGTCGCGGTGCTCGACATGAACATGCCAGCGATGAACGGGGAGCAGCTGGCGCGGGCTCTGCGCCTACTGGACGGCGGCCAAGTTCTGCCGCTGGTGCTGCTGAGCAGTATGCAGCGACCCTCAACCCGCACCTCGGAGCCGCTGTTCGCCGCGGTCCTTACCAAACCTGCGCGCAGCGAGGTCCTGCGCAGCCGCCTGCTGGACGTACTGGCACCCGTCCAGAGCGACCTGCTCGCGGTGGAAGGTCGCGGCGGCAGACGCCGGCCGGGCCTGCCCGCCAACCCGGGCGGCCCGCTGCGGGTTCTGCTCGTCGAGGACAACCCGATCAACCAGAAGGTCGCGCAACTGCTGCTGGCCAAGCTGGGACACGACGTCGACACCGTCGACGACGGCCTCGCCGCCATCCACGCCGTACACGCCAGCCGGTACCACCTGGTGCTCATGGACCTGCAGATGCCGGGCATGGACGGCCTGGAAGCGACCCGGCGGATCCGCGCCGAGTTACCAGCCACCGCGCAGCCGCACATCGTGGCCATGACCGCCAGCGCCATGATCGAGGATCGGGCGGCCCGCAGCGCAGCAGGCATGAATGACTACCTGCCCAAACCAGTCCGGCGACAGGACCTCCTGAATATGCTCGCCGCGGCAAACTTCCGCACTGACCGCCCCCACGCATCCGCGACCGCCAGCAACACCAACCCCACAACCGACCTCGGAGCACAACCAGAGGACCGCGAGGCCGACGTGCGGCTGCGGCTCGCCGACCTAGGCGAGCCCGACTCGGACGAAGACAACGCACTCCTCGCCTCCCTGCTCCGGTCGTTCCTGCAGCGCGTACCGGATACCCTGCGAGAGCTACACAGCGCTTTAGAAGCCGGCGAAGCAGCAGATGCCGAGCAGCTCGCGCACGCTCTCAAGGGCTCTGCCCTTAACCTCGGAGCCAACAACCTCGGGCTGCTCTGTGACCAACTAGAAGCGCACAGCCGCAGTAACAAACTCGCGGCCACCAGGCCGGTTCTCTTCCGGGCGCACAAGGAATTGAACGCCGTTACACCCGTGCTACGCGCCCTCGCGGCAGAACTCGACCAAGCTCCGCACCGCGCCGACACGGCCGCCGGGCTCCCCCAGCCGAACTGACCACACCGTCTGCGACCACCACTCCCTACACCCGCGGCGCCGTCCCAAGGAGGCCAAGAGCGCCACCGCCACAGGACGGGACCCTGCTGACCCGACCCGAGCGAGCCGCGTCAAGAGCTGGGCCAAACAAGGCCGGTCCATACGTTCGGCAAGTCGAACGTCAGCCGTGCGCCGGCGACCGTCCGGATGGGATCGCGCTGCCCACCCACCAATCGTCGGCGTCGTGCGCGGATGACGGGGAGCACAAATGGACGGAGCATCTCATCCCGGGCCCGCGGCGAAAGTCTTTGCACTTGCTCCGAGCGCAGGGAACGACGACCAGCGGCTCTGAGTCCCCCAACTGTCAGAAGCCAAGTCGCGGTCCCCCGCAGGCGTTATCGGTCTACTCTGGAGCATTCTCCTGCCTGACCGAGTCGCAATATCTAAGGTGCGACCACTGCCGGCGGGTGCTTCTCGCTGCCAGTCGCGCTCCACCGGCCACGCCGCAGTGACGGAAGCTTCTGGAATGAGTCTCCAATGATCTTGAAAGCAGTCAGGGCTTTATGATCATTAAGGTCCTGACCTGCACGTTCTCTGTCTGTAGCGGGGGCAGGATTTGAACCTGCGACCTCTGGGTTATGAGCGGCTTTTGGCACCGAGCCTGGACGCGGTACTATCGACAAACCTGCAGCTCAGAGGGGCTGTACGTGAAGGTCCTGAGTGTCCAGACAGGTCTGGATAGGCCGAGGTTGCTGCCATTTTGCTGCCATCCTCGGCCCGAGGGCGACCGGGAGCGACACATGGGCTGGATCCGCAAGCGCGTTGACGATGACAGCAGGACGCGCTACCAGGCCAACTACCGCGACGCGCGTGGACGCGTCCGGACCGCCGGGACCTTCGCCACCAAACGTGATGCCGAACGGGCCTGGTTTCAGCGAGAACTGCTGCTGTCCCAGGGCCGGCTCGGTGCCGCCGACACCGGCAAGCTGAGCTTCACCCGCTATGTGGAGGACATTTGGTTTCCCCATCACGTCCTTGAGCCGAGCACCCGCGAGAGCTACCGCTACGTCCTCAACAAGCACCTGCTGCCCAGCCTCGGCCCGATGCGAATGATCGACATTCTGCCCAGCCAACATCCGCGAGTGGGTCACCGAGCGGGTTGAGGCCGGCGTCTCCCCCGCAACCATCCGGCACAGCAAGATCGTGCTGAGCGCGATCTTCACTACCGCCCTAAATGACCACGTGACACTGCTGCACCCGTGCAAGGGAGTGAAGACACCGACCGTCCCGGTCAAAAGGTTCCGCATCATCACCCCGGAGCAGTTCGAGCAGATATTTGTCGCTATACCCGACGGCCAGTTAAAGCTGCTGGTCGAGACGGCGATCGACTCCGGGTTGCGCTGGGGAGAGCTCACGGAGCTCCGCGGCCAGGACCTGGACCAGGTAAGCCGGATCCTCACCGTCAGCCGAGCGGTGGTCCAGGTGAACCCGAAATTCCACCCGACGGGGCAGCGCTTCCACGTCAAGCCCTACCCCAAGAGCCGGCACGCCCGCCGCATGCGGCTGAGCACCGATCTAGTTCGAGCGCTCGTCGAGCACCAGGGCGAGTACGGACTCTCCGCCGACGACCTTCTGTTCGTCGCACCGGGCATTCGGTCCGAGCCGCTCCGACCCGTCCTACACCTGGTCAGCGACCCGGGCGAGGATCCCGGCCTGACGGATCCGAACGCACTAGGCCGGCAGTACGTGCACGGCACCCTGTCGGCCTACACCGCGGGCCGATGCCGATGCGCGCTTTGCCGTCGTAGCATCGCGGACTACCGGGCGCAGCGTCGGGCTTACGGCAAGGACGAACCGCGTCAGCCGAGGTGTCCCGACACCGACGGCCATCTGCCCCGGGACTGGTTTACCCGCAAGGTCTGGAAGCCGGCGATCCAAGCGGCGGGACTCGAATTACCTCTGCGGATCCATGACCTGCGGCATGCTCACGCCAGCTGGCTCCTTGCCGGAGGCGCCGACCTACAGGTGGTTAAGGAACGACTCGGCCACGCCAGTATCGCAACCACCGAGCGCTACCTGCATACACTCCCCGACGCCGACAACACCGCCCTCGACGCGTTGGACCGAGTCCGCGCAGGCTCACGCCGGCCGGCCGCGACGGAACGCTCATGATCCGCGGGTTCGGCCTTCAAGTCCCTGGGGGCGGACCCGTCTGACCTGGCTCTTCGCCTCTCCGGGGCGAAGAGCTAGCTCCGCCTTAACCTGGATCCACCGTCGCACTCTTGGTGATCGGCGGGTCGCAGAGCCGAGATGCCTTTGCACTGAGGAAGAATTGATCTTGTCTAGGGATCAGTTCGACTGCAGCAGAAGGGCATCTCGTAGATGCGAGTCTCGGACGCTGTCACCGCCGTGTTCGATGACCCGAACCTGCTATGCGCCGGGCTCGCGCCGGTCCGGCAGCTAGCCGAACGGGCCGGTCTGCAGCGCTAGTCGGGGGAGCATGTGCAGTTGGGCAAGCCCGCCGGGGTCAACGCGCACCTGAAGATCTCAAGCCTGGTTGCGGGGATTGCTGCTCGCGGTCGGTCTGGACTGGCGCACCGTGCAATAGCAGGCTTCGCCTGCCACCCCGATCTGGGGCCGCTCACCACGCTTGTCTTCCATGAACTGGTCGTAGGTCATCCCTATCCGATCGAGCGCGTCGATGACCGCGGGCCGGATGTCGCCGAACGCGGCGCGTCGGACAGCCTGGTCGATGGCATCGCCGTCAAGCCGTGCTGGGCGATGGTCGCCGCGACGAGGCTCTCGAAGTCGACAAAGCGTTGTTCATGGTCGGAGGCTCCGTGGTCGAAGCCGACGGCACGGAAGGTGTCCGGGCCGGCACGAAGTATCGCCTCTTCGATGAACTTCGCGACCGCGTCCGCCGGGCCTGCTGCAGCGCCGTGTGCGCCTGGCTCTGGCTGCCGAACCCGCCCCTTCGCTGCTGCTTACCGCCGGTGAGCCGGAACTGGTAGGTCCAGCTGCCATGCCTTGCCTTGCGCAGCTCGGGGCAGGCCGGGCCGAACAGCTGACCGGTGTCGGGGCGCGGCAGACACAGCGCTTGTAGACCGTTCCGTCCGTGTCGCCCATGGCTCCTCTTCATCGGCCGCTTCGTCACCGCCCTCACCCCGGCCGCGACCCGATCTGCCGGTCACGCCCGCAGCTGTGGACGACGCGTGGGGTGTGGACAACTGCGGCGCTGTCAGCCCCGCCCCTGGGCGGCGACGCCCGCCCCAGGGCCCAGGACGTCGCCCTCCAGCCAGGCCAGGAGCCGGGCGCGCGGGATGAGGATCCGGCGACCCATCCGGACGCTGGGCAGCGAGCCGTCCTGCACGGCTTGCTGCACCAGCCATCGACTGATCCCCAGCAACTCAGCAGTCTCGGCGACGCTGAGCGTCGGCCTCGGTGCAATGCTCGTCATCGCTGCTCCTCGGTCAAGGCCGGCCGGGACAGACCGAACTCGGGCTTGACCTCAACCGGTGGGTTAGGCGCGGCCGGAGTGAGGTCAGCAAGGGATGCTGCTTGACCCTCACGACGCAGCAGGTAGCGCAGGACTCGCTGCCGGTTGCCAGGCGAAAGAAGGCGTTCGGGCTCGCTCATGCCCTCAGGCTCGTGGCTTGCCCTTGTCGGAACTCTTGCCGACAAGCACGACCCGGCCGCACCAGGCCTTGCCGGTCCACGCGACACGCCGTGCCGGTCGCCCCGGCAAGCGCGGCGTGCCGACATACGACCGCATTGACTCGTCGCTCCGGGTGGGCAGCCGGGGACTCAACCGCATCCCCGGCTGCCTCCCCGGCACCCTCAACACCAGGCGTGCTCCCCTCCGCAGCGCAGCCGGTGACCGTCTCCCGCGATGACCAATCGTCCACCACGACCTCGCCGTTCCGGCACCACCAACCTGGCCGCGCCCTCACCCTTGGTAAGTGCCGTCTCGACCCCCTGTGACAAACAATCATGAAGTTCCTTGCGGTTCCCGTCTCTGGACCCTGCGCCCGGCGACGGCGCGGACACCCACCGGGCTCGTGGACCTGCGAGCCCGCGCTCGGGCGAGCAGAAAGCCCTCAGCGACCCGCGGTCGCGCCCTCACGAAGGGGGCCGTTCGGGCCGCGCAGCGGGTCGAACGGTAACCCTTTGTATATCTTGCTCCGTGCCCCAGTAGCCCTTGTCGGCGCTGTCGGCGGCCGTGTGGTTGCCGACAGCCTGTCGGCGCGACCGATCACCCGGCGCAGACGGGGTGATCGGTCGATGACCTAGGCGGCGGTGCCCCAGTCACAAGCCCGTGCAAGCTCTGTCCGCGCTGCTGGCGTCGGCGGCCGGCGTCGAGTCGATGGCTCGCACCTTGTCCGGCGCCACCTGCTGGCGACACTGCGTGACCATGGGGCAGGTGTGCCGTGGCAGTCTGACCTCGGCCTGGATGGACAGCAGCGGCCACTTCACCGTTGGGGGATATGCCGGCTGATGCCACCACCGCGTCCCTTTGGCCGGGACGGGATGCGGCTGCGTCGACCGCACCCGGCGTATGCGTTGGCACGAGGCCGATCAGGCGAGGATGACGGTCAGCACCGCGTAGGCGTCGAGGCTGTGAATGACGACCTCTCACTCGTGAAGGCGACGCGCCGGGCGGCTCGGAAAGCCAGGCTCCTGCCGTCGGACTCAAGGCTGTGTCGGTCGGCCTCGAGGGTCCTGTCGCGGCGCTCAGCAGCGAGCTGCCAGATGACATGGCATCTCACGGGTCGGCTCGTTCGTGGTGAGTCTCGACCCTCACTGCGAGGCTGCCACGTACCGAATGCGGCAAGGGCCCGGCCCCCCAGTGATTGGGAGGCCGGGCCGTCGGGCGGCGGGCTTGGTCAGCGACCTCGACTGGTCACCGGCCCGTCCGGTAGCCAGCCGCGGGTGTGAGGGCAGCGGTGAGCTCAGCGGCGGCGGGAACCTCCCCGCCTGCTGAGCCAAGACCGCGCGCAGCTGCGTGCGAGCCGCCCCGACGTGACTCCGCGCCTGGGCCGCGGCCTGGCGGGCGGGGTCAACGACCTGCACCCGATGCTCATCCAGGGCCGCCTGCGCGGCCCTGGCGCCGGGGGCGACGCCCTCGGCTGCGCTGGCCACGACGCTCGCATGCTCCAGCACGGCTGGTGCGCCGTCCTCCCGGCCTGGACCGCTCCCCCGGCTCGGCATCCAGAGCAGGTTTGTCTTGTTGGTCTTATCAGCGGCGCTCGGGACGAGCATGAGGCCGCCGGCCAGGGACTCGCGGACACCGATCTGCAGTGCCCGGGCCAGGTTCGGGACGTGCGTGGCGAACTCCAGTGCCGGGACCGCCAGGCGTCGCAGCGCGGTGTCGCTGGCCCCGCCGGGCAGGGCGCGTTCCTGCGCCGCCAGCGCGCCCAACCGGGCCAGCAGCTCGCTGCTGTCGCGCAGGATGGCCAGCCGTTCCGGACCCAGGGTCCTGGCCGGGCTGTCGCGCAGCTGCTCGGCTAGCGGCGCGACCTGGCGAAGCGCAGCCGCAGCGACGTCGGCGCCGGGGACGGCCTGCTGCGCCCGCTCCAGAGTGACCGCGGCGTGCGTGCCCCCGAACTGCAGCAGGCGGGTGACCGCGCGCAGGTCCCCGATCGACAGCTCCCGGCCGCGGTCCAGCACGCTCCGGACGTAACGATCCATAGCCCCGTCGAGCCCGTCACTACCCAGCACCGCCGGCATCAGCGGCGCCGAGCTGCTCGACGACGGGGTGGTCGACGGCGGGGCGGCCGGGACCCGGCTGCGGATCTCGGTCGCGCAGACCCGGACCGGGTCGTGGGCGGCATGAGTGAGCATCGCGTACGGCACCGTCAGGTCCGCCCCGCTGTTGAGCCACGGCAGGAGCGCCTGCGACAGGTCGTGGTCCAACGCCGGGATCGCCGCGGCCAGGTCGGCCAGGTCCCGCAGCACCGCCCAGGAGCGGTGCTCCGGGACGCGACCGAGAGCCTCGACGAAGATCTCCAGCCCGACCGCGGCCCGGGCCGCGTCACGCCAACGCTGCTCGTACGGCGACAGGCCCTTGTCCAGGTAGGTGCTGACGGTCGCCGCCCCGAACGCACTGGCCCGGGGCAGCTCAGACAGGGCCTGCTGCAGGGCCTGGGCCGGGCGGTTCGTCACGTCGAACATCTGCAGCGGCCGGGCGGGTGCGACCGGCGGCATGTCGGCCACCGACCCGACGAGCTGCCGGAGCCCCGCCACGACGGCGTCACGGCAGGCGATCGCTGCCGTGATAAGTGCGCAGCCTGGGGGGGCTGTGACAAAAGATCATGAAACATCTTGAGGAACGTGGTGCGGTGCTGGGTCTTTGGGGCGACGTCCTGGACGCACCCACGATGGCCGCCTACGGCTGCTCTTACTCCACGTCCAGTCCCGGTAGCCGAAGGCGATTTCAGGCCTGCAATCCACGAACTGTCGGTGCTGCAGGACGGCGCGCGGCCGGCCAGCAGCCCGGGGGACGGTGTCCGACTTGGCGACACGGCTACGGTCCCTTCAGGGATAGTCGCATCTGGATGTTGAGCTGCACCAGCGGCGGGCGTAGCTCACCGCCGGCCACCTGCTGGTGCTGCTGGCCAGAACGGCGTTGCTACGGCACCTGCCCACCGCCGATACCCGACAACTACTGGCCGCCTGAAGTACCGACGTTCAGCACCTCGCCACCACCCCAGTCCGGGTGCTGCTGACATCGGCCCTGTGACTCCCGGACGCGCGCTGGCCACCCTGCGCCCTGACTCTCGCGCTGTTCATGGCCCCCCTGGAGCGCCGTATTGGGATCCGCCGAGTCGCGCTGGTGTTTCTGTCCGGACACGTACTGGCGACACTGCTAACCGAGCTACCGATCGCAAGCGGGATCGCCCTGGGATGTGGCGCGGCGCTCGAGGGTCCGGCCGAGGGTGATGAGCTCGGTCAGCGTGGCGGGGACGGCGTGCTGATGGCGTCGATGAACCAGCTCATCGTGGTGCAGCCGCTGGCGCGTTCGGGGTTGCGGTAGGCGGTGATCATCTGCTGGTAGATGCGCCAGGTCGCCTCGACGTGCACGTGCTCGTCGGGTGCGAAAAGCGTATTCAGCCTGGTCTTCTGCTTGTCGGTGACAGGTCGGCGCCGATGTGCAGGGTCCGGCGGGCCGAGTAGAGCGGGTCGCCCTTGCCTCCCCGGTGGCCGCGGGTGTCCTGCTGGACGCGGCGCCGGCACTGACCCAGGGCCGCACCAGCCAGCCGGACGACGTGGAAGGGATCCAGCACCGCGACCGCCTCGGGGAGCTCCTCGCTGGTGGCGGTCTTGAAGCCGGTGAACCCGTCCATGGCCACGACCTCGACTGCGTCGCGCCAGGCCTTCGGCCGTGCGGCCAGCCAGGTCTTGAACGCCTGCTTGGAGCGGCCTTCGACCATGTCCAGCAACCTGGCCGGCCCGCTGCCGTCCCGGACGCCGGTCAGGTCGATGATGACGGTGACGTACTTGTCGCCCTTGCCGGTGTGGCGCCAGAGGTGCCCGTCGACCCCGAGCACCCGCACTCGGTCGAACGGTCCGGGTCGGCAATCAGACCCGACGACCCTCGGCCAGGACCGCGTCGTTAGCGGTGTTGCCCGCAACGCCCAGCGCTTCGGCGACCCGGGCGACCGTCAGGTGCTGGCAGACGATCCCTTCCAGCGCCCGGCGCAGCGCACCGCGGGTCAGCTTGGCCCGGGGCTCGGCGGCCTTGCTGGTGTCCTGACGCCACACGTGCCCGCAACCGGAGCACCGGAGCCGGCCGACCGTGACCAGCAACGCCGTCCAGCGCCAGCCGAACGGCTCGTGCGCAAGCACGCGAGTCACGCCCTCGCGCGGCGCGCCCTGGCAGTTGAACCGCTGGCACCACCGGTCCGGCTCGTTGACCCGGCAGGCCAGCAGCTACCGGTCGGGCTCGAGCTGCTGCCCGAGCACCTCCAGGCCGAGCTCGTCGAGCCGGCAGAACGTGGTCCGGTCAGGGCAGGCGAATGTAGCGTCCAGCACGCCGGGGTCCTTCAGATGGAAGCCTCAGAACTGCCATCCTGGAAGGACCTCGACCCCGATCCAGCCAGCGACACGACCACCACCCCGACTACACCCTCATCTGTGAAGAGTCCCAAATCGGTCAGGACCCGACCGGGCAGGTGCACCGGTTGACCCTCGTAGGTCCCCAGCAGCGCCTGGGTCCAGCACGCGGGTAGACCCGATTCATCAGCCAGCTCCCGCAGCAACGCCGCCCCGGCGTGCAACACGATTCCCGCCCCGTCTGCGGTGACTTCCATCCGGGTGTGCCTAGTCGCACTCTTTACTCGCGAAGTGCCTCTCTTGCGGGTGGACATGGACTCTCGACAAGCCCCTCTTCTGCCACAGAGCAGGCACGTTCGAGCTCTCCAAGGCCATGTCGCGACCAGCCACGTGGAAACCCAAGCTAGGAAGGCAACCTTCTCCTGTACTTGTGCACGAGCAAAGCCCTCGCTAGTCGCGAACCGGCCCGGGATCAAGCTCGGCGCCAGCAGCATCGGCGACATCGACGCCGACGCCACCTACCGATCGCTGTTGGGGGTGCTCCCTTCCACCCGTCGCTTGGTTGTGGGACGCTGCGGCGGGCATCCGGGGAATCTGGCTCAAGCGCTGTTACCCAGCCCGGTAATCCGGGCGTGCTGGAGGTGTGTAGTGGATCTTCTCCGCAGCAAGACCGTCGAGCAGTCCATTGCTGACACCGAGGAGCCCGGGCGCACCCTCCGGCGTTCTCTCGGTCCGCTACAGCTGACCGTGTTCGGTGTCGGTGTCGTGATCGGTACCGGCATCTTCGTCCTGACCGGGAAGGCCGCTGGTGTCCAGGCTGGTCCTGCGGTTTCCCTGTCGTTCATCTTCGCTGCCTTCGGGTGCGCGCTCGCGGCACTGTGCTACGCCGAGTTCGCCTCGACCGTGCCTGTGGCTGGTTCTGCGTACACGTTCTCCTATGCCAGTCTCGGTGAGCTCGTGGCGTGGATCATCGGGTGGGACCTGATCTTGGAGCTAGCGCTCGGTGCTTCAACTGTCGCCGTCGGATGGTCGACGTACTTCGCGGACGTCCTCAAGGAAGCCGGCATCACCCTGCCTGCGTTGGTGTACGGCGAGGGTCACAACCTGGTGGCAGCGGCCGTGGTGCTCCTGCTGACAGCCGTCATCTGTCTGGGCATCAAAGTCTCTGCCCAGTTCAACTTGGTCGCTGTCGTGGTGAAGGTCGCGATCGTCCTTTTGGTGATCGTCGCCGGGCTCTTCTACGTGAAGGCCTCCAACCTGTCCCCGTTCATCCCGCCGTCAGGCTCCCCGGCGGCCAAGGGTGCTGCCGCGACACCGTCCCTGCTCCAGGACTTCGGGTTCTCCCCTGGTGCCTTCGGTGTCGCCGGCATCTTCTCCGGTGCTGCGCTGGTCTTCTTCGCCTTCATTGGCTTTGACATCGTCGCTACTGCCGCGGAGGAGACGAAAAACCCTCAGCGGGACCTCCCGATCGGGATCTTCTCCTCCCTGGGGATCTGCACCGTCCTTTATGTCGCGGTCTCCCTGGTCGTGACGGGAATGGTGAAGTACACCGACATCAGCATCGACGCCCCGCTCGCTGCGGCGTTCCGTTCTGTCGGCCAGGACGCGATCGCCACGGTCGTCTCCGTCGGGGCGCTCATCGGTCTGACGACGGTGATGCTGGTCCTGCTCCTGGGGCAGTCCCGTGTCTTTTTCGCCATGAGTCGTGACCATCTCCTCCCGCCGGTGTTCTCAGTGGTCTCCGAGCGCTTCGGTACGCCCTACCGAACGTCGATCTTCACCGGGGTGGTGGTCGCGGTCATCGCCGCGCTGGTCCCCCTCACCGCCCTCGCCGAGCTAGTGAACATCGGGACGCTGTTCGCCTTCATCGTCGTCGCCGCAGGTGTCGTCGTCCTGCGCCGCCGCCGCCCTGAACTGACCCGGGCGTTCCGGTGCCCGCTCGTGCCGTTCATCCCGGTCCTGTCCGTCCTGGTCTCCGTCTACCTGATGCTCAACCTGCCTGCCGCCACCTGGATCCGCTTCATCGTGTGGATGGCGGTCGGGCTCGTCGTGTACCTCCTCTACGGGCGCAGCCACAGCCGGCTGCGCCCGGGCGGTGAACTCGCCCCCGACACCCCAACCGGTGCCGCGGGTGCTCCTGCCAGTACTGCCGGCACCGCTCCTGCCCAGGCTGAATGATCTCCGAGTGGGGATAGCTCGAGGCGCCGGCTAAACGCTCGGCAGTCACTGCCGTCCCTGGGAGGCACCATGAGTCATTGGAGTCGTCAAGATTTTTCTTGGCTGGAACGGGGGTAGGCCCGGGTGCGGACTACACCGGGGGGGCTGGTGGGCGCTGTACGCGTCCGCCCGTTCAGTGGCCCAGCCGGTCGCCGGTTGTGCTGGGGCTTGCTGACGGCGCTGCTGCTGGTCCCGGCACTTGGAGGGGCGATCATCGCCTTCGGGGCGTCGCTGGTCGTGCAGACGTTGAGCGAGACTGGGTTTCGGGTGTGTCTGGCCCTCGCCCTATATGGGGTGGCGCCGACGATCACGCTGGGTGCCGTGCTCGTCCTGGCCCGTGCCCGGCGCGGTCGGCCGTTCCTGGCCGGGCTGGCGCTTGGAGCCGCTTTGCTCGTCCCGGCATCAGCGTTCGACATGCGCGGCGCGGAGCTGTCCCACCACGGCGAGGACTGCACGTTCGAGACCATCCTGGCCCGGTACGGCCTGACCGACCCGGGCCTGCACGAGCTGGCGATGCTGGTCCACGAGGCCGACCTGGCCGACGCCCAGTTCTACGCCCCCGCTGCGGTGGGCCTGGACCTGGTGACCCGCGGGCTGTCCCTGGTCTGCGGCGACCAGGAGGCGCTGAACGCCGGAGGACGGATCTTCGACGGGCTGTACGAGCAGTTCCGCCAGCAGCTGCTCAGCGGCTCCCCAGCCCTGTCAGACCTGCCCGGGCGCGCACAGCGGTCCTAGCGGCGGCGGTTGTGCTGTCGGCGGCGGCCTGCAACCAGCCATCCCAGGACAGCCCCGCCGCCGCAGCGCCGGCCCCGCAGTCCGCAGCATCGGTGACCGTTGTCGCAGCCGCCGGCGCTGCTGGGGTCGGGCGGGCGGTCCCGGCCCCGGGCTGGACCCGGCCGGCCAACCAAGCCGCGCAGGTACACCGGGGCGGCCTGGACCCGCTGGCCGCGGAGAACCTCACGCTGCATCACCACGCCCACCTCGACATCGTGCGGGACGGCCGCGCCGTGCCGGTGCCGGCCGGCTGGGGATCTCGGCCACCGACGCGGCCGACAACATCCCCGGCTCGCACACCCCAGGCCGGCCCGGGATCGCGGCGCTGCACACCCACGACACCAGCGGGATGCTGCACGTGGAGTCCCCCACCAAAGCGCAGTTCACCCTGGGCCAGCTGTTCACCGAGTGGGACGTGCGACTCGGTCCGGGCCAGATCGGGTCCTACCGCAACCAGCCCGGCACCCGGGTGCCGTTGTACGTCAACGGCCGGCCGTTCACCGCCGAGCCCACCCGGCTGGTGCTGCAGGCCCATCAGAGATGGCCGTCGTGATCAGCACCACCGCTGCCACCCCCGCGCCCGCACCCAGCAGCTACGCCTTCCCCGCCGGCCTGTGACCGTCCCGCGCGGACGCGGGCGGCGCCCAGCCCGCGGCCTGCTGGGCGTGTTGGGCCTGGTGCTGCTGGTGGTCCTGGTTGCGTTGGCCTACCTGCTGCACCAGCGGACCGCTCAGCCCGGCGAATTGGCGTTGCCGCTGCGGACCGTCACCAGACCGTACTGCCGGGCAGCACCAGCCGGCTGGACTGCGGTGACCGGGCGCCCGTTGCGGGACAGGCACGAGAGGCGTACCGGTCCTCGGGGTGGTGCCGGGTCTGCGCGATGACGAGCAGGGCCTGCCCTGCGCCGGGGACGGTGCTCGCTTGGGGGTAGGTGCAGGCGGCAGTGCGCGGCTCAGTGAGCGGGACCCCGGCCAGGTCGTGCCCTCGGGGGAGTACAAGTTCCGGGACGAGAGTCACCCGTTGCCAGGTCCCGCATGCGCCCGGCCGGTCGCAGCGGGAGTCTGGCTGCGTCGTACACCTGGTGTAGCGGTGGCTCGCATCGTCTGTGGCCGGGCGGGGTCTTGAGCTCTGCCCCAACGTCGCCCCGGTCCGGCGTACTTCAGCCGACAACCCGCCGGGCCGATGGTCGGGTGGACGAAGGAGAAATGGATGACCACGACGGTCGAGCAGGCGGTGGGGGCCGCCGAGCAGGCGGTGCTGGAACGGTTGCTCGCGGAGCGGGCGGTCCGTACTGTGTTCCAGCCGCTGGTGTCTCTTGACACCGGGCAGGTCCTCGGGTTCGAGGCGCTGTCGCGCGGGCCGGCCGGGTCAGCACTGGAGCGCCCGGACCTGCTGTTCGCCGCCGCCCGCCGGGGCCGCCGGCTCCGCGACCTGGACATCGCCTGCCGCACCGCAGCACTGACCGCGGCCAGCAGGGCCGGCCTGGGCGGGCCGTACCGGTTGTTCATCAACGCCGAGCCCGAGGCGCTTGACGGCTGGCGTCCCGACCCGGAGCACCAGCACCTACCGCTGACCGTCGTGCTCGAACTCACCGAGCGGGCCCTGACCGGCCAGCCGGCACAGCTGCTGCAAACCGTCGCCCGGGTCCGCGCACTGGGCTGGGGCGTCGCACTGGACGACGTAGGCGCCGACCCGGCGTCGCTCGCGCTGCTGCCGCTGGTCCAGCCCGACGTGATCAAGCTGGACCTGGTGCTGGTCCAGAAACGCCCCAGCGCGCACATCGCCGCGGTCGTCAACGCCGTCCACGCCGAGGCCGAGCGCTCCGGCACCGTCGTGCTCGCCGAAGGCATCGAGACCACCGAGCACCTGCGCACCGCCCGGGCGTTCGGCGCGACCGTCGGGCAGGGCTGGCACTTCGGCCGGCCCGGCCCACTGCCATCGCCGCTCCCGGCCTTCACCGGCGGGACGCCCATCCGCGTGGTGGCCCGACCCAGCGGTGCGGATGACCCGAGCCCGTTCGACCTGGCCGCCGCCACAAGGCCGGTCCGCGCCGCCGACAAACGGCTGCTCATCGAAGTCAGCAAGCAACTCGAGGCGCAGGCCCTCGCCGCCGGTGAAAGCGCGATCGTGTTAGCCGCGTTCCAGGACGCCACGTTCTTCACCCCCGCGACCCGCCGCCGCTACCACGAGCTGGTCCGATCCTGCTCATTTGTCGCCGCGCTGGGCGAGGGGATGCCCGCCGAGCCGCTCCCCGGTTTGCGCGGCGCCGTCATCAGCGCCGACGACCCGTTGCGCGGCGAGTGGGACATCGCCGTGCTCGGCCCGCACTTCGCCGCCTGCCTGGTCTCCCGCGACCTCGGCGACACCGGGCCGGACATGAGCCGGCGGTTCGAATTCATCCTGTCCCACGACCGGGAGATCACCATCCGGGTTGCCGCCTCCCTGATGTCGCGAGTCTGGCCCGAGCCGCGCACCTCCGTCCTCCCCCAACTCCCCCTGCCCCGCGGGCTCCTGCTACCCCACCCACCGTCGGCACCTCGGCCGATGTCCCGGCAGCCGATCTCCCGCCGGCGGTGCTGACCGAACGCCTTCCCGCGCTTCCTGCGGTTCCGGCTCGGCCTGCGCCCAACGACCTGCTCGCGCGCCGGGGCGGTGAGGAGTTCCGGCTGCTGCTTGCCGGTCTGCCCGCACCGCTTGACGCCAGCATCGCCGGACGCCCTCCCCGACTGGCTACACGGACGCAATAACGTCCCGCTACGCGCCGACGCCCACGCCTACCTCCAGATGCCGCGTCCGGCGCCGCCCGGGCCGGCACTTGCGCCGAACAGATCCTTACCGCCGACAACAGCTGGTCTGCCTGACCTGCGTGCGGCCGGCCCCCTGCCGGCGTCCCAGACGCCGATGGCGGCTTACGGCACAACTTGCCAGTCACCGGTCGGCTGTTGGGACGTCACCAAGGGGGTCGGAGTCGGCCTGGCTGGCGATGGTGATGCGGGTGCTGTGCAGGTCGGCCTGCTGCTGGAGGGTGGGCCTGCTGTCCCATCGGCGACGGTGTCGGCTGCGGCTGTTACGCGGCGCGGGTGCGGGCCTGCCCGCGGTGGGTAAGCACGAGCAGGCGCGCACGTCGGTCGTCCGGGTCGGGTGTGCGCGTGAGGTAGCTGTTCTCGACTAGGTACGTGACCAGCTCGCTGGTTGCCTGCTTAGTGATGCCGAGGTGCCCGCCCAGCTGGGCGCTGGCGCTACATCCCGAGGAGTTTGGCGGCGAGTTCCAGCATCTCCGCGCGGCTGCGTGGGCTGTGATCGGCGGCTATGAAGTGGCTGCCGATAGCCAGCGTGAACGCCAGCGTGCTGCGGGCCTCGATGTCGGCCGGGTCGGTCACGAACGTCGCGAATTGTGATCGCAGGTAGTCCATGCGCCGGTTGTCGATGCGGCGCAGGCGCTCGGCGACGTCGGGGTCCCGGCGAGCCCAGTCGCGAACGGCCAGGTCGATGGGTAGGAGCGCGTTGGAGAAGGTGAGCGCGCCCGCCCGCCGCAATTTTGCCTTGGCGTCTCCGCCCTCGGACTCGACGCGGGTGAGCACGTCGTCTGTACTTGCTCGCTCCCAGGCGTCGAGCATCTCGGTCAGTAGGGCGTTACGGTCAGCGAAGTGTCCGTAGAACCCGCCCTTAGTGACGCCGAGTGTCCTGGCCAGCACCTCGACCCGGACCGCATCGGGGCCACCCGCGGCCAACGCCTGAAGCCCCTGCTCGATCCATCGGTGCCGCGCTGTGATGGTCTCCGCTGGCATGGCTAGTCACTACTCCGCGGTCCAGGCCTGGGGTTGACATCGTCGACGCCGATGCTACCTTCAACCATACGCACCCGTATACATGGGGCTGCAACAAGATATCCCAACGCTGCAAGGAGCTAGAAGCACATGACGGTCGGTTTCGTCGCAATTCACTATCCGCACGCCGCTCACTACAACGAGTTCGTCTCCCGCGTGCAGCACGCCGCCCAGGTGATGCACCCGACGCCGGGGTGTCTGGGCGCCGGCTGCTGGGTCTCCCCGGCAGGTGAGTCTGTGGTCTCCATAGCGCGTTGGGAATCCGAAGCAGCGCAGGCGTCCTCACTCGCTGCCGCGAAGGCGGCCGGGGTGGACTTCGACTACGACGACCGCGAAGCGCGTCCCCGCGAGATTTTTAGGCTCCACGAAGCGCGGTGATCGGCGACCGTTGGGGCGTGACCGATGCCGAGGTCGCCCGCCAGCGACGACGTCGTCCCGGCACCGGTTCTGCAGGCTTGGCGCGCCGTCACCGTCGGCGCGAAGCCCGACAGATTATGGCCCTGGGTGGCGCAGATCAGGCTCGCGCCGTACTCCTACGACTGGATCGACAACCTCGGGCGCCGGTCACCGCGCGAGCTACGTGCCCTGCCCGAACCTGCTGCTGATCAGCACTTCACCACCGCCGCAACGCGACCCCTCGGGCGCATCCTGTCCGTCGCAGCCCAGGAGCAGCTCACCGGCCGGATCGGCGGCGCAGTCATCTCCTACGTGCTCGTACCGAAGGGCGACAGCACCCGCCTGCTGATGAAGAACGTCACCGCGCGAGGTCGCCTGCTCGCACCGCTACTGTCAATCGGCGACCTGGTCATGGCTCGCCGCCAACTCCTCAACCTGAAACAACTCGCCGAGCAGCCGAAACCCCCAGGCTCAGCTGAGTCAAGCCCCGCCCCACAGACACGGGCAGCGCTCGGCCTGTAAGACAATTCCGCGGCGGGCCGGCTCGGGGGCAGGATGGCCGGATGGTGCAACGGCACCTGGTGTCCTTGGGCACGGTGTGGGAGCCGTTTGCCGGATACTCCCGGGCGGGGCGAGTCGGGCACTGGGTGTCGGTGGCCGGCACCACCGCGGCCCACAAAGACGCTGGAGCAGTCGGCGGGAACGACATAGCCGCGCAGGCCCGGGAGGCGCTACGCCGGATCGCGATCGCCCTCGAGCAGGCTAGCACCGGATTGCAGGGCGTCGTCCGCACCCGCATTCTCGTCACCGACATCAGCCGCTGGCGGGAAGTAGGGCAGGTACACGGAGGGGTCTTCGGCGGCGCCGTCCGCCCAGCCACCTCGACGCTCGAGGTCAGCGCTCTGATCGACCTGGCACTTCTGGTCGAGATCGAAGCCGACGGCATCGTTCCGTAGACCGGACGTCGCAGTGACGCTGTGCCAGTCTGAGCCAGTGCAGGAGGAGTTGGCGCTGCCTGGGTTGCATCCTTTGCTCGCGACAAGATGGAGCCCCACGACGTTCGACCCTTCCCATGACGTCGATCCGTCCGACGTCGCGTTGCTGCTGGAGGCGGCTCGTTGGGCGCCGTCAGCGGGCAACTCTCAGCCGTGGGCGTTCATCATCGGCCGCCGGGGTAGCGGCACGCAGCAGCGGCTGGTTCGCCACCTCGGGGGGAGCTCGGCGAGGTGGGCGCCGGCGGCGAGCCTGCTGGTCGCGAATCTGTCCCACCGGTACGTCGAGGCCACCGACTGGGACTACTCGGAGTTCTCCCTGTACGACCTTGGGCAGGCCGTAGCGCACATGACCCTGCAGGCGCAGGGGTTCGGGCTGTGTGTCCGGCAGTTTCGAGCTTTCGACCGCGCCGGCCTAGCCACGGAGTTCGACGTGCCACCGCACTGGGAGGTGACCACCATGTCGGCGATCGGCCGGGTACCACCGCCAGCAGGCCAGCAGTCTCCCAACGCCCGGGGTGGTCCGACGGGTCGGCAGCGTCGAGCCCGCGACGAGATCGTCTGGCCACACGCCTGACAGGGAGCCCAACCCACAACCTGGCGAGCGACGACGACCTTTGGGACTAGCGGGAGGTTCCACCATCTCCGCAGGTCAACGGCTGATCACTTCTGCGGGGGGAAGCCTCGTGGTCCCTGAAGTGAGTCGCCGTTTGGCGGTCACGTCCGAGTCACGATCGACGGGCGCCGAACGCACTGACTCGACGCCTTGCTGGTTTAATCCTGGCCGTGACTGACCATGAGGACGCGAGCCCGGCTGCGGTGCCGTTGTACGGAATCATCGAACACCGATGACCCGTGCTGGCAGGCTCGACCATCACGGCGCACTGGAGGCAGGGTGGATCGAGCAGCGCATCGTCGAGTGGCGTCCCGGCGCGCGGTCGCGGGTCCTTGCGCTGACAGCCCTTCGTGGGCACCACCGTGTCGCCTACCGGGAAGCCCTGGGCTGCGGCTGAACCGGCCCGTCTGCCCGCTGCACCTGCGCTGGGGCTTGCGACGGAGCACGGCCAGGGAGCTTCCCCCATGCCCGCTGCCGTCATCGAGTTGACCGCTGCCCAACGTCATCGGATCAAGAAGCTGGCGCGCAGCCAAAGCGCCTCATCTGCTGGTCGTGCGTGCCAACATCGTGCAGCTGGCCGCCCGGGGCCTGTCCAACGCCTCCATCGGGGTCCGCCTGGACATCAAAGATGACACCGTGCGCAAGTGGCGCGGCCGGTTCGCCGCCGATGGCATCGAAGGGCTCAAAGACCGGACGCGTTCCGGCCGGCCGCCTAGGTTCAGCCCGTTGCAACGCGCGCAGGTTAAGGCCATGGCATGTCAGCTCCCGGCCACCTCCGGCGTTCTGCTGTCCCGGTGGAGCTGCCTAGACCTGGCCATCGAGGTGGCCTCGGCTGGGATCGCCGAGTCGATGTCGGCCTCCACCGTGCGCCGCATCCTGAAGCGGGACGCGATCAAGCCGTGGCAGTACAGATCCTGGATCTCGATGCGTGACCCGAACTTCGCCGCCAAGGCCGCTCGGGTGCTCGACCTGTACCAGCGCCGTCGGGCGAACAAGCCGCTCGCCGCGGACGAGTACGTCATCTCCAGCGACGAGAAGACCTCCATTCAGGCCCGCTGTCGCTGCCACCCCACCCTGCCACCCGGCCGCGCTCGGCAGATGCGCGTCGAGCACGACTATCGCCGCGGTGGCGCGCTGGCCTACTTCGCCGCCTACGACGTGCACCTCGGCAGCGTCATGGGCCGGTGCGCCCCCAGCACCGGCATCGAGCAGTTCGAGGCCCTCGTCGAGCAGGTCATGACCGTCGAGCCTTACGCCTCGGTCAAGCGGGTGTTCTGGGTCGTGGACAACGGCTCTTCGCACCGCGGCCAAGCTGCCATCGACCGGATGGCCGCGCGCTGGCCGAACTGCGTGCTGGTCCACACCCCGGTGCACGCCTCCTGGCTCAACCAGGTCGAGATCTTCTTCTCCGTCGTGCAGCGCAAGGTCGTCTCCTCCAACGACTTCACCGACGTGGCCGAAGTCGAGCGGCGACTGGCTGACTTCGAGAAGCGGTACAACGCCAACGCGACACCCTTCGACTGGAAGTTCACCGCCGACGACCTCGACGAGCTCCTGGCCCGCCTCGACCAGCACGACGAACGCGCCATCCCCACCGCGGCCTGACCGCCCACGAACTTATGGTGCAGACCATTTAGCACGGCAAGCCAATGAGGTACGCGCACCTGCAGTCCCATACGCCCGCGGTGGCCCGCCAGCACCGCCATGATTAGGGCTGCCGTCGGCGTAACGAGCGCTTTCAAGGGCGCTGAGGTCGGCTCCCGCAACAACCACCCACCAGCGAGTCGCAGGGTCAGGCCGACCGTGACCTGCGGCGTGGCAACGGTGGCCAGCACAGACGCCGCAGTGCGCACCAGCGCCGACGGCCTGGTCGCATGAGGTCTCGGCGGTACGCCACTAGGTGGAGGTCCGCGCCGACCGGCCACGAGCCCAGCGCCGCGGCTGCTGTCAACGCCACCAGCAGCCTGGCCAGCACCCCGGCACCGGACAAGGTGGCGCCACGCCCGCGCTCCGCGGCGACCTTGGCAAGTGAATAGCCGTGAATGACCACCTGGACGGCGCAGCCGCCGTAGTGCCGTGTACCGGCCCTGCGGCTGGCCTTCCGGCGGCTGCTGCGCTGAGCGGTCAGGGTTCGCTCCGACGCCGAGGGGTTCCTGAGGAAGGCGGTGCGCGCTAGCGGCGGGCTGAGGTGGGGACCGAAGTTCTGGGTGGGGTTCAGGTCAGCGAGGTAGCGGTCGAGGAAGTGCTGAGCCCGTCTCCCCTGCTGGCTGTGGTGGGAGCCGTTGTGGGAGCCGTGCTGCTCCTGCCCGTCCTGTGAGGCATATCGATGTCGCTACGCATTGCTAGCCCCGTCGTTGCAGTAGCGGTCTGAACTTGTGGTCCGACACGGGCCGGGAAGCGCGAAAGTGCCTGTCATTGCTGGGATTCTTGTCTTGCTGATGGACAAGTCTTCCGACACGGAGAGGCA
>JAABUT010000161.1_pt1 | contig 74091 bp, 67 predicted proteins | sample 5559281 | NCBI WGS metagenome assembly JAABUT01 (sample SAMN10711880, study PRJNA513359) | rock metagenome | isolation source: Antarctica rocks | place: Antarctica: Victoria Land, Ricker Hills nord | collected 2016-01-04 | reverse complement strand
GCAAACCGCCTTGAAACACGCCGCGCGCCGACAGCTACCAGCACGCCGCGCAGACGAGAATACACGAGGTGGACCCCCATCACGCCGGACCCCTGAACCAGCTAGCAACGCTTACGCCGGGTGGCCGACCGGTAACGACAGCAGTCGTCTCCGCTACCGTCCAGATAGTGCAGACCCGATCCGGCAGCGAACGTGAGGAGAGACCACCATGGCAGATCCGTCCTTTGACGTCGTCAGCAAGATCGATCGTCAAGAAGCAGACAACGCGCTGAATCAGGCGGCGAAGGAGCTGTCTCAACGCTTCGATTTCCGTGGCACGAACGCGAGCATCGCGTGGTCCGGCGAGCTCGGCATCACCATCAAGGCAGACACCGAGGAGCGGGCAGCAGCGGCCCTCGAGGTGTTCAAGGAGAAGCTCATCAAGCGCTCCATCTCGCTGAAGGCGCTGGACGCGGACGAGCCCAAGGTGTCCGGCAAGCAGTACGTCGTCACCGGCTCGCTCAAGCAGGGCATCGAGACCGATATTGCCAAGAAGATCTCCAAGGCCATCCGTGACGAGGGACCGAAGGGTGTCCAGGCCCAGATCCAGGGCGACCAGCTACGGGTTTCGGGCAAGAAACGCGATGACCTGCAGGCCGTCATCGCCCTGCTCAAGGCCGGCGACTTCGGCGTCGCGCTCCAGTTCGACAACTACCGGTAGCCGAGGAGTTCGATGAAGGGCATCATCCTGGCGGGCGGCGCGGGATCGCGACTGCACCCGATCACTCGGGCGGTCAGCAAGCAGTTGCTGCCGGTCTACGACAAGCCGATGATTTACTACCCGCTGTCAGTGCTGATGCTGGCCGGTATCACCGACATCCTCATCATCACCACACCGCACGACCAGGCCCAGTTCGTCCGGCTGCTCGGGGACGGCGGGGACTTCGGCATCAACCTCAGCTACGCCGTGCAACCCGAGCCCAACGGCTTGGCCGAGGCCTTCCTGATCGGGCGCGACCACCTGGGCGACGACAGCGCCGCACTGGTGCTGGGGGACAACATCTTCTACGGCCACCTGCTGGGCCAGACCCTCGCCGACGCCGCTCGCCTGACGAAGGGCTGCCGGCTCTTCGGGTACCAGGTCTCTGACCCGGAGCGCTATGGCGTGGCCGAGGCCGACGTCAACGGCCGACTGATCTCCATCGAAGAAAAGCCGCTGAAGCCGAAGTCCAACCTGGCGGTCACCGGGCTCTACTTCTACGACAACGACGTGGTGAATATGGCGGCGTCGCTGACGCCCTCACCACGCGGCGAGCTAGAGATCACCGATCTCAACAACATCTACGTCGCCCGCGGGACGGCGGAACTTGTCGACCTGGGCCGCGGCACCGCGTGGTTGGACACCGGAACCCACGACTCGCTCATCGAGGCCGGCCAGTTCGTCCAGGTACTCGAGCACCGGCAGGGCGTGCGGATCGCCTGCTTGGAGGAGATCGCCCTCAATCGCGGTTTCATCGACGCTGGGCAGGCGCTTCGACTCGGTGAGGCCTTGGCGAAGTCGGGCTACGGCCAATACGTCATCGAGGTGGCTCAGCGCCACCTCGCGCGCGGCTGACCGGCAGAGCCGAGACGTACGGTGAGCTAGCTGGCCCAGCGGAACGACGTCATGAGCTGACGGAACCGCTCCATGAGTTCGCCGCAGTCGCGGGCGCCACTGAACTCCACCAACAGGGCAAGCTGCCCGTCCGGGGCCGGCACCACGTAGCGGGCTGAGCCGACGACGACGTCGAAGTCGATCAGCTCGGCGACCGGACTGTCATCGTCGATCCGCACGGCATCGACGGGCTCATCGAGCAACCCGATGCTCAGTACGGCGCTGGCCGGCGTGATCTCTTCTGCTCCGATCACCACCGTGCTGAGAACCGCCACGACAGGCGCCCCACCGATCTCTTCCGGAACCGATCCCTCGTCCGGTCTCGCGATCAACCAGTCGCGGCAGTCCAGTTCGAACGCAGGCAACTCCAACGCGTGAAGATGGCTGTCCATGACGCCCCCTTGCTCCTACGGTCCGCGGGACCGTCGGCACCGGGTTTCGGATGCGCGATAGCGGTGCCCGCAGGGTCAGACATTTCGAGATGTAGGGACGGAGTCCGCGTTCAATCCTTGCAAACCGGACTTCGCCCGCAGTGAAAATACCATTCGGTCCCCACGAGGACCAGTGGCAACTTTATGTCAATAGGAAAGAACCTTTGCTCATCCATGCATCCACTTGGGCATATCGTTCAGCACGTGATGAACGATATGCTGTAATGTCCGTATTGAGGCTAATCCATACCTACCGGACGGTTTTGATGAGCCGGACACAGCCTACCGCGTGGGATCGCAGCGCGACAGTTCCCCCTACCTGGTCAGGATGTCCGAGCTACGCGCGCTATGGCGGCGTCCGTGTCGCGGTAAGCGGTCACCGCACTCTCGACACCACGCGCGGCCTCTTCGGCGAATGTGGCCACACGGCGCCGCTGGTCGTGCCAGTCGTGCTCAGCATGCTCAAGTGCGGTGCGCAACTCAGGATCCTGAACACTTAATTGCAGAGTTTCGTTTCCACCGATCAATTCCCGCGCAACCCCCTCCAATATGCGGGCAAGGCGGATCGCGCCTGCGAAGTCGATTTGAATGTCTGCGGTCAAACCACCAGAAGACTGCTCAGATGTTCGCATCATGACAACTCTAGACAGATCGCCCGCTGGGCTGGGAGAGTTATCCACAGGATCGTCGGGCACACGGTGAGCGATGCCACGCACGCACGCGGCCGCCTGCTCAGTACGATGGAGATTTGGCGTTGCGGGGCTCGTTGCACGGCGCTACCAGCTAGGTGACACGAACATCCTTAGGGTATTGGAGGCGGACGGCTCGCATGTCCACACAGGTTCACCAGCTCGATCGAGTCGTCATCCGGATCGCCGGCGACTCCGGCGACGGTATGCAGCTCACCGGCGATCGCTTCACCCAAGAGACTGCCAACTTCGGCAACGACCTGTCGACGCAGCCCAACTTTCCCGCTGAGATCCGCGCTCCAGCCGGAACCCTCGCCGGAGTGTCGTCCTTTCAGCTGCACTTCGCCGATCACGACATCCTGACGCCCGGCGACCGCCCCGACGTGCTGGTGGCGATGAACCCCGCGGCGCTCAAGGCCAATCTCGGTGACCTGCTCAAGGGCGCGACGATCATCGTCGACACGCGGGACTTCACCGAACGCGCGCTCGCCCGGATCGGCTGGTCGTCCAACCCGCTCGAGGACGGCACCCTCGAGTCCTTCACGGTGCACGCTCTGGATCTCACGCAGCTCACCCTGGACGCGCTGGCAGGTACCGCGCTGTCGCGCAAGGACGCCGGCCGCTCCAAGAACATGTATGCCCTGGGCCTGCTGTCGTGGATGTACTCGCGTCCCACCGAGGGCACCCTCCGGTTTCTGCGCGAGAAGTTCGCGAAGAAGCCGGACATCGCCGAGGCCAACATCGCGGCGTTCAAGGCCGGCTGGAACTACGGCGAGACCACCGAGGCCTTCGGCGTCTCGTACGAGATCAAGCCCGCCCCGCTACCGGCCGGGTCTTACCGCAACATCGCCGGCAACCTGGCACTGGCCTACGGGCTGATCACCGGAGCCCGGCTGGCGAAGCTGCCGCTGTTCCTGGGCGCCTACCCGATCACGCCGGCCTCGGACATCCTGCACGAGCTGTCCAAGCACAAGCGCTTCGATGTCACGACGTTCCAGGCCGAGGACGAGATCGCCGGTGTGGGCGCTGCGCTCGGCGCCAGCTTCGGTGGAGCGCTCGGCGTCACCACCTCATCCGGGCCTGGCATCTCGCTGAAGTCCGAGACGATCGGGCTGGCCGTGTCGCTGGAGCTTCCGCTGGTCGTCGTCGATGTGCAACGTGGTGGCCCGTCCACCGGCCTGCCGACCAAGACCGAGCAGTCCGACCTGCTGCAGGCCATGTTCGGGCGCAACGGCGAGTCGCCGGTTCCGGTGATCGCCCCGCAGTCTCCCGCCGACGCCTTCGACTCGGCCATCGAGGCCGTCCGGATCGCCACGGTGTACCGGACTCCGGTCTTCCTGCTGTCCGATGGCTACATCGCCAACGGATCGGAGCCGTGGCGGCTGCCCGAGGTCGCCTCACTACCTGATCTCACGGTGGAGTTCCAGACCGAGCCCAACGCGGACAACGCCGACTTCCTGCCCTACCTCCGCGACCCCGAGACGCTCGCGCGTCCGTGGGCCGTGCCGGGCACCGCCGGGCTGGAGCACCGCATCGGCGGTATCGAGAAGGCCGACAAGACCGGCAACATCTCCTACGATCCGGACAACCATGACTTCATGGTGCGGACGCGGCAGGCGAAGGTCGACGGGATCGCCAAGACCATTCCGCCGCTCGAGGTCGATGACCTCACTGGTGACGCGAAGGTGCTGGTGCTCGGCTGGGGGTCGACGTACGGGCCGATCGGCGCGGCGATCCGCCGGGTACGGCGAGCCGGCTACCCCATTGCGCAGGCACACCTGCGGCACCTCAACCCCTTCCCCTCGAACCTGGGCGAGGTGCTGGCGCGCTACGACAAGGTCGTCATCCCCGAAATGAACCTCGGCCAGCTCGCGTTACTCATCCGGGGTAAGTACCTCACCGACGTCATCTCGGTCACCCAGGTGCGGGGCATGCCATTCCGCGCGGCGGAGCTGGCCGAGATGCTGCAGGGAGTGTTGACCGATGCCGAGTGACCAGCTCGTCGGCAACGGACTCAGAAGTGGAGCGGACTACCAACATGACTAACCCAGCGAGCGGAGCCGAGGGCCTGCGATCCCTCGGCCTGAAGGCCAAGGACTTCAAGACCGACCAGGAAGTGCGTTGGTGCCCGGGCTGCGGCGACTACGCCGTCCTCGCGGCCGTCCAGGGATTCATGCCCGAGCTGAACATCCCGCGTGAGGACATCGTCTTCATCTCGGGGATCGGCTGCTCGTCGCGGTTCCCGTACTACATGAACACCTATGGCATGCACTCCATCCACGGACGCGCCCCGGCCATCGCCACCGGACTCTCCTCCAGCCGTCCGGACCTGCACGTCTTCGTCGTCACCGGCGACGGCGACGCGCTGTCCATCGGTGGCAACCACCTGATCCATGCGCTGCGGCGCAACGTCAACCTGACGATCCTGCTGTTCAACAACCGGATCTACGGCTTGACCAAGGGCCAGTACTCGCCGACCAGCGAGCAGGGCAAGATCACCAAGTCCACCCCGTTCGGTTCGCTGGACAACCCGTTCAACCCGGTGTCGCTGGCACTGGGCGCCGAGGCGACCTTCGTCGGCCGGACCCTGGATTCGGACCGCAAGCACCTGACCTCCGTACTCCGGGCCGCCACCGAGCACGAGGGCACCTCCCTGGTGGAGATCTACCAGAACTGCAACATCTTCAACGACGGCGCCTTCGAGCTGCTGAAGGACTCTGACACCAAGGGCGACTGGATCATCCCGCTGGAGCACGGGCAGCCGATCCGTTTCGGCGCCCCGACCGGGCCTACGGCCAAGGCCGTGGTGCGTGACCCGCTGACCGGCGGGCTGACCGTGGCGGAGGGCGCGGCCGTCGATGACTCCCGAGTGGTCATCCACGACGCGCACAACCCCGACCCGTCCTACGCCTTCGCGCTCTCGCGGCTGTCCCAGGCCGACAGCCGGCTCTCGCCGATGGGCGTCTTCCGCGACGTGTCGCGTCCGAGCTACGACAAGCTGCTCAACGACCAGGTCACGATGGCCAAGGCGCAGGCACCGGGCGACGACAAAGCGCTGATGAGCCTGCTGCGCGGCAGCGACACCTGGACGATCGGCTAACGGCGCTCGCGACGTGCGTTCGAACGAGGACAACCGTAAAGGTCTGATCTACGGCTCGGGAGCTTATCTGCTCTGGGGCCTCTTCCCGCTCTACTGGCCGCTGCTCAAGCCGGCCGGCGCCATCGAGATCCTCGCGCAGCGGATGATCTGGTCGCTGCTGTTCATTGCGATCGTTCTTCTCTGTACCCGCAACTGGTCCGGGGTCCGGGCGGTAATCGCAGACCGAGCCGCGCTGTCTCGGCTCGCGCTCGCCGCGGCGTGCGTCTCCGTCAACTGGGGCGTGTACATCTGGGCCGTCAACAGCGAGCACGTCGTCGAGACGAGCCTGGGCTATTTCATCAACCCGCTACTGACGATTCTGCTCGGGGTGTTCGTGCTCAAGGAGTCCTTGACGCGATCGCAGTGGATTGCCGTCGGCATAGCCACGGTCGCCATCGTGGTCCTGACCATCGACTACGGCAGGCTCCCCTGGATCGCGCTCGCGCTCGCGGTGTCATTCGCGGCATATGGTTTTCTCAAGAAGCAGGTCAGTGCGGGAGCCGTGGAATCACTGGCCATCGAGACCGCCGTGCTCGCGTTGCCGGCGCTGATCACGTTGACGGTACTGGCAGACCGGTCCCAGCTCACCTTCGGCCACCACAGCCACTCCACCACGCTGCTGCTGGCCGGCAGCGGCGTGATCACCGCGATTCCACTGCTGCTGTTCGGCGCGGGTGCCAGTCGGCTGCCCCTGAGCACGATCGGGCTGTTGCAGTACCTCGCTCCGGTGCTGCAGTTCGCCGTCGGGGTGGGCGTCCGGCACGAGGCGATGCCGCTGCCCCGGCTACTGGGCTTCGCACTCGTCTGGGTCGCGCTGGTCATCCTCACCACCGAGGCCCTGCGCAGTTCCCGCCGCAACCGTGACACGGCGCAACCGGAGCCGATCAGCACCTAGGACTTGCGAGTGAGCGTGCCTCGCCGGGTTCCGCCGATGACCAGCAGCAACCCTAAGAACGCGACGATACCCACCAACCCGAGCGGCAGCATGCCCGCCGACAGGCTTGCCTGGCCGATCCGACTCGGCAGCGCGACGATCTGGCCCTTGAGCGGACGCCGTGGCTGCGGCGCGCTCGGCGTGACCGACGCCTCGGTGCGCGCGTGCGAAGTCGCGGCCGAGGAGTGACCGGACGGCGCTGAACTGCTCTGTGCGGCGTTACCCTGCTGAGCGTTGCTCTGCTGAGTGCTGCTCTGCTGAGTGCTGCTCTGCGGGGCGTTGCTCTGCTGGGTGCTGCTCTGCTGGGTGCTGCTCTGCTGGGTGCTGCTCTGCTGAATGCTGCTCTGCGGGGTGCTGCTCTGCTGGGCGTTGCTCTGCTGAATGCTGCTCTGCGGGGTGCTGGTCTCTTGGGTGCTGGTCTGCGGGGTGCTGGTCTGCGTGGTGCTGGTCTGCGGAGCGGCGCTGGGATTCGGGCCTCTGGTCCTGCTCGCCGCAACGACCACCGTGGAGGCGGCGGGAGTAGCGCCGCTGCGGGTAGTTGCCGAGGTCGGTGCGGGAGTAGCAACGGTCGTCGGCGTGCTCGGGCGAGCACCGGTCGGCGTACTGGGCTCCGCACCGGGCGGTCTGCTCGGCTGAACGCCAGCCAGCGTGGTGGCTGTCGGCATCACAGCGGTGGCACCGTACTCGGTCAGGCCGGTCAGTGCGACGAGGAGGCGCCGGGTGGCCGCCGCAGCCGATGACAGGCGATCGCTCGCGCCTTCGGCACCCTCAGCGGTGAAGCTGAGCCGGAGGAGCTCGATGGCCGCTGCCTGAGCGGTCTCCTGAGCGGTCTGTGCCGCCGCCGCGGTGGCGGGAGCGGCCGTGAGGTTCCAGCGCTGGGCACCACGGGCGGTTACCGTCACCTTGCCGGATGTGGACGTGCCTCGTGTAGAAGTCGTGGCGTGTGCAGATGTCGTGGGTGTGGACGTCGTGCCGTGTGCAGATGTCGTGGGTGTAGACGTCGTGCCGTGTGCAGATGTCGTGGCGTGTGGAGAGGTGGAGTGTGGGGCGGTGGCGCGTGGAGAGGGGGCGCGTGCGGACGTCGTGGCGCGTGTCGACGTGCTGGCGGGCCGCCGGTGGGTTGAGGCGGCGTGCGACGGCTGGCGACGGGCGACCGGGCGGTGAGTCGACCTCGTATGCGCAGCCTTACCAGCAGCAGCGGTATGGGTGGATTTCCCGGCTGATCCAGCTTTGCCCGGTCGCAGGCTTTGGTGAGCGGGCTTGCGGTGCGATCTCGCCTTCGCGGCGCGGCCCCGGCCAGCGGCCTTCGGCTGATCGGACTTCCCGTGTACTGCCACCTTGTCCGGCCACTTGCTATGTGCCGACGTCCTGCGAGCCGACGTGCGGTGGGTCGAAGTCTTGCTATGTGCCGACGTCCTGCGAGCCGACGTGCGGTGGGTCAAAGTCTTGCTATGTGCCGACGTCCTGCGAGCCGACGTGCGGTGGGTCGAAGTCTTGCTAGCGGACTCCTTGTGAGCCGACGTCTTGCGAGCCGACGCGCTGTGACTGGCAGGCAACACGCTCGTGACGGCACGGCCACCACTCATGGCAGCGGGCGAGGCACCTGCCGGCCGCGACGTTCCGCCCATCGCACCCGCCGGCGCCGAGAGCACCAGCAACATTCCGGCCACAGCCAGACATCCGAGGACGGTGCCCCACCCCGCTCGCCGACCACTGGTCTTCAACCGCACCAACGATTCCTCCACGCATACATCACCCGTACCGGCTGCAGCGCACAGGTACCCACTCGCACTGGCCGCTCGAGTGGCAGGGCGCCAGCCGGTCCGTCCAAGAGGTCCCGAGTGTACCCCGATTCAGGCCGATGTATATCCCGCGTGAAAGATAGAGTTCGTGTTGCGGTCAAGACCCAGGAACTAAGCGGAACGCTGTCCGGCGCGTGCCTCTGCACGAGCCCGTAACCGCTCGCGCTGCTCGACGAACCGCGATGCCTGCTCGTCCAGGCCCGACACGAATGCGGCCAGCTCTTCGCGCGCCTGCTCACCGGCCGCCCCGAGATCGTCCCGGTCGAACACCCGCCAGAATTTCAACACCGGCTGGACCACCGCGTCGTGATGCAGCCGCAGATCATAGATGCCCGCCTTCGCGATGGTGACCGAGTTGCGGGTGAAGTCGGGCATGTTGGCACCCGGCATCTTGAAACCGACGACCTCGTCGCGGACTGCCGCCATGGTCTCGTCCGGCGCGATCTCGAAGGCAGCGGCGACCAGGTTGCGGTAGAAGACCATGTGCAGGTTCTCATCGAGAGCGATGCGAGCGAGCAGCTGCTCGGCCAGCGGGCACCCGGTCGCCTTGCCGGTGTTGCGGTGCGACACCCGGGTCGCGAGCTCCTGGAAGGACACATACACCACTGCCTGCAACGGGGTCTTGTCGCCGGAGTCGTAACCGGCGGCCATGTGCTCCATCCGAAGGCCCTCGAGCTTCACGAGGTCCACGCCGCGGGTCACAACCAGGTAATCGCGCAGGGCGATGCCGTGCCGGCCCTCTTCGGCGGTCCATTGGCCGACCCACTGCCCCCAGGCACCGTCCCGGCCGAACTGGGTGGCGATCTCGCGGTGGTACGAGGGCAGGTTGTCCTCGGTCAGCAAATTGACGATCATCGCCGTCTTCGCCACCGGATCGAGCGGGGAGTCCTCGGGACGCCAGTCCTCACCGCCCAGGAAGGCGAAGTCACGGCCGCGGCTCCAGGGCACGTAGTCGTGCGGCATCCACTGCTTCGCCACGGCCAGGTGGCGTTCGAGATTGGCCTCGACGGTGGGCTCGAGCTCATGCAGCAGCCGGGCCTGAACACCCTCTGCGCCGGACGGGATTCTGCCTGCCTGGACGGTCATTGACGATCTCCGATGTCATGCGGACGACGAACCTACGCTTCCGTAGGTTACGCCAACGGGCACCGCAGCCGGCGCCAGGCTCAGCGCGGCCGCAGTATCGCCGGCGGCGATCTCAACGGTGCGCAGTATCTCCAGCGGCAATCTTAACCGGTGCGCAGCATCGCCAGCGGCAATCTCAACCGGTGCGGACCACGACGAGGTCGGCCAAGGCGTTCAGCGCGGCCTTGGCGGGAACGTCCGGTAGGCCCACCAGGGTGGCCCGAGCGGCCTCGGCGAAGGACAGCATCGTCTCTCGCGCCTGCTCGACGGCCCGAGATGAGCGCAGCAGCGCCAGGGCCTCGGCGTGCTCGGCGTCGCCGAGCAGCGGCTTGCTCACCAGCTCGCGCAGCCTGCTGTCCGCGGGGTCGGTGGAGCGCAGCGCGTACAGCACCGGCAGCGTCTGAATCCCCTCCCGGAGATCGGTGCCCGGCGTCTTGCCCGACTGGCCGGTGTCCGAGACGATGTCGAGAATGTCGTCCGAGATCTGGAAGGCGATGCCGAACTGCTCACCGAAGGCACGGAGGCTCGCGATGGTGTCCGGGTCCACGCCGGCGAACCGGGCGCCGAACTCGGCCGACGTGGCGATCAATGAACCGGTCTTGTCGGTCAGCACGGACAAGTAGTGGTCGACCGGGTCGACCCCGGGCCTCGGTCCGACGGTCTCACGGATCTGGCCGGTGACCAGGCGCTCGAAGCAGCGCGCCTGGATCCGGACCGCCTCAGCACCCAGGTCGGACAAGATGTCCGACGCCCGGGCGAACAGGAAGTCGCCGGTCAGGATGGCAACCGTATTCGTCCACCGGGAGTTCGCGGCGGTGGCGCCTCTGCGCACGGTCGCCTCGTCCATCACGTCGTCGTGGTACAGCGTCGCCAGGTGGGTCAGCTCACAGACCACTGCGGACATCACCACGCCGTCGCCGGCCGGGTCCCCGAAGTGCGCGGCCAACAGCGTCAACAGCGGCCGGAACCGCTTGCCACCGGCCTCGACCAGGTATCTCGCTACATCGGCGACGAACTCGTCCTCCGACTGCACCGATGCCCGCAAGGCGAGTTCGATGGTCTGGAGGCCGTTCCGTACGGCCTGCTCGAGCTCGGGGTCGTCGAACTGGATGCCGACGGCCATTAGCGACGCCTGGGAACTCACCCGCGTAACTTAGCTGCCTTGTCGGCCAGGTCGAGCAGCGGCTGTGGAAAAACCCCCAGCAGCAGCGTCGCCACGGTCCCGACCGTGATGGCGATGGTCGAGACCGCCGACGGAATCGCCACCGTCGGACCGTCCTCGGCGGGCTCGGCGAAGAACATCATGACCACGATGCGCAGGTAGAAGAACGCGGCGATGGCGGAGGTGACCAAGGCGATGACGACCAGCGGACCAGCGATGTGGTAGGCCGCCCGGAACACCACGAACTTTCCCGTGAACCCGCTGGTGAGCGGAATTCCGGCCAGTGCCAGCAGCAGGAAGGTGAACGTCACCGCGAACAGCGGCGAGCGCTTGGCCAGGCCCGACCACTGCGACAGGTGGGACGCCTCGCCGTTGCCATCCCGGACCAAGGTGACCAGGCCGAACGCCGCGATGGTGGTGAAGCCGTAGGCCACCAGGTAGAACAGCACGGCGGAAAGGCCGGCTGAGTCCAGCGACACCAGGCCCACCAGAATGAACCCGGCATGCGCGATGGAGGAGTACGCCAGGATTCGCTTCAGGTCGGTCTGGGTGAGGCCGATGATGGCGCCGACCACCATCGAGGCGATCGCGACGGCCCAGATGATCGGCCGCCAGTTCCAGGCGCTGATCGAGAACCCGACGTACAGCACGCGGATGATCGCGCCGAACGCGGCGATCTTGGTGCACGACGCCATGAAGGCGGTGACCGGCGTCGGCGAGCCCTGGTAGACGTCCGGCGTCCAGGAATGGAACGGCGCGATGCCGGCCTTGAACAGCAGGCCGACGATCAGCATGCCGAAGCCCAGGTACAGCAGGGTGTCGGATTGGGTCGACGTGCTCTGGGCCTTGAGGATGTCGAACAGGTCGACCGACCCGGCGTAGCCGTACAGCAGCGCCAGACCGTAGAGGAAGAACGCCGACGCGAAGGCACCCAGCAGGAAGTATTTGATGGCAGCTTCCTGGCTGAGCAGCCGGCGACGGCGGGACAGGCCGGCCATCAGGTACAGCGGCAGGGACAGCACCTCGAGCGCCACGAACATGACCAGCAGGTTGTTGGCCGCCGGGAAGATGAGCATGCCGCCGACCGCGAACAACAGCAGCGGGAAGACCTCGGTCTGCACCCGGTTGCTGCTGGCCAGCCGGCGGTCCGACGGGGAGCCGACCACCACGGCGGCGGCCGCGACGATTGCGCCGCCCGGCTCGAAGCTCCGCTCGGCGAGCAGCATCACCGACAGGCCCCCGAGAACCAGGATGGTGCCCTGCACGAACAGCGACATGCCGTCGATGGACACCGCTCCGGCTGCGGTCAGGGTGGACGTCCCGCGCAGCAGGATGACCGCAATCAGCGACGCGAACAGCGACGCGAGGGTCAGCGCCAGCTGGGCGTTGAAGCGCTGGGCCCGGGGCACCGTCGCCTCGACCAGGATTCCGACGCACGCCGCACCCAGCACGATCAGGATGGGCGCGAGCGCGGCGTAACTGATCGACGGTGCCTTGATCACCGCTGTCGGGTCGCCGACGGCCGCCGAAACAACGCTGAGCGGGCTCACTTCTGTCCTCCGAGCTGGGCCGCGTTCTGAGGCTGGGGATCGGTCTTTCCGACATCCTGCATGGTGAACTTCACGGCGGGGTTGATGATGTCGATCACCGGCTTGGGGTAGATCCCCAGCGCGAAGATCAGCACGATGAGCGGCGCGACGGCGAAGATCTCGCGGGCATTCAGGTCCCGGAAGGCGGCCACCTTCTCACTCACCACGCCCTGCATGGTGCGTTGGTACAGCAGCAGCACGTACAACGCGGCGAGGATGATGCCGGTGGTCGCGATGATGGCCAGTGCCTTGTGCCTGGTGAACGTACCGAGCAGGGTCAAGAACTCGCTGATGAACGTGCTCATGCCGGGCAGCGCCAGCGCTGCCAGCCCCGCGATCAGGAAGGTGCCGCCCAGGCGTGGGGTCACCTTGGCGGTACCGCTGTAGTCAGTGATCTGCCGGCTTTTGCCGCGGGCCACCACGTAGCCGACCACGATGAACAGCAGGCCGGTGGCCAGGCCGTGGTTGAGCATGTAGAGCACCGCGCCGGTGCCGCCCTGGATGGTGAAGGCGAAGATACCGAGGCCGATGAAGCCGAAGTGAGCCACCGATGTGTAGGCAACCAGGCGCTTCATGTCGCGCTGCCCCATCGCCAGGAACGCCGCGTACAGCACGCCGATGACAGACAGGATCAAGATCGGCTGGGCGAAGTAGCGCGACGCCTCGGGGAACAGCGGCAGGCAGTAGCGCAGGAAGCCGAAGGTACCGACCTTGTCCAGCACGCCGACCAGCAGCGCGGCACCACCGGCCGGGGCCTCGGCCCCGGCGTCCGGCAGCCAGGTGTGGAAGGGGAACAGCGGTGCCTTGATCGCGAAGGCGATGAAGAAGCCGAGGAACAGCCACTTCTGGGTCGCGCCGGTCGGCACGTGGCCGACGAGGTCGGTGAAGGCGAAGCTGGACGTGCCCGAGCTGACATACACACCGATCACCGAGGCCAGCATCAGCAGGCCGCCGAAGAGGGAGTACAGGAAGAACTTCATCGCCGCGTACTGGCGGCGCGGGCCGCCGAAGCTGCCGATGATGAAGTACATCGGCACCAGCATCGCCTCGAAGAAGACGTAGAAGAGGAACACGTCGGTCGCCGCGAAGACGCCGATCATGAACACCTCGAGCAGCAGGATCAGGCCGAAGTACGTCTTGGGCGAACGGGTGGTGGTCTCGAGTTCCTCGGCGTCCGTCACGCTGTCGAAGGTGTTCCAGGACGACAGCACCACGCAGGGCACGAGCAGGGTCGCCATGGCGATGAGGACGAGCGCGATGCCGTCCACGCCGAAGGCGAAGTGCACGCCCAGGTTCTTGATCCACACCCACGAGGCGTTGAACTGGAACCGGCTGGCGCCCGCGGAGGTCTTGAAGTAGACGCCCAGCACGATCGCGTAGAGAAAGGCGATGACCGAGGCGAAGAGCGCGATCTGCTTGGCCAGCAGGTTCTTGCCGGTCGGCAGTGCGAAGATCGCGATGCTACCGATCAGCGGGACCGCCAGCAGGCCGAGCAGGGTCAGATTGTGCATCAGGAGAACCTCACCGCGAGCAGCACCGCGAGGATCACGGCAGTGCCAGCAAGCATCGACAGGGCATAGGACCGAACGAAACCTGTCTGCGTCCGGCGGAGCCGACCGGACCCGCCTCCCAGACCGGCCGCGAAAGTGTTGACCGCCCCGTCCACCCCGCGGTTGTCGAAGAACACCAGTCCTCGAACCAACCACTGCCCCGGACGCATGAGAACCGTCTCGTTGAAGGCGTCGGCGTAGATGTTGCGCCGGGCCGCGACGGTGATCGGCGAGCCGGCGGGCTGGACGACCGGGACCGGCCGGCGGCCGAAGGCCAGTACCGCGCCGGCCACGCCGAAGGCGACGACCACCAGCGTGAGCGCCGTCAGCACAGTCGACGAGATCGTATGGGCGCCAGCCTCGATGGGCTTGCCGACCGAGGGCTCCAGCCAGTTCTGCAAGCTGCCGCCGAAGGTGAGCAGGAACCCGCCGACCAGCGCCAGTAAGCCGAGCACGATCATCGGCGCCTTCATCGTGACCGGCGCCTCGTGCGGGTGCACGTCGTCTTCCCAGCGACGCTTGCCGTGGAAGGTCATCACCAGCGCGCGGGTCATGTAGAACGCGGTCAGGCCGGCACCGAGCAGCGCCACGATGCCGAGGATCCAGCCGGAGGTGCCGCCCTTGTCGAAGGCTGCCTCGATGATCTTGTCCTTGGTGAAGAAGCCGGTCGCGCCGGGGAAACCGATGATCGCGAGGTAGCCGCAGACGAACACGCCGTAGGTGATCGGCATGACCCTGGCCAGGCCACCGAAGCGGCGCATGTCGATGCGGTCGTTCATCGCATGCATGACCGAGCCGGCGGAGAGGAACAGGGCCGCCTTGAAGAAGCCGTGCCCGACCAGGTGCAGGATGCCGATCGCATAGACGCCGTTGCCGAGCCCCACGGCCAGGAACATGTAGCCGATCTGGCTCACCGTGGAGTAGGCGAGCACCTTCTTCAGGTCGTCCTGCCCGAAGGCACAGACGCAGCCGTACAACAGCGTGATTGCGCCGATCACCGTGACCACGGTCCGGCCGTCCTGCGTGAGGTTGAAGATGGGCGCGGACCGGGCGATCAGGTACACGCCGGCGGTCACCATGGTCGCCGCGTGGATGAGTGCCGACACCGGGGTCGGCCCCTCCATGGCATCCGGCAGCCACGTCTGCAGCGGGAACTGCCCCGACTTTCCGCAGGCACCCAGCAGCAGCATCAGCGAGATGGCCAGGATGACGCCGGGCTTGAGGGCGTTCAGCGCGCCGCCGTACAGGACGTGCTGGAAGTCCGTCGAGCCGACGTAGACGAACATCAGCATGATGGCGATGGAAAGGCCCACATCCCCGACGCGGTTGGCGATGAACGCCTTCTTGGCTGCCGTACCGGCAGCGGGGCGGGTGTAGTAGTAGCCGATGAGCAGGTAGGACGCCAGGCCCACGCCTTCCCAGCCGACGTAGAGCACCAGGTAGCCGTTGGCGAGCACCAGCAGCAGCATCGCCGCGATGAACAGGTTGAAGTAACCGAAGAAACGGCGCCGGCCGGGATCGTGGGCCATGTAGCCCACGGCGTAGATGTGGATCAACGACCCGACCCCGGTGATCAGCAGCACGAAGGTGAGCGACAGCGGGTCGAGCAGGAAGCCGACGTCGACGTTGAAGCCGCCCACCGGAATCCAGCTGAACAGGTGCAGGTTGCGCTCGCGTCCCTCACCGCTCTCACCCCGGATGGAGAAGAACAGCATCGCGGCGTAGCTGAACAGGAGCACCGGCACCAGCGCGCCGAGCAGGTGACCCCATTTGTCGGCTCGCTTGCCGAGTAGCAGCAGGACGGCGGCGGACAGCGCGGGCAGCGCCACCAGCAGCCAGGCTGCGGACTGAATTCCGTGAGCGGCGTTCAAGTTTCTACAGCTCCCTTAGTACTTCAGGAGGTTTGCGTCGTCGACCGAGGCCGACCGTCGCGTCCGGAAGATGGACATGATGATGGCTAGGCCGACCACGACTTCAGCCGCGGCCACGACCATGACGAAGAAGGCCATGATCTGGCCGTCCAGGGTGCCGTTGATGCGGGCGAACGTGACCAGGGTCAGGTTCACCGCGTTGAGCATGAGCTCCACGCACATGAACACGACGATCGCGTTGCGCCGCACCAGCACACCAACGGCGCCGATCGAAAACAGCGCCGCGGAGAGAACCAGATAGTAGGTAGGCGTCACGAGAGGTCACCGTTTCGTCCGGGCAGCGCGTCTCGGCCGCCCACCTTGAGGGGTGCCCCGCCCAGCAGCGACTCGCCGGCGATGGAGCCGTCCGGAAGCAGCGCGGGAGTGCCGACCGCGTTGCCCGAGGAGAGCACACCCGGTCCGGGCAGCGGCTGCGGGCGACCGGAGCGGATGCGCTCGCGGGCCAAGCTCTTCTGCGTCGGCTTGGGCCCGTCCCGCTCGATGTGCGCCAGGATCATGGCACCGACGGCCGCGACGATGAGCAGGGCCGAGGTCAGCTCGAAGGCGAACAGGTACTTGGTGAACAACTGGTGGGCGATGCCGTTGACGTTGTTGCCGTACTGGCCGTTCGCCTCGTCCAGGTTCTTCACGCTCTGGCCGGTGAACGCGCGGCCGATCGCCAGGGCGACCAGCAGGGCGAACGCCAGGCCCGAGAGCAGCGCCGCTATTCGCTGCCCGCGCAGCGTCTCGACCAGGGAGTCCGAGGAGTCACGGCCGACCAGCATCAGCACGAACAGGAACAAGATCATGATGGCGCCGGTGTAGACGATGATCTGCACGAGCCCGAGAAATGGCCCCTGCTCGATCAGGTAGAACAGGCCGAGACACATCATCGTGGCGACCAGCGACAGTGCCGAGTGGACCGCGTTGCGCAGGGTCACCGTGCCGATGGCGCCGAGCAGCGCTACCGGCCCGAGAATCCAGAACGAGACGGCCTCGCCGGTCGTCACCTTGCTGGTGCCGGCCGCGGCGAGCACCACCTGTGTCGCACTCATGCGTGGTGACCCCCGACCTCGATGGCGTTACTCGTGATCGGCCGGCCGGCGACGTTGGCCCCGCTCTGCGGCGCGCCTTCTTCTTTGCGGGGCGTGTAGTAGGCCTTCTCGTCGTCACCGAGGCGCATCGGGTGCGGCGGCGCCTCCATGCCGGGAAGCAGCGGGGCCATCAACTGCTCCTTGGTGTAGATCAGGTCCTGCCGGTTGTCCAGGGCCAGCTCGTACTCGTTGCTCATGGTCAGCGAACGGGTCGGGCAGGCCTCGATGCAGAGTCCGCAGAAGATGCAGCGCAGATAGTTGATTTGGTACACCTTGCCGTAGCGCTCACCCGGTGAGTAGCGCTCCGTCTCGGTGTTGTCGCCGCCCTCGACATAGATGGCGTCGGCGGGACAGGCCCAGGCGCACAGCTCGCAGCCGATGCACTTCTCGAGCCCGTCCGGGTGCCGGTTGAGCACGTGCCGGCCGTGGAAGCGCGGCGCCGTCGGGAAGACCTCGAACGGGTACTGCTGCGTGTAGACCTTCTTGAACATCGTCGAGAAGGTCAGCCCGAAGCCGCCGGCGAAGCTCGCCAGGGTGGCGTTGGGCTGGTTGAACTCATCCTCGTCCAAGCGCTTCGCGGAGACATCGAGCGGTGCCGGCACGTCGTTGGTGGTCACGGGCAGCGGGGCCTGCCGGTCCGCGGGAACCGCGGCACCGGTAGGCCGCGCGGCGTGGTCCGCGGACGGCGACGGCCCTGGTACGTCAGCCATTGAGAGGCCTTTCGTGTGTCGTGCTTTCTGAGGCCGGCAGAGCGGCGGAGCTCACGCCGGCGCTGACCAGCCGTGGTGAGCGCGGCACGACCAGGTCCAGCGGGGGAATTGGGAAGGTGGCCGGTCGGGCTGCCTCCGCTTCTTCTTCGGTCGCGGCCTCGGCGTCGATCCGCTTGCTGCGCCGCAGGTCGACCAGCGCCCAGCTGGCGATGATCGCCACGACGGGCAGGCCGACGACCAGGATCACCGCGAAGGCGTTCCAGCCCTCGTTGCGGAGCACGCGCATGGTGGTGATGGCGAGGATCCAGACCAGGTTGATCGGGATCAGCACCTTCCAACCGAAGTGCATGAACTGGTCGTAGCGCAGCCGCGGCAGCGTGCCACGCAGCCAGACGAAGCCGAAGATGAAGAGGATCACCTTGGCGGTGAACCACACCATCGGCCACCAGCCGGAGTTCGCGCCGTGCCAGAGCGACAGCGGGAACGGGGCGCGCCAGCCACCGAGGAACATCGTCGTGGCCAGTGCCGAGACGGTGACCATGTTGATGTATTCGGCAAGGAAGAACAGGGCGAACTTCATCGAGGAATACTCGGTGTGGAAACCGCCGACCAGCTCCGACTCCGCCTCTGGCAGGTCGAACGGTGCACGGTTGGTCTCACCGACCATCGCGATGAGGTAGACCCCGAAGGAGACGAACAGCGGCAGGGCGTTCCAGATGTGATCGCTCTGGTACTGCACGATGCCCGACGTCGACATGGTTCCGGCGTAGAGAAAGACCATGACCAGCGACAGGCCCATGGCGACCTCGTAGGAGATCATCTGCGCGGCCGACCGCAGCCCACCGAGCAGCGGGTACGTCGAGCCGGACGCCCAACCGGCCAGCACGATGCCATACACACCGAGCGACGAACACGCCAGGATGACCAGCACGCCGACCGGAAGATCGGTCAGCTGGAGCTGCGTGTGGTGGCCGAAGATCGACACCTCGGGGCCGAACGGGATGACGGAGAACGCCAGGAAGGCCGGCACCGCCGACAGGACGGGAGCGATCCAGTACACCGGCTTGTCCGCCAGCGTCGGGATGATCTCTTCTTTGAAGGCGAGCTTTATGCCGTCCGCCAGGGACTGCAGGATGCCCCACGGTCCGGTCCGGTTCGGGCCGATCCGGTTCTGCATCCGCCCGACGACCTTGCGCTCGAACACGATCGAGAACAACGTCATCACGACGAGGAACACGAAGACGCCGAGGACTTTGATCAGGACCAGCCAGAACGGGTCGTGCCCGAATCCGCCGAGTGTCGAACCGGTCTGGTCCGCCACCGCCAGAATGGCCGCGTGGTTCATGCCGCACCTCCACGTGCCACACCGAGATCTGAGCTTGGGTCAGCGGCCAACGCCGGAGTCACGGTCACCGCGTCGCCGTGCACCGCGTTGAGCAGCGTGCGGACCGAGCCGTGCCGGTGGTTGGCGGGCAGCCACACCACGCCGGGCGCCGCCCGCTCGGTGAGCTGCACGGCCGCGGTGATCGAGCCGTGGGCGGTGCTGACCGTGACGGCGTCACCCTCGGAAACCCCGAGTCCGGCGGCCGTCTGGGCACCCAGGACCACCCGCAGCGGCTTCGCGGTACCGGCGAGGTTCTCTTCACCGTCGGTGAGCGAACCGCCGTCGATCAGCTCGTGCCAGGTCGCCAGGACGGTCTGATTACCGCGCGGCTGGACGCGGTGGGCACCGCGGGAGTACCTGCCGGCCCGTGGAGCGCTCACCCGGACGGTGGCAACCCCCAGGGCGTCGAGCTCGGCGCGGGCGTTCTCGTGGCTGGGCAGTCCGAGGTCGACGTCCAGCTCGTCGGCGAGCGCGTTCAGCACCCGACCGTCCGGCAGCTGGCCGGTGTTGGTCAGCGTCAGGTCGAACGGGCGACGACGACCCTCCCAGGTGACGAAGCGGCCGGCCTTCTCGGCAGCCACCGCCACCGGCAATACCACGTCGGCGTACGGGGTGACCGACGAGCGCCTGATCTCCAGGCTCACCACGAAGCCGGCGGCCGCCAGAGCGGCCTCGGCGATGGCGCTGTCCGGCAGGTCCGCCAGATCGACGCCGCCGATCAGCAGTCCGCCGAGCGGGGCGGTGTCATCGGTCAACGCGGTCAGGATGCCGGTGAGGTCGCGTCCGGGCGCGGTCGGCACGTGCGCGTTCCACACCCGCTCCACCTGGACCCGGGCGGCATCGTCAGTGACCGGCCGGCCGCCGGGAAGCAGGGTCGGCACGGCACCCGCATCCAGCGCGCCCCGGTCGCCCGCACGGCGCGGAGCCCAGGCCAGCCGGGCCCCGGTGGCCTCGGCCAGTTCGACGGCGGCGCTCAGCGCGCCGGGGACGGTGGCCATCCGCTCGCCGACGAGGATCACGCCGGCGGTCAGTGCCTCGCGGAGGTCGACATCGAGGTCGGCGAGAACCGCCGCCTCGTCGCCGGGAACCGTCGCGATCAGGTGACCGCGCAGCTTGTCCAGGCCCCGTGAGGCAATCGCGGCGATGGAGTAGACCATCGTGATACCGGCCCGGGTGCCCTTGCGCAGTCGCAGGAACGTGATCGGCGACTCCTCTTCGGGTTCGAAGCCGATCAGCAATACCGTCCGGGCGTTCTCGAGGTCGGTGAAGCTCACCCCACCGGTGTAGGGCGTGACGCCCGCCACCGCCGCGCCCAGGAACGCCAGCTCCTCGTCGGAGTGCGGCCGTGCGCGGAAGTCGATGTCGTTGGTGCCGAGCACCACCCGGGCGAACTTGGAGTACGCGTAGGCATCCTCTTCGGTCAGCCGGCCGCCCGGCAGCACCCCGACGCCGCCGTTGTCACGGGCGCGGGCGAGACCGAGGGCGGCCGCCGCCAGCGCCTCGGGCCAGGACGTCTCGACCAGCTGCCCGGCGGTGTTGCGCACCAGCGGGTGCAGCAACCGGTCGGGCTGGTTGATGTACTGGAAGGCCCACCGGCCCTTGTCGCAGTTCCACTCCTCGTTGACCTCGGCGTCCTCACCGGCGAGCCGGCGGGTGATCTTGCCACGCCGCCAGTCGCTGCGCAGCGAGCAGCCCGAGGAGCAGTGCTCGCAGATGCTCGGCGTCGACATCAGGTCGAACGGCCGGGCCCGGAATCGGTACGAGGCGCCGGTGAGCGCCCCCACCGGGCAGATCTGCACGGTGTTGCCGGAGAAGTAGGACTGGAACGGGGTGTCGGTCGAGGTGCCGATCTGCTGCTGCGCGCCGCGCTCGAGCAGGTCGATGAACGGGTCACCGGCGATCTGGTCTGAGAAGCGGGTACAGCGCTGACACAGCACGCACCGCTCGCGGTCCAGCAGCACCTGGGTCGACACCGCGACCGGCTTGGCGAAGGTGCGCTTGTGCTCGACGAACCGGCTCTCGGCGCGGCCGTTGCTCATCGCCTGGTTCTGCAGCGGGCACTCACCGCCCTTGTCGCAGACCGGGCAGTCCAGCGGGTGGTTGATCAGCAGCATTTCCATGACACCCTGCTGCGCCTTGTCGGCGACCGCCGAGGTCAGCTGCGTCTTGATCACCATGCCGGGCATCACCGTGGTGGTGCACGAGGCGGCGGGCTTGGGCATACCGCGCCCGTTGCCCATGTCGGTGACCTCGACCAGGCACTGCCGGCAGGCACCGGCCGGTTCCAGCAGCGGGTGGTCACAGAACCGCGGGATCTGGATGCCGAGCTGCTCGGCGGCGCGGATCAGCAGGGTGCCCTTGGGAACCGAGAGCTCGATGCCGTCGATGGTGACGGTGACGAGGTCCTCAGCCGGGGGCTGGGTGGAGGTCGGCTTGCTGGGCGCAACGGTCATGCGGATGCTCCGGTCAGGGCTGGTGCCTGAGACGAGCCGGCATCGAGCCCGCTGTTCGGGTTCTTCGCGATCAGAGCCAGGTACTCGTCCCGGAAGTACTTGATGGAGGACATGATGCAGCTGGTGGCACCGTCGCCCAGGGCGCAGAACGAGCGGCCGAGGATGTTGTCACTGACATCGAGCAGAGTATCGAGGTCGGCGAGAACGCCCTCACCGTGCCAGATCCGCTCCAGGATCTGGGCCGTCCAGTAGTTGCCCTCGCGGCACGGGGTGCACTTGCCGCACGACTCGTGCTCGTAGAACTGGGTCCACTTGAGGACGGCCCGCACGACGCTGTCGTCGGTATCGAAGATCATCACGGCCGAGGTGCCGTTCATGGAACCGGCCTTGCCGACCGAGTCGAAGTCCAGCGGCACGTCGAGGTGCTCGGCCGTGAACAGGGGCGTGGACGAGCCGCCGGGGGTCCAGAACTTCAGGTCCTTGCCCCGGCTCATCCCACCGGCCATCTCAAGCAGCTCGCGCAGCGTGGTGCCCATGGGCGCCTCGTACTGGCCGGGGTTCTTGACCCGCCCGGACAGCGAGTAGATCGAGGTACCCGGCGAGCCGTCCGGCCCCATCTTCTTATGCCAGGCCGCGCCGCCCAGCACGATGTACGGAACGCTGGCCAGGGTGCCGACATTGTTGACGACGGTGGGCGCGTCGTACAGGCCGTTGGTCGCGGGGAACGGCGGCTTGAGCCGGGGCTGGCCGCGCTTGCCCTCCAGCGAGTCGAGCAGCGCTGTCTCTTCGCCGCAGATGTAGGCGCCGGCACCGCCGTGCACGGTGATGTCGAAGCGCAGACCGCTGCCGAGGACGTTGTCGCCCAGGTAGCCGCGGGCGTAGGCCTCGTTGACGGCCTGGGTCACCCGACGGATCGCGTGCACCGCCTCGCCCCGGATGTAGACGAACGCGTGCGCGGCGCGAACCGCATAGCAGGCGATGATGACGCCCTCGATCATGGAGTGCGGATCGTTCATCATCAGCGGCAGGTCCCGGCAGGTACCCGGCTCGCCCTCGTCGGCGTTGATCACGACGTAATGCGGCTTGCTGGGCTCACCCGGCTTGGCCTGCGGTATGAACTGCCACTTCATACCGGTCGGGAATCCCGCGCCGCCGCGGCCGCGCAGGTTGGATTCCTTGACCAGGGCGATCAGCTCGTCCGGCTGCATCGTCAACGCCTTGCGCAGGCCGGCGTAGCCATCCAGCCGCTCGTAGTTGTCGATGCGCCAGGGCGCGTTGGTGCCGAACCGCTTGGTCAGTACGGGGGTCAGTGCCATGTCAGTCACCCTTGCCGATTCGTTCGCTCTGGCCGCCGGTCTTGGAGTCGGCCGCCGGATCGCTTTGGAAGGTGTTGAGCGGGGCATCGTTGGCGCTCGATCCGTCGCGGGTGCCGCTGTTCTCGGCGGCGGCCCGTTCTGCGTGTCCGGCGCTGGCGGAGCCCGCGTCCTGCTCGGGCTGGTAACCGGGCGCCTGTTCGTTGCGCTGCTGCGCCAGCATGACGCCGGCCTCGGTCTGCGGGCCGGTGGCGCTCGCCCGGACGGACTCCGGACGCTGGTCGACGAAGCCGGCGATCTGCCGTGAGATCTCCCGGAAGCTGCACAGCGGCGCCCCGCGGGTCGGCAGCGGGCGGCTGCCGCCGCGCAGCTCGCTGACCAGGCCGCTGGCCGATTCCGGCGTCTGGTTGTCGAAGAACTCGTAGTTGACGGTCACCACGGGCGCGTAGTCGCACGCGGCCAAGCACTCGGCGTGCTCCAGGGTGATCAGCCCGTCGGCCGTCGTCTCGTTCATGCCGACGCCCAGGGTGTCGGACAGCGTGCGATAGATGTCGTCCCCGCCGAGCATTCCGCACAGGGTGTTCGTGCACACGCTGACCAGGTACTCACCTGTCAGCGTGCGCTTGTACATCGTGTAGAACGTCGCGACCGCCGCTACCTGGGCCTTGGTCAGGCCGAGGACGTCCGCGCAGAACGCGATGCCGTCGGCGGAGACGTAGGTCTGCTCGGACTGCACCAGGTGCAGCATCGGCAGCAGCGCCGACCGCGACTGCCCGGCCGGGTAGCGAGCGATGATCTCATCGGCCGCGGCACGGACTTCTGCGTCGAAGACATCGGCATTGCCCGGGCGCTCGATGTCGATCAGCGTCAAGCGGGTGTTGGTAGACGGGCTCATCGGGTCACGCTCTCCATCCGGATCCTCGCGTGCTCATCGGTCGCAACCGCCCATGACCGGGTCGAGCGAAGCGACGGATGCGATCACATCCGCGACCTGACCACCGATGGTCATGGCCGCCGTGGCCTGCAGGTTGATGAATGACGGCTCGCGCAGGTGAATCCGGTAGGGCCGGGTGCCACCGTCGGACACCACATGGGCGCCCAGCTCGCCGCGAGGTCCCTCGATGGGCACGTACACCTGGCCCGGAGGCACCCGGAACCCCTCGGTCACCAGCTTGAAGTGGTGGATCAGCGACTCCATCGAGCCGTTCATGATCTTGTTGATGTAGGCGGGCGAGTTGCCCATGCCGTCGGGGCCGATGGACAACTGCGCGGGCCAGGCGATCTTCGGGTCCTCGACCATGACGGGGCCAGGGGTGTCCTCGATCCGGTCCAGCACCTGGGCGATGATCCGCAGGCTCTCGCGGATCTCGGCGACCCGGACGACGAAGCGACTCCAGCAGTCGCCACCGGAGTCGGTGGGAACGTCGAAGTCATAGGTCTCGTACCCGAGGTACGGCTCGGTCTTGCGCAGGTCCCACGGCAGGCCGGCGGCCCGCAGCATCGGGCCGGTCAGGCCGAGCGACAGGCAGCCCTCGACACCGATCCAGCCGACGCCCTTGATGCGCTTGATCCAGATCGGCTGTCCGCGCAGCAGCTTGTCGACGCCGGCGACCTCTTCGTCCATCGCCTTGAGCCACTCGCGGATCTTCGGTGCGTAGCCCTCGGGCAGGTCCTGCGCGACGCCGCCCGGACGGATGTAGGCGTGGTTCATCCGCAGTCCGGTGATCATCTCGAGGATGTCCAGGCAACGCTCGCGGGCCCGGAAGCCGTTGGTCATCGCGGTCAGCGCGCCCAGCTCCATGCCGCCGGTGGCCAGCCACACGAAGTGCGAGGAGATGCGGTTGATCTCCATCATCAGCACCCGGATCAGCGTGGCACGCTCGGTGATCTCGGTGCCGAGCAGCTTCTCGACGGCCATCGAGTACGCCGTCTCGTTGAACAACGGCGCGAGGTAGTCACAGCGGGTCACGAACGTGCTGCCCTGCGTCCAGTTGCGGAACTCGGCGTTCTTCTCGATGCCGGTGTGCAGGTAGCCGACCACCAGCCGGACGTCGGTGACGCTCTCGCCCTCGAGTTCGAGGACGAGGCGCAGGACGCCGTGGGTGGACGGGTGCTGCGGGCCCATATTGAGAACCAGCCGCTCCTCGGCGATCGGGTCTTCCCCGAGCACCGAGTCCCAGTCGCCGCCGGACAGATCGAACACGCGGCCTTCGGTGGTCGCTCGGGATCGGCTCTGTGATTGTGTCATCAGCTACACCATCGACTCATCTGTGCTGTTGCTCGTGGACTGACTGCTGCCGGCAACCAGGCCGGCAGCCACGTGGCCGCTCATCGGTAGGCCCGACGCTCGTCCGGCGGCGGAATGTGTGCGCCGTCCTTGTAATCGATCTCGACCCCGCCGAGCGGATAGTCCTTGCGCTGGGGAAAGCCGTCCCAGTCATCAGGCATCAAAATCCGGGTCAGCGACGGGTGGCCGTCGAAGATGACCCCGAACATGTCCCACGTCTCGCGTTCCTGCCAGTCCGCGGTCGGATAGACCGCGGTGACCGAAGGCAGGTGCGGGTCGGCGACCGAGACCGCGACCTCGAGCCGGATGCGACGCCGATACGTCATCGACGTCAGGTGGTAGACGACGTGCAGCCGGGTGCCCTCGGCGCCTTCGCGGGAGAGATAGTCCACGCCCGACACCGAGGACAGGAGTTCGAAGCGCAGGCTCTCGTCGTCGCGAAACACCTGCGCCACCGCCGCGATGTGCTCACGCGCGATATGCAGGGTGAGCTCACCGCGGTCGACGACGACCTTCTGTACGGCCGCATCGAAGCCGGAGTACGCGGCCTGGAAGGAGTCCATGACCTCGTCGAAGTAGCTGCCGTACGGACGCTCGGCCGGTAGTTCGACCCACGGCTGGCGCTGCAGGCCGGAGAAGCCTGAGGTGTCGCCGCTACCGGTGACGCCGAACATGCCCGGCCGGGACCGGCCGGCCGGCAGCGAGCCCGACAGCTGGGCCAGCCGGGTCTCGCGGTCTTCGGGAAGCTGGGTCACTTGGCGTACCTCTGCGACGACGGAACCAGTTCGACCTTCTGGCCCGCGAGCTTCGCGGCGCGCTTGGGGCCGAGCGGCTCGTTCTGGATCTTGTGGTGCAGCTTCAGGATCGCGTCGATCAACATCTCCGGACGCGGCGGGCAGCCGGGCAGGTACATGTCCACCGGCACGATGTGGTCCACGCCCTGCACGATCGAGTAGTTGTTGAACATGCCGCCGGAGGAGGCGCAGACGCCCATGGCGATCACCCAGCGGGGCTCCGCCATCTGGTCATAGATCTGGCGGACGACGGGGGCCATCTTCTGGCTGACCCGGCCTGCCACGATCATCAGGTCCGACTGGCGCGGCGAGGGGCGGAAGACCTCCATGCCGAAACGCGCGGAGTCGAAGCGGGGCGCTCCGAAGGTCATCATCTCGATCGCGCAGCACGCGAGGCCGAAGGTCACCGGCCACAACGAGGACTTGCGGGTCCAGTTGACCAGGCCTTCGACACTGGCCAGCAGGATCCCGTCTGGAAGTTTCTCTTCTAAACCCATGTCACCGGGCCAATCTTCTTGAAGGTAAGGCAGTAGTCGTGCATGTTCAGTCCCAGTCCAGGCCACCGCGTCGCCACACGTAGGCGTAGGCGATGAAGACGGTGCCGATGAACAGGAAGATCTCGGCCAAGCCGAAGAGGCGGAGATTCTCGCTCTCGACTGCGTAGGGGTAGAGGAAGATGATCTCGATGTCGAAGACGATGAAGAGCATCGCGGTCAGGAAGTATTTGACCGGGAACCGGTTCGGCCCCGAGGACATCGGCGCCGGCTCGATGCCGCACTCGTAGAAGTCCATCTTGGCCTTGTTGTAGCGCTTGGGCCCGGTGATGGTCGCGATGATGACGGAGAAGACCGCGAAGCCGAATGCCAGGGCGAAAAGGACCACGATCGGCAGGTACGTCGAAAGCATGGTGAACCTGCTTCCCCTCTTTCCTCGTTTGAACTTCGTCCTCATCGCGGCGGCGACTCACCCGCCGCAGCGGCTCTCAGGCTAGTAGCCTGCCGTGATCCAGTGCTGGTTAGGCTTGCCTAACCCCCTAGTGTCGGTGCTATCGCAAGGCCGGCGTCACTTTGGTCAGGGCGGTGATGATGCGGTCGCTCGCGTCACCGTCGTGCGGGTCGGTCAGGTTCGCGAGCAGCTTGAGAACGAGCTTCATCAACCTCGGGTGCGGCAGGCCGTGCCTGGTGCAGGCCCGCATCACCGCGGGATTGCCGATCAGTTTTACGAACACCCCGCCGAGCCGGTAGTACGCGCCCCACTCCGCGGCCATCGCGGCCGGATAGCCGGCCAGCGCGCGCTCGCGGCCGGCGCCCTCGGGCCGGGCCAGCGCCTGCACGACCGCCTCGGCGGCGAACTTGCCGGACTCCATCGCGTACGGAATGCCTTCGCCGTTGAACGGATTGACCGAGCCGCCCGAGTCCCCGACGAGCAGCACGCCGTTCCGGTAGTGCGGGGTTCGGTTGAAGCCCATCGGCAGGCCGGCGCCCTGGGTCGGGCACAGCGCGTTCTCTTCGCGCAGGCCCCACTCCTCGGGGGTGTTGTCCAGCCAGGTGGTGAGCAGGGTCCGGTAGTTGGTCTTCTGGAAGCCCGCGGAGGAGTTCAGCACCCCGAGGCCCGCGTTGACCGAACCGTCGCCCATGCCGAAGATCCAGCCGTAGCCGGGCAGCAGCTTGGCGTCGTCGGCACCCGGTGGGCCGTCCCACAGCTCCAGCCAGGACTCGAGGTAGTCGTCGTTGGTGCGCGGGCTGCTGTAGTACCGCCGGACGGCCACACCCATCGGTCGCTTGTCGTTTCGCTGCATTCCGAGCGCCAGCGCGAAGCGACCGGACACCCCGTCGCAGGCGAGGACGACGGGAGCGCGGTAGCTGTGCTCCGTCTTCTCGCCCGCACCAGCGCCGGCCTTCGCGGTCACACCGACGACGCGGCCCTGGGCATCGAGGATCGGCGCGGTGACCGAGGTCTGCTCGTGCAGCCGGGCACCTGCCTGCACCGCCTGCTGCACCAGCAGGTGGTCGAGATCCGCGCGCGGTCGGACGAGACCGTAATCGGGGAAGGACGCCAGTTCGGGCCAGTTGAGTTCCAGACGCAGGCCGCCGCCGATGACCCGCAGTCCCTTGTTGTGCAGCCAGCCAGCCTCTTCACTGACGTCGATGCCCATGTCAACCAGCGCTCGGGTACCGCGCGGGGTCAGCCCGTCGCCGCACACCTTCTCGCGGGGGAATGTCGTCTTCTCCAGCAGCAGCACGTCGACGCCCGCGGTAGCCAGCCAGTAGGCGGCGGCCGAGCCGGACGGGCCGGCGCCGACGACAATGACGTCCGCGTCGTACGTGCGGTCGGAAGGCAACTCCCCCAGCGCACCGGCAGCAATCGTGGGAGCCGACGACGCGTCGTCGCTGATCGCAGTCATGCCGGCCCTCCTTGCTGCGGTGCCTAGCGCGGGTCGCAATGCTCGTACCCGTGCGACGGCTCTATTGTCCACGATTCTGTGAGTTAGTGAAAACTTTCACTAACTCGCCATGGGAAGTGTAGGCCTTTCTCAGCCGTCCTATGCGCCCGGTGCGACGGCGCGGAGCGCTCACTCGACGCGGTTGCGGCGACCTCCGGACCCGGCCTGACCCCCGTCCGGCGAGGGCACCCAGGTCACGCCAGTTATTACCTGCCACATCTGGCAGCTACAAAGATGGGCTTAACACTATACAAAACCGGGCATTACTGATACCTATGTGTCCATCGCTTCTCCCCACCCCCGGAGGTTTTCATGCGCCATCTGCGCCCATTGGTCGCTGCCACAAGTGCGGTCGCGACGGTCGCCGTCACTGCTCTGCTCACGGCGGGTCCCGCGTCCGCGGCCACTCGCAACTATGTCGCCCTGGGCGACTCGTACTCCTCCGGCGTCGGAGCGGGCAGTTATACCAGCGAGAGCGGCAGCTGTGACCGCAGCCCCAACGCCTACTCCGCGCTCTGGGCCAAGGCGCACCTGCCCACCTCCTATGTCTCTGTCGCGTGTTCGGGCGCCACCACGTCCTCGGTGATCAGCACCCAGGTCTCGGCGCTGAGCTCGGCGACCAACCTGGTCAGCGTCACCGCCGGCGGCAACGACGTGGGCTTCTCGCACATCATGCAGACCTGTGTGCTGTACGGAACCACCCAGTGCGTGGCGGCGGTCAACGACGCCGAGGCCAAGTCCCAGTCGATCCTGCCGGGCAACCTGAACAACCTGTACAACTCGATCCGGTCACATGCCCCGAACGCCAAGGTCGTCGTCCTGGACTACCCCGTCTTCTATGACACGTCGGTCTGGGGTTGCATCGGCCTCAGCTCCACCTCGCGGGCCAAGATCGACGAGGGCATCAACATGGCGGACGGCATCATCAAGACCGCCGTCGCCGCCCACGGCTTCACCTTCGCCGAGGCGCGCCCGGCCTTCGCCGGGCACGAGATCTGCGACGGCACCTCGTGGCTGCACTCGCTGAACTACCTCGACATCGGGGAGTCGTACCACCCCACCGCCGCCGGCCAGTCCGGTGGCTACCTCCCGGTGTTCACCTCGGCCGCCGGCTGAGCTGACTGACAGCGCGCATGGAACCGCCCGGATCGGCATTGCCGCATCCGGGCGGTTCTGTGTTGTCGGTTCTGTTGTCGGCTCTGTGTTGTCGGCCGCTCCGTGGTCTCAGCGCGGCGTCGTCCGGCTCGCGGGGCGCACCTCGGCGGCGGCGAGCAGCTCGACCGCACGGTGCTCGACCAGCCTGGTCAGCGCGACCACCGACGTCGACCGGGCCACCCCCGGAATCTGGGACACCTGGATGAGCACCTGCTGCAGGTCCTCGTGCGAGGTCGCGGCGAGCCGACAGTGCACATCACCCGGACCGGTGGTGGCATACGCCTCGACCACGGCGGGAATCGCCGCCATGGCCGCGGTCACCTCGTCCAGCCGGCCTTGCGCGATCTCGAGCGTGGCAAAGGCGAGCACCGGGTAGCCAGCGGCCGTCAGGTCGACGTCGGGGCCGTAGCCGGACACCACGCCGTCGCGTTCCAGCCGTTCGAGCCGGGCCTGGATGGTCGCCCGGGACACCCGGAGCAGGCGCGAGAGCTCCAGGTAGCCGGTCCGGGGTGCCGAGCGCAACGCGGACAGGATCGAGACGTCCAGCGCGTCGAGCTCTCGCCTGACCATCGCCTTGCCTCTCTCCCCCGAACCGCCGCCGACAACCGCTTCACAGGCGATTGTGTCAGCGAAGCGGCCGGACCGGCTCAGAGGTTGCCGCGGCTGTCCTGCTCGCGCTCGATCGCCTCGAACAGCGCCTTGAAGTTGCCCTTGCCGAAGCCGAGCGAGCCGTGCCGCTCGATGAGCTCGAAGAACACCGTCGGACGGTCCCCCGTCGGCCTGGTGAAGATCTGCAAGAGGTAGCCGTCCTCGTCCCGGTCCACCAGGATGCCGCGGGACTGCAGTTCCTCGATCGGTGCCCGGACCTCGCCGATGCGGGCGCGTAACTCGGGGTCGGAATAGTAGGAATCCGGCGTGGCCAGGAACTCCACACCCTCGGCCCGCATCGCGTCGACCGTCCGGAGGATGTCGTTGGTGGCGAGCGCGAGGTGCTGCACGCCGGGGCCGCGGTAGAACTCCAGGAACTCATCGATCTGGCTGCGCTTCTTGGCGATCGCCGGCTCGTTGAGCGGGAACTTGACCCGGTGGTTGCCGTTCGCGACGACTTTCGACATCAGCGCGGAGTAGTCGGTGGCGATGTCGTCACCCACGAACTCGGCCATGTTGAGAAAGCCCATGACCTTGTTGTAGTACGTAACCCACTCGTCCATCTTGCCCAGCTCCACGTTGCCCACGACGTGGTCCAGCGCCTGGAACATCCGCTTCGGAGCCCCGTCCCGCTTGACGTAGCCGGCGCTGCGCTCGACATAGCCGGGCAGGTAGACGCCGGTGTAGCCGGAGCGGTCGACGAGGGTGTGCCGGGTGTCGCCGTAGGCGGCGATGGCCGCGATCCGGACGGTGCCGAACTCGTCCGAGATGTCGTGCGGCTTTTCGAGGACCCGAGCGCCCTGGCTGCGGGCGTGCGCGATGCACCGGTCGACGTCGGGCACCTCCAGCGCGATGTCGACGACGCCGTCGCCGTGCTGGCGGTGGTGGTCCAGCAGCGGGCTGTCGGGTGACACCCCGCCGCTTATCACGAACCGGCAGGAGCCGCTGCGCAGCACGTAGGACTTGTGGTCGCGGTTGCCGGTCTCGGGGCCGGAGTAGGCCTCGAGCTCCATGCCGTACGCGGATTCGTAGTAGTGCGCGGTCTGGGTGGCGTTGCCGACCACGAAGACGATCGCGTCCCAGCCGGTGACCGGAAACGGGTCGGTGCTCTGGTTGTACGGCACCAGTCCGACGAGCTGCTTGAGCTGCTCGAGGTTCAGGTTGGCGGCCTTCTCGTCCGGGGTCAGGCCCGGGTCGGTCATCGTCATCTGCGTTCCTCCGCTGTGCCCTCGGTGCTCTTCGGCTCGCCGGCCCGGAGCCCGGACCTCTTCGCGTCAGGATGCATCGACAGCTCGTGGGTAGCAACATGCGCAGGCGAACCTGGCATCGTTGTACATCCTGATCGCTTAAAGGCGCGGTTTGCTGTACAGATTGCGCTATACGGATTGCCTAGTCGGACACGCTTCCGATGGACGGAACCCAGCTGACGACGGGATACCAGACGCCGAACGGATCAGCGGCGTAGTGCACCGTCGCTGCGAAGGCGCCGGCGGCTCTCGCGATCATGGCTCCGGCGAGCACCTGCCAGGCTGCTCGGCCGGCGACCAGCAACTCGGCCGCGAGGTCGGCGTCCAGGGCAGCCAGCCGCGCCGGATCGGCGCCGGCGAACGCCCGCTCCACCGCGGCGTCGAAGGGCGCGGCGCGGCCGTCCAGATACCCCGGGGCCTTGACCGAGCGCCTGGCCGAGCCGTCGCCCATCACCAGCAGGCCGGTCCGCGCGTTCCGGGACGCCGCCTCGCGCCCCATCCCCAGGCAGCGCTCCGTCGGCGTTTCCGCTGGCACGACAAGCTGATCCACCGGCAGTGGGCACTCCGCCCGGGCCAGCAGCAGCCGTCCGACCAGCACGCTCAACGGCTTGTCCAGCTCGGCGGGGGTCGCGCCGCCGATGATCAGGATCTCGGTCGGCGCGGCGCTCATCATCGCCTCGATGGCGGTCAGGCAGGCTGCGCGCAACTGCTCCACCTCGGCGACCGGCCTGCCGGTGATGCCGTCCAGCAGCAGCGGCGGATGCGGGCAGTTCGCGACGGCGGCGATCAAGCGAGGCCCCGGACGGCCCGCCTCGGCGGTGCGCTGCCCCGGACGGCCGCCACCATGTCGAGCACCTGGCGGGTTTCGGGCACGTTGTGCGCGCGGAAGACGGTCGCGCCCTGCCACGCGCAGACCGCCGTCGCCGACAGCGTGCCGAGCAGGCGCTCACCCAGCGGTAGGTCCAGCGCCTCTCCGACGAAGTCCTTGTTCGACAGGGACACCAGCACCGGCCAGCCGGTCGCCGTCAGCTCGCCGATCCGGCGGGTGACCTCGAGCGAGTGCCAGGTGTTCTTGCCGAAATCGTGCCCCGGGTCGATCATCACGCGATTCCGATCGACGCCGAGGCGGACCGCTCGCTCGGCGAGCCCCACGGTGCGCCGGAGCACATCGGCGACCACGTCGTCGTAGCAGATCCGGTGCGGCCGGGTGCGTGGCGCGACCCCGCCCGCGTGGGTGCAGACCAGCCCGGCATCGAACTCCGCGGCGACCTCGGCGAGGACCGGGTCGTGGCCGCCCCACGCGTCGTTGAGCACGTCCGCGCCTGCCTCGCAGACCGCCCGGCCGACCTCATTGCGCCAGGTGTCGACCGAGATGACCAGGTCCGGGAAGTCGCTGCGGACCTTGGCGACGAAGTCGACCGTCCGGCGGATCTCTTCGGCAGCGTCCACCTCGTCGCCGGGCGCGGCCTTCACCCCGCCGATGTCGACGATCTCGGCACCGGCGTCCGCCACCTCGGCGACGCGATCCAGCGCCTTGCCGAAGGAGTACGTGGCGCCCCGGTCATAGAAGGAGTCCGGCGTCCGATTCACGATCGCCATGATCAGCAGGGCGTCGTCGGCGAAGGTGTGGCCGGCCAGCTCGAGCATTACGGGTCCATCCGGGAACGGTCGAGGGAAGGGCGGTAGTGCGGGCTCTCGCGGGCGGCGGGCCGCTCCAGCGTCGGCACCCGCCGGCTGAGCCAACCCTCCGGTGCCTGCCGATCGTATTGTTGCAACGTCTGGCCGGCCCCGGCGATCCTGGGCGGCTCACCCGGGAGCCGGCGCAGCGCCGTCGCGAGGATCTCTGCCGCCATGACGCCGAGATCGTGCACGTTCTGGTGCCGGTGGCCCCGGCGCCCGAGGTCGACCTGCGCGATCGCGTCCAGGCCGTGGCGGCTCCAGGTGTCGGTCAGGGTTGCGAACTCCACGCCGTAGCCGACCGGAACCGGCAGCGACTCCATCAGGCCTCGGCGGATCGCCCACTCGCCCGCCAGCGGCTGGACGACCGCCGAGAGCTGCGGCCAGTACAGGTTGAGCAGCGGCCGCGCCACCAGCTCGGTGACCCGGCCGCCCTGCGGTGCGGTGGCGGGCTGACCCTGCTGCGCACCGCCCGGCAGGTCGTCGGCGAGCCGGTCGTAGAAGCCCTTCACCAGTAGCGTCGCGTCCTCGCGCAGCAGCGGGCCGAGCAGGCCGGTGACGAAGTGCGGGCCCCACTCGGTCAGGTCGGCGTCGATGAAGACGATCAGGTCGCCGCGGGATACGAACAGCGACTTCCACAGCGCCTCTCCCTTGCCGGGGCTCGGCTCCGTTCCGGTGGGGATGCCGGCTGCCGCGAACACCGTGGCCCCCGCGGCTTCGGCCTCCCGCGCGGTGCCGTCGACGGAGTCCGAATCCACGACGAGCAACTCGTCCACCAGGCCGGGGCCGACCAGCGCCTGGTGGATCTGGCGCACGACCGCGCCCACCGTCGCCGCCTCGTTGCGGGCCGGGATCACCACGCTCATCGACTGCTTGCGGCATCGCTTCGCCCGGACGAGGGCGGCCACGTCGAAGGCGCCGGCCTCAGAACTCTGGGAGTCGAAGGTGTGGGAGTCGAACCACCGCCGGGCGGCGGCATCCATGGGCCACACTCCCTCACCAGTTCCGCGGTCCGCGACGACGCTACCCGGCGCTCCGGTCGCTACCCGCTGCTCGCGCGCTGAGCCGGGCCGCCAGCCGCCCGGCCACGGCACCGGGATCAGAGGCCTCGGTCAGCACCCGCACCACCACAGCGCGCTCGGCACCGGCGTCGAGCACCTCGTCCAGATTCGTCTCGTCGATGCCGCCGATCGCGAACCATGGTCGTGCCGGTGCGGCCGCGGCAAGCTCAGCGACCGGTCCGAGCCCGGTGTGCGGGCGTCCGGGCTTGGTGGGCGTCGCCCACACCGGCCCGAGACAGAAGTAATCCACCTCGGCCGCGCTGGCGGCGGCGGTGGCCTCGGCGGTGCTGTGACTGCTCAGGCCGAGAATCACGTCCGGGCCCACGATCCGGCGGGCCGTCGACGGCGGCAGGTCCCGCTGGCCGACATGCAGGACGTCGGCACCCGCAGCCACCGCGACGTCGGCCCGGTCGTTCACAGCCAGCAGGGTGTCGTGGCGGCGGCACGCGGCGGCGAAAATCTCGAGCAGCTCCAGCTCCTCGGCGGCTTCCAGATGCTTCTGCCGCAACTGCACGATGTCCACCCCGTTGCCGAGCACGGCGTCGAGGAAGTCCCCCAGATCACCCTGCTTCTGGCGCGCGTCAGTACACAGGTACAGCCGGGCATCCTCCAGCGATGGCTTGCTCACCCGTCCATCCAACCACTGGCTGCCGGTCCCGATGCGGCGGCTGAGACGATGGAGCGTGTGATCCCACGGGCAGCCCGGACGGCCGCGATTCCCCCGCAAGCGCTGATCCTGGTGGGCATCGCGTCCGTCCAGTTCGGGTCGGCCTTCGCGAACCGGCTGTTCGACCAGGCCGGCCCGGCCGGCGTGGTGCTGCTGCGGCTGGCCTTCTCGGCGGCCATCCTGCTCGCGCTGACCCGGCCCAGACTGCGCGGCCGGTCGCGGCGTGATCTGGTCGCGGCGCTGGCCTTCGGCCTGGTGCTGTGCCTGATGAACTGGAGTTTCTACGAGGCGCTCCGGCTGCTGCCGCTCGGCCCGGCGGTCACCGTGGAGTTCACCGGTCCGCTGCTGGTCGCCATCGCCGGTTCCCGCCGACTGCTGGACGTGCTGTGGGCGGCCCTGGCCACCGGTGGTGTCGTGCTGCTCTCACTCGGCGGCTCGCACGGTTCGCTCAACCTGCGGGGCCTGCTGTTCGCGCTGCTGGCCGGCGCACTGTGGGCCTGCTACATCCTGCTGTCCCAGCGGGTCGGGTCGGCTTTCGCCGGACTCGACGGCCTGGCCATCGCCCTCGGCATCGGCGCGGTGGTGCTGATTCCGGCCGGGATCATCGAGGGCGGTTCGGCGCTGCTCCGCCCCGGCGTGCTGGCCGGTGGGCTGGCGGTGGCGGTGCTGTCGTCGGTGGTGCCGTACTCGCTGGAGCTGATCGCGTTGCGGCGCCTGCCTGCGGCGGCGTTCGGCCTGCTGATGAGCCTGGAACCGGCGTTCGCGGCTCTGGCCGGCGTGCTGGTGCTCGGCCAGCGGCTGCACGCGCGGACCCTGGTGGCCATCGTGATGGTGGTCATCGCCAGCGCCGGCACCACCCTGGAGGCCCGGGCCAAGCACCCGGAATCAGAGCCGGTCGCGCTCGGTTAGCCTCGAATCATGCCCACTCAGCCCGCGTCCACCGACGTGCTGGTCGTCGGCGGCGGCGTGATCGGCCTGGCGGCGGCGTACCAGCTCGCCAGCGACGGGGCGACCGTGCGGCTGGTCGATGCCAGCGGAACCCGCGGCGCCAGCTGGGCCGCCGCCGGCATGCTCGCTCCGGTCAGTGAGGCGATCTTCGGCGAGCGGGAGCTGACCCGGCTGAACCTGGCCGCGGTGCCGGCCTTCGTCCGGTTCGCGGCCCAGCTGGAGTCCGCGCTGCGCGAGTCCGGGACGGAGCTGTCGGTGGGCCTGCGCACGGACGGCACGCTGGCCGTGGCGCTCAATGCCGATGACCGGGCGGCGCTGGACCGGTTCACCGAGTTCCGTAACTCCCTGGGACTGGCCAGCGAGCGGTTGACCGGAAGCGCCACCCGCCGGCTGGAGCCGTACCTGTCGACCTCGGTACGCGGCGGAGTGCTGGCCCTGGACGACCTGTCGGTGGACAACCGCCGGTACCTGACCGCGTTGCGCGCGGGATGCGAGGCTGCCGGTGTCGAGTTCGTGGCGGGCGAGGTGGCGCAGCTGACCAGCCGGGACGGCCGGACGACCGGCGCGCTCACGACGGACGGTGTCGAGTTTTCGGCCGGCACCGTGCTGCTGTGTTCCGGTGCGGCCACCGGCCGGTTGCTCGACGTCGGGGTGCAACCGGTCAAGGGGCAGATCCTGCGGCTGTCGGTGCCCGAGCGGCTGCGGGCCGCGGGCGAGGTGCTTACCAGAACGGTGCGCGGCATCGTCCGCGGCAGTGAGGTGTACCTGGTGCCGCGCGCGGGCGGCGAGGTGGTCGTCGGCGCCACGTCCGAGCAGCAGGGCGAGGACACCACCGTGACCGCGGGCGGGGTGTACGAGCTGCTGCGCAACGCCTACGAGCTGCTGCCCGTCAGCTCCGAGTTCAGCTTCGTCGAGGCCCGCGCCGGCACCCGGCCGGGTACTGCCGACAACGGCCCGCTGCTCGGCCGGATCGATGACGGCCTGGTGCTCGCCACCGGGCATTACCGCAACGGCATCCTGCTGTCCGCGCTTACCGCCGAGGCGGTCACCGCGGTGCTCGGGAACGCGCCGCTGGCACCGGAGTGGAGCCCGTTCGGTCCCGCCAGATTCCGCAGTGAGGGGTATGCACCATGCAGATAATCGTCAACGGTCAGCCGCGGGAGGCCGCGGACGGAGTCTCGATCACCGACCTGGTCCGCCAGCTGAGCGACCGGGAGGCAGGCATCGCGGTCGCTCTGAACTCCGAGGTGGTGCCGCGCGGTAGCTGGGCCGACACCACCGTCGCGGCCGGTGACCGGATCGATGTGGTCACCGCAGTCCAGGGCGGCTGAAGGCTGCAGCGCAATGTCGTAGTTCCAGCGGGTGTCGCCAGCGGTGCCGGGCGGGATGAGTAGGTCCAGGTGCAGGCCGATGTCGAGGACGACGCGGGCGGCGCGCAGTTCCTGGGCGTCGAGCATCCCGAGCCGGTCCCCGGGGTCGTCGAGGAAGCCGAGCTCGGCCATGAGGCGTTCGGCGTAGAGCGCCCAGCCCTCGGCGTGTGCGGGACAGAAGTTGAGCAGCCGGGACATCCTTGCGGAGCGCGGTGAGATCGTGAGGCGATCGCCTCGCGCAAGAGGCCGCCGACGTAGCTACGAAGGCTCTCATCGTGCGGTGGACGGCCTTCCTAAATCGGTTGCGGCACGGGCTTGACCTTCGTGACACTCCTCATGATCAAACGCTGGCCGTGCGGACCTCATACCGGAAGGGAATCGCCGTGGAGGGTTTCGACCCGTTCGCAAGCTTCGGGCCCGATGTCGCCGAGCGCTATGACGAGGATCTGCGCGGCGACGAGCCGGAGACCGTGGACTTCCTCGCCGCGCTCGCCGGCGACGGGCCAGTTCTCGAATTCGCCATCGGCACTGGACGGATCGCGCTGCCCCTGGCCGAACGCGGCCTACGGGTCGACGGCATCGAGCAATCGGCCGCCATGGTGGAACGCATGCGGGCAAAGCCCGGTGGACCGGACCTCCAAGTGACCATCGGCGACATGTCGACGGTCGAGCTGCCTGGCCGGTACCCACTGGTGTACCTCGTCTTCAACACCATCCACAACCTGCTCACCCAGGACGGGCAGGTTCGGTGCTTTGAAAATGCGGCAAGGCACCTCACCGACGACGGCGTCTTCGTCGTCGAAACCGGAGTGCCGTGGGACGGGCCGCGCAAAGGCAGCTACGTTGAGGTGCCGAAGGTCGGCTTGGACGAAGTGCGGATGAGTCCGCACCGCTACGACGCAATGACGCAGATCCTTGACATCAATCACATGCGCCTGACGATCAACGGCATTCAGATGTCACCGATCTCCCTACGCCTCGGCTACCCCAGCGAGCTCGACCTCATGGCGCGAATCGCCGGCCTACAACTCCTCCACCGATGGAGCGGCTGGCGGCAGGAGCCGTTCACCATCGACAGCCGCAGACACGTCAGTGTCTACAGCCCACGCCGCGTCTAGACACCTCCAATCACTTCGAGAGCAGCTGCCACATCACCCCCCGGATCCCGCTTGCCGATCCTGAGCGTCGTCCCGTAGCGGGATCGTCGTATGACACCCGCCAGCATGGCGGGGCGAGAATGGCGGGGTGACTCGAACCGCATTGATAACCGGGGTGGGGCGGCGACGAGGAATTGGTGCTGGTCTTGCAGCTGGTTTGGCAGCCGACGGCTGGGATCTCGTGCTCTCTTTCTGGCGTCCCTACGATGAGCGCCTCGGACTCGAAGCTGGCCCGAACGATCCGGAAGCACTGGTTGACGAACTGAGGAGCGTCGGCATCGACGTGGAGCTTGCGCCGGTCGATCTCGCAGACCCCGCCGGACCCCAGACGCTCATCGATGCTGCCGTGGCCCGTTTTGGACCGCTGGACGCACTGGTCCTGTCGCACTGTGAGAGCGTCGACTCCGACTTGCTCACGACCACGGTAGAGAGCTTTGATCGCCACTACGCCGTCAACGTCCGCGCGAGCTGGCTGTTGCTCGCCGCGTTTGCTCGCCAGCTGCCAGAATCAGGCGGCTCGGTGGTCGCCCTCACTAGCGATCACACAGTCGACAATCTACCGTACGGGGCGACAAAGGCCGCGCTGGACCGCCTGATACTCGCTGCCGCGCACGAGCTCGGCGATCGCGGCCTGCGAGCCAACGTCATCAACCCCGGCCCCATCGACACCGGCTGGATGACGCCCGAACTCAACACCAGATTGTTAGCGGAGCAACCCACCGGGCGACTCGGAACACCGACCGACACCGCAAACGTGGTCAGGTTCTTGCTCTCCGAGCAGGGTCGATGGATCAACGGGCAGCTGATACACAGCAACGGCGGCTTTCCCAAGGGCCAGCTGCCCGTTTGAGGTCCAACGCGACGGCTGCAGTCGTCAGCGGCAATAGATCGATGGCGTTGAGCTAGCAGGTTGAATGACCGAGCTCTGGTCCTCACCTCCGATCGTGGCGATGACAGCACGGATGTCGGGGTCAGCGAACGCGGCGTTGATGTCGCGGGGCCCGGGCCTGCGGAGAGGCATTGAGCGGCCGCGTCGTGGCGTACTCCACCCGCGCGTGGCGGTTGAGACCCGTGACTTCTTGAAAAGTTGGTGTTGCGACACATCAACCACGCGCTCCTGCTGATGAGCTTAGTCAAACATCTGGCCTCCGCGCGCCATCGGCGCCGGGCATGCGTTCGTGCAGAACCTGCGCCGCGGGCACTACGCGCTGACCGCCGACGTGCCGATCCATGATCGAGTTCGGGTCGCGTTCGACGACCTTGCGCTCGTCTTCTGACCGCCGAGAGAGTGCCAGCGAGTCCGGCCTGGCACGCTCCGGTCGCAACAATGCAACAGTGCAGGCAGGTAGTGGGAGCGGACCGGGGCCGTTGTGCGAGTGCAGCACGTCGCCATCCGGGGTATGCGAAATCCGCGGAGACGATGCGCACAGCGGATGCGTCGGGAACCGGCGGTTGAATGCTCTGTTCATCGGGGATGCCGATGAACATCGAATGAACTCGCGGCGTCCGTAGTCATCCTGCGGCCAAAGCCGTGGTTTCTTCGTCTGGTGAGCATCTCTCGACGAGGATTCCTGACCGCTACTGGAACGACGGGGCTCGGCGCGCTGGCGGTCGGAGCCGGGTTGGGGGGCGTCTTCGATGCCTCCAAAGCCGCCGCCGTCTCGACGGCCCTCCCTGCACCGGGGTCCTCGGGCGTCGAGCACGTCGTCGTCGTCATGATGGAGAACCGGTCCTTCGACCACTTCCTGGGATGGCTGCCCGGGTCTGACGGCAAGCAGTCGGGTCTGACGTTCACCGACCGCTACGGCCTGAAGCACTCGACGCACCACCTGACCCAGTTCGCCAGCTGCGCCTACAACGACCCCGACCACTCCTACGAGGGCGGCCGGATAGAGCTGAACAGCGGCCGCTGCGACGGGTGGCTGAAGTCGGGGGAGAACGATTCGCTCGCCATCGGCTACTACCAACAGTCAGACCTGGCGTTCCTCGGGAAGGCCGCGCCGGCGTGGACGGTCTGCGACCGGTACTTCTCGGCGGTGATGGCCGAGACGTACCCGAATCGCTTCTACCAGCACGCGGCCCAGACCGATCGGCTGCACAATTCGACGGCCACCTCGACGCTGCTGACGATCTGGGACCGCCTCGCGGCCGCAGGCCTCGCCGGCCGGTACTACTTCTCCGACATCCCGTTCACTGCCTTGTGGGGCACGAAGTACCTGAGCATCTCGAAGCCGTTCGCGAGCTTCCTCGCCGACGCCGCGGCCGGGACGCTGCCCTCGGTGTCCTTCGTCGACCCACGGTTTGAGGACGAAGGCTCCGGGAGTTCCGGCGATGACCACCCGAAGGCCGACATACGGGCCGGGGAGCAATTCCTCAATCAGGTGTACACCGCGGTGACCACGAGCCCGAACTGGGCCAACACCGTGTTGGTGATCAACTTCGACGAGTGGGGCGGCTTCTTCGACCACATCGCCCCCGTCGCCGCGCCCGACGTCTCCTCCGCGACCGCTCTGCGCGGCTTCCGGGTGCCCGCCCTGGTCATCTCTCCGCGCGCCCGCCGCCGCCACGTCGCCCACAACACCTATGACCACACCTCCGTGCTGAAGATGATCGAATGGCGGTGGAGCCTTCCGCCGCTGACCCCTCGGGACAACGGAGCCCGCAACCTCGCGGAGGTGCTGGATTTCAGCTCCGCTCCCAACCTGTCCGCGCCGAGGTTCACGGTGCCGCCGTTCGTAGCCATGGCCTGCCCGCCGGCGCAGCTCACCGGAGCCGAGCAGGCCGAATGGCCCGCGTTGAGACAGAAAGCCCTCGCAGCAGGATGGAGCCTGCCCACATGAGCACCACCACCGCCCGCGCAGGCCGCCGCCGCATAACCGCCGGGATCCTCGGCATCGCTACCGCGGCCGCCCTCGTCGCGGTCGTCACCAGCACTGCCGACGGCGCGACCGACTCTGCCCCGGTGGGCGGATACGTCCCGCCGATTAAGCATGTTTTCGTGATCAACATCGAGAACAAGGGGTACGACGCCACCTGGGGACCGGCGTCGGCCGCGCCCTACCTGGCCAAGACGCTGCGCTCACGGGGCGTTCTCCTCACCAGCTACTACGGCACGGCGCACAACTCCCAGCCCAACTACGTAGCCCAACTGTCCGGGCAAGGGCCGAATCCCCAGATGCAGGGCGACTGCCAGGTCTACTCCGGCTTCGCCGCCGCTGGGACGGCCGCGCCGGGCCAGGCCGTCGGGTCCGGCTGCGTCTTCCCCGCCTCCGTCCCATCGCTGCCGAGGCAGTTGGACGCCAAAGGACTGACGTGGAAGGGGTACATGGAGGACATGGGAACGCCGTGCCGACACCCCGTCCTCAACGGCGTGGACTCCACGCAGAAGGCGAAGGTCGGCGACCAGTACGCGGCCCGGCACAACCCCTTCGTCTACTTCAGCTCGATCACGAGATCGCCCGAATGCGCGCAACGTGACGTCGACCTGACCCAGCTGCCCAAGGACCTCGCCAGCATCAGCAGCACACCCAACCTGTCTTACATCACCCCGAACCTGTGCGACGACGGACACGACGTCCCCTGCGTCGACGGCCGACCTGGCGGCCTGGTCAGCGTCGACGCCTGGCTGAAGGCGTGGATCCCGAAGATCCTCAACTCACCGGCCTTCAAAACAGACGGCGAGCTGATCATCACCGCCGACGAATCGGACAGCCCGCAGAGCGACGCCACGGCCTGCTGCGGTGAGGGGCCCGGACCGAACACCCCGCTACCCGGAATCGCCGGGCTCGGCGGCGGCCGCATCGGCGCCCTGGTGCTGTCGCGGTGGACCGCCGGCAACACCTGGAGCACAACGCCGTACAACCACTACTCGCTGCTCGCGTCGTTGGAAGACGTCTTCCGGCTTCCCTACCTCGGCTACGCCCAGACCGCAGGCCTCAACCGCTTCGGCCTCGACCTCTACAACAACGGATGGAATACCTGAGGCCCCACGCGCCTCAAGAAGCTGCGGCGCTGTAGTGGATGGGGTTACGGAGTATCGGCGGTTCGCTATATATCGGTTAGTCAACGAGCTTGCTTCGGGTCAGCTGCAACAGTTGCTGATCAAGAACGAGCGCGGCCTGCTCCTCGGTGAGCTGAAACTCCGCCGACAGCGCCGCGACCGCCTCATGGAGGTCACCCGCGTTGGCTATGGCGTCGATCCTTCTGTGAGGCTCTGAAAACACCCTCACCAGCACCTGAAGGACGTCACGCTCGGTAAACCTGGTCATTTGATCGCCGCTGTACGAAGCTACTGTCGAGGCCCGCTTGCCTCGGACTGGGTCTCCGTCGTGTCGATCCCTGCCCCGGCTGACGTTGAGGTGGCGAGGTTTGATGATGAGGCTCGATGAGGATTGCCGACAGCCGCTCGTTCACAGCATGCCGGTGAGCATCCCCTCGTACGGTGAGGACGCCTCGGCCCACCAGCGGCGCGGAATGCGCCCCGCCAGACACGAGTCGCGCCCGGCCTGAACCGCCAGCCGCATCGCCCGCGCCATCCGCACCGGATCGGCGGCGCGGGTGACCGCCGAGGCCACCAGCACCGCGTCGCAGCCCAGCTCCATCGCGGCGAGCGCGTCGCCGGCGCTGCCGATGCCGGCGTCCAGGATCACCGGCACGCCGGCCTGCTCGACGATCAGCGCGATGTTGTGCGGGTTTCGGATGCCCAGGCCGGAGCCGATCGGCGCGCCGCCGGGCATCACCGCCGCGCAGCCGACCTGCTCCAGCCGCTTGGCCAGCACCGGATCGTCGTTGGTGTAGGGCAGGACGGTGAAGCCGGCGTCCACCAGCTGCTCACACGCCTCCAGCAACTCCGTGCCGTCCGGCAACAGGGTGCGCTCGTCGGCCACCACCTCGACCTTGACCCAGTCGGTCTGCAGCGCCTCGCGGGCCAGCTTGGCGGTCAGCACCGCCTCGGCCGCGGTTCGACAGCCCGCCGTGTTCGGTAGCACCTGGACGCCGGTCGCCCGCAGCACGTCCAGCACCGACCCGGCCGAGCCCGCGTCCACCCGGCGCATCGCGACCGTCGTCAGCTGGGTACCCGACTCCACCAGCAGATCGGCCAAGCCGTCGAGGCTGGGCGCTCCCCCGGTGCCGACGATGAGCCGGGACGAGAACTCGGTACCGGCTATGACCAGCGATTCGGAAGTGCTCATGCGTCCCTCTCAGGTGTGCGAGTTGCTTGCGGCTGACATCTCTGACCGGTGCGACCGGACGGGTCGGCGCGACCCGAACGGCAGCGCCAGCAGGACGGCCACTACGAACGAGGCTATGGAGGCCGACAGCCACGGGTGGCCCAGCGTGTGCGCCCGGGTGCCGGCCGACGTCCAGAAGTCGGACCAGTGCGCGATGGAGCCGGGATTGATCAGCTGGTAGACCACGAACCCGACCAGCCAGGCCAGCAGCATGCCGGGCCGCGCCGGAGCGTCCTCGGAGGTGTCCCAGCCCCGGCCCCGGCTGCGAATCCAGGCCGCGATGAGCGCACCCGACATCGGGATGAAGACCGCGCCGATCAGGTAGAGGAAGTTGGCGTAGTCGTTGATGTTGATGGTGAGCGCCAGCGCCGTGGTGAGCACGCCGATGATCACGGTCAATACCCGGCGGTCCAGCGAGGGCCTGAGGTTCTGCAGCGAGACCGCGGTGGAGTACACGTTGGCAAAGCTCTGGTCGGTCTCGCGGATCACCAGGATCGCGAAGGCCAGGGTGCCCAGCGGCAGGCCGATGAACAGATCGAAGATCCGGCTGCCGTCCTGGGCGACCTGCGCGAGGGCGACCAACCCGATCACCAGGCAGGCGATCTGGGTCACTCCGTACCCGAGAAAGCCACCCGCGAACGCCGCGCGCGACGAGCGCGAGTGCCGGGAGTAGTCGGCGCCCAACGGCACCCACGAGATCGTCAGGGCCATTGCGGAGTCGACGGCCAGCCAGAAACCCTGCCAGGACCCGCTCAGCGCCGGCACCGGGTTGCGCAGCAGGCCGATCGCCAGCACCACCAGCGCGAACACCACCAGCACCGAGACGTACTTGCGCAGCGCCCGGATCCAGCCCAGCGGCCGGATCGTCAGGGCGGTGGTCACGACTCCGGCCAGCAGCAGGCACAGCCAGCGCGGCAGGTCCCCGGACGTCAGGGCCTGCAGACCGGTCGAGATGGTCACCAGTTCGAAGACGGCCCAGCCCAGGCACTGGGCGATGTTGAGCGCGGTCGGCACGAACGAGGCCTTGGTGCCCAGCAGCCCGCGCAGCAGCACCATCGCCGGCGCACCGGTCCGGGCGCCCAGCACCAGCGAGGCACCCAGGATCAGGCCGCCAAGCACCGAACCGACCACGACGGCCGAGACCGCGGCCGCCAGGCTGAGCGGCTGCACGCCGTACGGGGCCAGGATCGCGATTGCCCCGCTGAAACCGAGCAGGCTGACGCCGACGTTGCCCCAGAAGCCGAACTGGTCGAACAGGCTGAGGGTGCGGGGCGCGGCCTCGTTCAGCGTGGTGGGCGCCTCGGCGTGCGCATCGTCAATGGAAAGATCAGGATGGGTATCGACAGCCATGGGTGGCCACCTCTCTCCCTTCGCCGGTATTAGCCGGATCAGGTTCAAGCGGTCGGCGGCCGCACAGAGCGAACCCTGTTACGCCGCCCCTCTCAGCCCGATCACGCAGGCTCCCGCGGGGACTGTTCTAGGTTAGTACGGTGCAGCCGACCAGCGACAATCCCGTAAACGCCCGCTTCACCGACACCGCGAATGCTGCGGCGTCCGATACCGCCTCCGCTGCGGCCAACGGTGCCGTGGACAGCGCCCCCGACAGTCCCGGGCGCCCCGCGCCGATCAGAGCGCTCACCATCGCCTCGTCGGACTCCGGCGGCGGTGCGGGCATCCAGGCCGATCTCAAGGCCTTCGCCCGCTGCGGCGTGCACGGGATGTCGGCGATCGTCGCGCTGACCGCCCAGAACACCGTGGGCGTCAACGCGGTCCACGAATGCCCGCCGGACTTCATCCTCGCGCAGCTGGACGCCATCTTCGACGATCTGCCACCGGCCGCCATCAAGACCGGCATGCTGTTCTCGGAGCAGATCATCACCACGGTGGCCCAGGCGCTGGCGGGCCGCGACGTGCCGCTGGTGGTGGACCCGGTCATGATCGCCTCGTCCGGCGCCCAACTGCTGCGCGAGGACGCGGTCGGCGCGCTCGTCGAGCTGCTGTTCCCGCTGGCGACGGTGATCACGCCGAACCTGATGGAGGCACAGGCACTCACCGGCCTGGGCAGCGAGGACCGCGCCGAGATCGCCGAGGCGCTGGTCGCCATGGGCGCCCGTGGCGTGCTGGTCACCGGCGGGCACGGGCAGCAGCACATCGACCACCTGTACGCCGACGGCCAGCATCTCGACATCCCGGTGCCCCGGTATCCGGTGGCGGCGACGCACGGGGCCGGCTGCACGCACTCCGCCGCCCTCGCCGCCTGCCTTGCTCGGGGGCTGCCCGTTGCGCAGGCCGCGCGGCAGGCCGCCCTGGTGGCGGCTTCGGCCGTCAAGCACGGGCTGGTCGGCCTCGGCGCCGGGGACGGTCCGGTGGACGTGCTGGACGTGCGCTCGATGCGCCCGCCGACGGGCTCACCAGCCGGCAACCCGGCTCAGGCAGGCCAACTCAGGTAGCCACGCTGAGTTGGACACGCTCGGCAGGCTCAGTTGGGATAGGCGGCCGGGTACGCCGCACCCACCAGCGGCGCCACCTCGGGATGCTCCGCCAGGCCGATGGCGAAGTGGCACGAGGCGTGCCGGGACAGTCCGCGGCGCAGTGGCTCCTCGATCAGGTCCCAGGACCGGCTGATGGAACCGCCGATCACGAGCATGTCCGCGCCGAAGGTTTCCAGCCACGGCCCGAGCACCTCGCCCAGCACGGTGAACGCCGCGGTGAAGGCGTCGCGCGCGGCCTGGTCGCCGCTTCTGGCCAGGTCGGCAATCTCTTTCACGTCCGTATCGTCAGGACGCCCGGTCGCCGTCGCGTACGCCCGCCGGATAGCCCGCCGGGACACCCAGTCCTCCAGCGGCCGGCCGGCGTGGTCGAGCAGGTGCACCTCGGCGTGCGGCGGCACCGATGGACCGCTGTCAACCACAGTGCCCTTGTCCAGAAAGGCGGAACCCACTCCGGTGCCCAGCGTGACGGCGGCACACCGAGTCGCTCCGCGCGCCGCTCCGACCAGCCACTCACCGCTCAGGAATGCGCTCGCGTCGTTGATGAACGTGATCGAGCCAGGCTGGTGCGGCAGCGCCTGGTGCAGCTCGGACCGGACGTCCACCCCGTTCAGGCCCTCGAACTTGCCGACGCCGGCGTAGTGGGCGACGCCGCGGGTGTAGTCGAACGGCCCGGGCATCGCGATTCCCCAGGTGGAGCCCTCTTCCGCCCCAAGCGTCGCCGCGGCAGCGACCATGCCCTCGATCAGTTCGGCGGCCGTGCTCTCGGCGCGCAACTCCGTCCGGTACACCTGGCTGGTGTGCCAGTCGACGGGGCTGACCCAGGCCGCCGTCACGTGCGTCCCACCGACCTCGAGCACCGGGATGGCGTCGGGCTGACGGGGCTTCGGAGTGGCCCGGCCGACGGCCGGCTCACCGGCGGGCCGTCTCCGGGTGTTCACGATTCGTTCAGGCCGAGCTTGAGCAGGGCGTTCTCGACGACCTCCATCAGCGCCGGGTGGATCCAGTACTGCCCCCGTGCGACGTCCTGTACCCGCTGGCCGAAGGACATCGCCTGGACCAGCGGCTGGATCAGGTTCGAGGCCTGGTAACCCATCAGGTGCGCCCCGAGCAGCAGCCCGGTGTCCGGATCGGCGATCAGCTTGCAGATGCCGGTCTGATCCTCGGTCGCCCAGCCGTAGGCAGTGTCGCCGAAGTCCTGGGTGGCGACCACGTAACGCAGGTCGCGTGCCCTTGCCGCCTCTTCGGTCAGGCCGACGCTGGCGATCTGGGGCTGGGTGAACACCGCAGCCGGAACGAAGCGGTGGTCGAACTTGCGCAGGTCCTCGGGGTGAGTGAGGTTGTGCGCCACCACCCGGGCCTCGTGGTTGGCGACGTGCTTGAGCTGGTAGTCCGACGAGACATCGCCGAGCGCCCACACGCCCTCGACGTTCGTGCGGCCGTGGCAGTCGACCTGGACGCGGCCGTCGATCGTGGTGGCGATGCCGGCGGCGGGCAGGTCCAGGGTGTCGGCGTTCGACACCCGGCCGGTGGCGACCAGCAGCGCGTCGCCGACCAGGGAGGTGCCGTCGAGAAAGTCCAGCCGGATCTCGTCGGCGTCCCCGGTGACCTTGCTGAGCTGGGCGCTGAGCTTGAGGTCCCACTGGCCGGACGCGACCACGGTGAAACGGTCGGCGATCTCGGAGTCCAGGTGGCGCAGCAGCCGCATCCCACGCGAGACGACGGTGACCTGCGAGCCGAGCGCCGAGAACACGTGCGCGAACTCGGCGCCGATGTAGCCCGCGCCCAGGATCAGCAGCCGCTCGGGCAGCCTGTCGATGCGCATGATCGTGTCGGAGGTGTAGTAGGTCACGCCGGACTGGGCGACCACGTCCGGAATCATCGGACGCCCACCGGCGGCGATCACGATATGGTCGGCGCTGAACTCGTCCCCGGTTTCGACCTTGATCGTCTTGGGCCCGGTGAACTGCCCGCGGCCGAGGAAGGTCGTGGTGTTCTCGCCGTTGGTCCGGTACGCCAGGCCGCCCGCCGAGATGGGATCGATCCGGCCGAAGACCCGGTCGCGGATGTCGGCCCACCGGGCGCCCTCGAACCGAGAGTCGACGCCGAAGCGCGCCGAGTGCCGGATGGTGTTGGCGACATCGGCGGCGTAGACGTACATCTTGGTGGGGATGCAGCCGACATTCAGGCAGGTGCCCCCGAAACTGCCGGATTCCACGATGGCGACCGGCTTGCCGGCGAAGTCCGGAGTGATGAGCGAGTTCCCGGAACCGCTGCCAATTATCGCGAGCTCAAAGTCGGCCACGGGCGTCAGCTTACTGCCGGGCCGGGGGACGTTTCGCCCAACGGTGTCGCGAGGTGCCCGTCCGGTAGCGGTGGCGAAACCAGCACCACGACCAGGGTGCGCGGCCCGTGCACGCCCTCTACCCGGGACAGCTCGATGTCACTGGTGGCGCTGGGGCCGCTGATCCAGGTCAGCGGGCGGGTGGCGTCGAGCAAGGCCACCGCATCCGGGACGTTGGCCACGACCTGGTCCTCGCCGACCACGATCAGGTGATAGTCCGGCACCAGCGTCAGCGCCCGCCGGCCCTGGCCGGGACCCGAGTCGAGCACCACCGTTCCGGTCTCGGCCACGGCCAGCGCACAGGTCGTCAGCACGCCGTCGAGCCCGTCGAGTTCGGGAGTGCTGAGCGGCGGGTCGTCGCGGACCACGGTGGTCCGTACGGCGGCCAGCAGCTCCGGTGGAAAGCCGGCCGGAGCCACCACCCGGCGCGCGCCGTGCTGGTCCAGAGCGGCGGCGATCACCTCCGCCGCGGTGCCGGCGTCGGCGCGGTGCACGGTTGCCCGGTAGTCGACGAGCCGGTCCACCAGCCGGTTGAGCAGCGCCGTCCGGGCGTCCCGCCCATCGGCGCCGTCCGGGCCCCGCTGCAGTTCGTGCTCACCGGCAAGGCGGTAATGCCGGGCCACCGGGGTGGGCTCGGGCCGGTCCGAGAGCGCCGTCCGAATCCGGGCCAGCACCTCGTCCCGGGCGCTCAGCCCTTCCGCCGAGGCGCTCACGACTCGTCCCTGCCGGTGCGTACCCACCAGTCCCGGAACGTCTCGGCCGGGGGCGGCGGCAGGTCCCGCGCACCCGTCCAGGCCGACAGCGGCGGCGGCAACCTTCTGATCCCGCCGTCCGAACCGGCTGCCCGTGAGCCGAACAGCCGGCCGAGCCGGCCGGCACGCAGGGCCCTGGTCCAGCGCGTGCCGTTGGCCATGGACCAGGCCACCGCCGCCATCGCGGCCTCTTCCGGTGAGGGCAGCCGGCGCTCGGCGCGCTTGGCATCAACGGCCCGGGAGCGAAGGTGCACCAGCATGGACGGGATGTCGATCGCCACCGGGCACACGTCGTAGCAGGCTCCGCACAGCGAGGACGCGAACGGCAGCGAGGCGTTGTCGGTGTTGGCGCCCAAACCGGTGAGCTGTGGCGAGAGCACCGCGCCGATCGGGCCCGGATACACCGAGCCGTAGGCATGCCCGCCGGCTCGCTCGTACACCGGGCAGACGTTCAGGCACGCCGAGCAGCGGATGCACCGCAGCGCGGCCCGCCCTCGCGGGTCGGCCAGCGTCGCGCTCCGCCCGTTGTCGAGCAGCACCAGGTGAAAGTCCTGACCCTCGGTCGCCCCCGTCCACATCGAGATGTATGGATTCATCCGCTCACCGGTCGAGGACCGGGGCAGCAGTTGCAGAAACACCTCGAGATCGCGCCAGGTCGGGACGAGCTTCTCGATCCCCATAACGGTGATCAGCGTGCGAGGCAGCGTGAGGCACATCCGGCCGTTGCCCTCTGACTCCACGACGGCGAGCGTGCCCGTCTCGGCCACGGCGAAGTTCGCTCCCGAGATCGCCACCTCGGCCTGCAGGAACTTCTGCCGCAGGTGCCTGCGGGCAGCCTCGGCCAGCGCGGCCGGCTCGTCGGTGAGTTCCGGGTCGACGCCGGCCATCTCGCGGCGGAAGATCTCGCGGATCTCCGAACGGTTGCGGTGGATCGCCGGCACCAGGATGTGGCTGGGCTGGTCGTGGCCCAGCTGCACGATGAGCTCGGCCAGGTCGGTCTCGATCGCGGCGATGCCGGCGGCTTCGAGCGCCTCGTTCAGCCCGATCTCCTGCGTCGCCATCGACTTGACCTTCACGACCTCGCGGGCGCCGGTGGCCCGCACCAGGCCGGTGACGATCTCGTTCGCCTCGTCGGCGTCGCGGGCCCAGTGCACCGTGCCGCCGTGGGCGACGACCTGTTCCTCCAGCTGGATCAGGTAGCGGTCCAGGTGGGCGAGCACCTCGTCCTTGATGGCGGCGCCGGCTGACCGCAGCTCATCCCAGTCCTCGAGCTCGGCCACCACGGACGCCCGTTTGGCGCGGATCGTGGCGGTGGCGCTGCCGAGGTTGCGGCGCAGCTGGCTGTCGCGCAGCGCCTTGCCCGCCGCGTCCGGAAAGGACTGCTCGCCGCGAAGGTGGCCGGTTCCCGGCGAAGCCACCGGCATGCCGAGGAACGTCATGACACCCCTGCCGCGTCCAGCGCCGCCCTGGAGCCGGTGCTGGCCAGGATCTCGGCGAGGTGCACGGTCCGCACTCCCGCCCGCAGCCGGGCCAGGCCGCCACCGATGTGCATGAGGCAGGACGAGTCACCCGCGGTGCACACCTCGGCGCGGGTGGAGACCACGTTGCTGATCTTGTCCGTGAGCATGGCGGTCGAGGTGTCGGCGTTCTTGAGCGCGAAGGTGCCACCGAAGCCGCAGCACTCCTGCGCGGCAGGGAGTTCGATCAGCTCCAGGCCGCCGACCTCTCGCAGCAGCCGCAGCGGCCGGTCGCCCACCCGCAGAATCCGTAGCGAGTGGCAGGTGGGGTGGTAGGTCACCCGGTGCGGGTAGTACGCGCCCACATCCGTCACTCCCAGGACGTCGATCAGGAACTCAGACAGTTCGTAGGTGCGAGCGGCGATATCTTCGGCGGCGGCGGCCAGCGCCGGCCGGCCGGACTCCCGGGCCAGCTCGGCGTGCTGGTGCCGGATGGAGCCCGCGCACGATCCGGACGGTATGACCACCGCGTCGTAGCCGGCGAAGGTGTCGACATGGTTCCCGACGAGAGGCAGTGCCTGCCGTGGGTAACCGGTGTTGATGTGCATCTGCCCGCAGCAGGTCTGGGCCAGTGGAACCTCCACCTCGCACCCGAGCCTGCGGAGCAACCGCACCGTGGCCTTGCCGACGTCGGGGAACATTCCATCGACCAGGCACGTCAGGAACAGAGCGACGCGCATATGCACCTCCCGGGGTCAAGCGTCCAGGGTAGGCGTCGTCCAGCCGGCTGCCCCGGCCGGCCGTCAGTGCCCCAGCAATGGGCCATCAACGGCTTTACGAACCATCCGGACGGTATGTTCTCCCGGTCACTGAGTCAGGACCGCCGTCCCCCCGGATCGGTCAGCCGGTGCCTTCTCAGCAGCTCTATCAGCTCTTGCTGCGACCGCACCCGAAGCTTGCGGAACACCGAGGACAGGTGGTTGCGGATGGTGCTCTGGCTGATGAAGAGCTGGTCCGCTATCGCGGGTACGCGGTCGCCGTCGAGCAGCCTGCGCACCACTTCGAGCTCCCGCCGCGACAGCCGGTGCAGGCCGGGCACATTCTCATCGAGTTGCGTGCGGTCGGTGACGTCGCTGCACAGGGACACGGTGCCCAGCGGGTGCCCGTTCCCGTCGCGATAGGGCACCGCCGAGACGCTGAGCCAGCGCCGCTCGCCATCGCGCCGGACGAAGGGAATGTCCACCTCCATCTGTATGCCGGTCGGCCTGCCGGGCACCGGCGTGCGCAACAGCTCGCAAGCGGCCGCGTCGAAGAAGTCGGACACGACGGCCTCCGCGAGGGCGGCTTCGCTGACTCCCAGCAGCTCCGCCATCCGGGCGTTGGCGAAGACGGTCACGCCGGAATGATCGACGACCCACACCCCGTCGAAGCCCGCGTCGACGATGGATCGCAACAGCTCTTCCTTGGCAGCGAGGGCATCGGCAGCCTCACGCTGCTCGGTGATGTCCCTGATGTTGAGGACCATCGCCGCGACGGAAGCGTCGGCGATCAGGTTGCTGATCCGCAGCTCGACCCAGCGCCAGCGAGCGGTCCGGTCGCTGATCCGGACGTCGAGGCTCGTCTCCCGGTCCGGATGCGCCAGCAGGCTTTCCCAGTCGTGTCGCAGCGTTGGCGCGTCCTCAGGGTGCACGAAGTCCGGCAGCGAGCGGCCGACGAGCTCGCGCGGCAGGTACCCGAAGAGCCGGCTCAGCGAGGGACCCGCGTAGCTGATCGTCACGTCCCCGGCGCACAGCAGCATCAGGTCACTGCCTCGTTCCACCAGCGCACGGAACGGTTGGGCGCCGGTCGACATCACGGTCGAGACGGTCGACTCCAGAACCTCAACGCTGGAGGCAAGAACCTCATCCGCGCCGTCCGGCCCGGCCACGATCGAGGCGGTGGTCCGCAGCCTGATCCGCTTTCCCGATTTGGCCGTGACGACATGCTCGCGGATCCAGACGCCGCTGCCACCGACGAACAAGAACTTCGCTGCGTCCCTGGCATCGACTCCCCAATCGGCGAGCTCGACCGCGGGACGCCCCAGTACCTCTGCGGCACTCCAGCCAAGGAGCCGGGCCGCCGCCGGCGACCAGACAATCACCTCGCCCACCAAGTTGATTCCGATAACGACCGTGGAACGCTCGGTGTCGTGGCCGTCGCGCGATCCCGGCGCAGGCGCGAGCAGTTCCTGTGAATCCACGCGGTTCTCCAGCCTCTACGGTCGATAGCTATCGGGGTTTTCACACCAGTCTGTGTGTTTCGTCGCCTGCGATCTATAGACGGACCGTCACTGCTGCGACGCCGATCGGCCGCGCGGTATGCATTGGTCGCTGAATTGGTGAGGTAAGACCCTTTCTCCGGCTACCGTCGGTACAAACGGGGGTGAATGGTGTGGACAAGGATCGAAGGGGGCGCCGTGTGCAACACAGTCACAGCGTTTCGGCAGCGCAGGAACCCAGCGCCGAGGCACGGCAGGTGGTGTCACAGAGCCCGCTCGCGGTGGTGATGCTGCAACTGCCGTCGGAGCGAATCGTCGCGGCCAGTCCCGCTGCCAGGAGTGTGATCGCCGCGCCGGACGAGCAGGTCGAGGGCAGGCTGCTGAGCGAGTTCGTCGACGAGACGCCGACGGAAGCCGAGGATCTGCTCGCACGCGGCCGCCTCAACGGATATCAGACCAGTCGGTCGCTTCTGGCCGGTCGCGGTGGTACGCCGTTGACCATGTGGGTCCGGGCGATCGGCGGCCGATCCGCACCGCGCTACGTCGTGGCCCTGCTCTTCGAGACCGAGGCACGCACTCCCCCGACCGAATGGTCGCCGGCCAGCCCGGTCACGGTGGTAGACGCGGACACGGTGGTCGGCACCACCAATGATCACTTGGTGATCGACCGCATCAGCGAGAACGTCCACCGGCTACTCGGTGATCGAGCGATCGAGGTGATCGGACGATCACTGCTGCGCCTGGCGCATCCAGAGGATCTCCCGAGCCTGTTGCGCGCCCTCGCTGAGGCGACCAGCAGCGAGCACGGAGTGACCCTGCGACTGCGGGTGCTCCGTACGGATGAGGAACCATTGCCGTGCCAACTGGTGCTGCTGCCGCTGAGTCCGGCACCGACGTGCGTATTCGCCCTGGAGGTGGACGCTACGGAGACCGAAGAACTGGCTTCAGCGAATACCGTCCCGAATAACGGGGTTTTCGAGAACACCGGTCCATGCACCGGCCGGAAACCCGGTGGGGGCGATGAGGAAACGACCGACCCCACCGTATCCGCGGCGGAACTCGAGCGAATGCTGTCCAGCTTGCGGCACGGCGTCGAGGCCGTCAGCGAGTCCCGGGAACTGACCGAACTCGACACTGCCCAGACCCCCGGCCTGAGCCAACTGACGAGCCGGGAACTCGACATCGTCACCCGCCTGCTTGCCGGCGACCGGGCACCGGCCATCGCTGGAGCGCTATTCATCGGCAAGAGCACCGTCCGCAATCATCTGTCCTCGGTCTTCGCCAAGCTGGGTGTCCGCTCCCAGCAGGAGCTCATCGTGCTGCTGCGCCGCACGCAGCTGCCGCCGCCGGAGCTGTGAACCAGGCGCACGCGATGGGGTCGTACTCCGAGGCAGGATGGGTCAGTCCGGAACGGCAAAATACCGGTCGACGAACTCGTTGCGGAACTTGCCGGACGGGTCCTGACGGGCCAGCAGACGCTGGAAGTCGTGGTAGCGCCGGTACAGCGGGCTGACCTGCTCCGGTCCCGCGACGAACACCTTTCCCCAGTGCGGCCTGGCCCCGAAGGGCGCCAGCACCCGCTCGATCTCGACGAGCACCGGGGTGACCGCCTCAAGGTCGCGAATCCAGGTGAAGTGAAACGCCATGCTGTCCTGGTGATACGCCGGGCTCAGCCAGAGGCCGTCCGCGGCGACCGTCCGGATCTCGGAGACCAGCAGGATCGGCGCCAGCAGGCTGCCGATCTCGCTGAGGGCGTTGATGGCCTCGGCGGCGTGCTCGCGGGGAAACAGGTATTCCGACTGCAGCTCGTCGCCCTTGCTCGGGGTGAACTCGGGCCGGAAGTGCGGCAGCCGCTCGTGCCACGGTCCGACCACGCCCAGCTGTTGGGTGGCGTCCTCTCCGGTCAGCTGCGGAATGGGGTGCCGGCCGCTGTCGGCCGCGGTACCGCCGAAGCGGGTCGGCGCGGGCGGCGCGGTGTCCCCCACCTCGGCTCGCAGCTTGAACCACGTCTGGTACCGCCCGGGCCGCTGCCAGTCGGTGAACAGGCTGACGCTGTAGGCGCTGGCGAAGATCTCATCGAGCTGGTCCAGCAACCGCTCTTGCGGCACCCCGTCGTAGATGTCCTGGCGCATCAGGAAGGCCGGCTGCAGCTCCAGTGTCAGCGAGGCGACGATGCCCAGGCTGCCGAGTGCGAGCACCCAGCCGCCGAAGTCGTCCGGGTCCGACTCGCGGCTGACGGTCACCAGTTCACCGTCGGCGGTCACCACCTCGACCGCCGACACCGATGCGGGCAGGATCTGGTTGGCGTCGCCGGAGCCGTGGGTCCCGGTCGCGCACGCGCCGGCAACGGAGATGTGCGGCAACGAGCCGAGGTTGCGCAGGGCGAATCCCGCCTCGTTGACCCGCACGGCTAAATCACCGTAGCGCACGCCGCCGGACACCCGCACCGTGGCCGTGTCGGGATCGAGCTCGATGATCCTGGGCAGCGCGGCGACCGAGACGAGGTCGCCCGCAGTGTCTGCGATCCGGTTGAAGGAGTGGCCTGTTCCCAGCGCACGCACCTGCCGGGCGGCCGCGACGATCTGCTGCAGCTCAGGCACCGAGGTGGGCTCGTGGTAGCGCGCGGCGCCGAACGTGACGTTGCCGGCCCAGTTCGTCAGTGCGCGGTTCATGTCGCCAGCCTCCGTCGCCCACGATCAGGTACCAGGCAAACGGTAGTCCGCCGGCACCGCGCGGCGGGGACCCGGCAGGTCAGCCCATCCCGGCGCCGACCGTGATAGCGCTCAGTACCAGGCCGTCGGAAACCACGAATCGCCCCTGGAACGCGGTGAGTTCGCTGCCGCCCACGGTCGGTCCTGGCACGAGTAGCTCCGCCGAGAAGGTGCCGTACTCGGGCCGGATGGTGATGCTGGCCTCCTGGAAGTCCAGCCACCGGCCGGTGAGGGGAAACCACGCCTTGTAGACGGACTCCTTCATGCTGAACAGCAAGCGGTCCCAGTGCACCCCGGGATGGCCGGTGGCCAGCGCGTCGAGGCGCTCGTGCTCTTCGGGCCTGGCAACCAGCCTGATCACCCCGTCGGGCAGCGGGCCGTGCGGCTCGGCGTCGATGCCGATGGCTGCCCCGGACGAGCCGAGAGCGACGGCGGCCGCGCGGTAGCCGTCGCAGTGCGTCATGCTGCCGATCACCCCGCCCGGCCAGCCGGGGGCGCCGCGCAGCCCGGGTAGGATCGGCGCCGGCGCGATCCCGAGCTGAGCCAGCGCCGCACGCGCGCACACCCGAACCGTGGTGAACTCCGAGCGCCGCTTCTGCACGGCCCTGGTGATGATGTCTCGCTCGGCCGGAAAGAGGGCGTCCTCGGACGCGTCGTGGTAGGCCTCGCAGGTCGCCACCCAGTCGGGCAACAGGCTCGAGATCACACCGGCTCCGGAAGGATCTGCCGCGGCCACGGCGCGTGCCGCTCGCGCGGGCGCCACTCACGGGGATAGCCCAGTGAGACCTCCTCGAACCGGACGCCGTCCTCTGACGTGGTGCGGGGAATGTGCAGGTGGCCGTACACGACGGCGCGGGCGTTGTAGCGGACGTGCCAGTCCGCGGTCAGGACCGTGCCGCACCACTGGGCGAACTGCGGATAGCGCAGCACGAGGGTGGGATGCCGGGTCATCGGAAAGTGGTTCACCAGGATCGTGGGCAGCGCGGGGTCCCGGGCGTCCAGCCGCTGCTCGGTGTAGGCGACCCGGGCCCGGCACCAGGCCTCTCGGCTCGGGTACGGATCGGGATGCAGCAGGTGCTCGTCGGTGCACACCACGCCGGTCTCGTACGCCAGCGCCAGCGCCGCCTCCTGGGTGTCGATGCCCGGGGGCAGGAACGTGTAGTCGTAGAGCAGGAACAGCGGGGCGACGGTGACCGGGCCGCCGGGGCCCCGCCAGATCGGGTACTCGTCCTCGGGCGTCAGCACGCCGGCATCGCGGCAGCGCTGGACCAGGTGCTGGTAGCGCGGCTCGCCGCGCAGGGCCAGCGGGTCGGACGGGTGCGACCACAGCTCGTGGTTGCCCGGCGCCCACAGCACGGTGGAGAACCGCTGCTTGAGCGTGCTCAGCACCCGCTCGATCTCGTCGGCGCGCTCCGCGACGTCACCGGCGACGATCAGCCAGTCCTCGTCGGTGTCGGGGCGCAGCTTTCCGATCACCTCGCGGTTGTCGGGATAACCGGTGTGCAGGTCGCTGACTGCGAGCAGTCTCGGTGTCGCCGGTGGCGCTGTCACGGAAATCGAGCCAATCTGCCAGGCCGCTGAGGCGTGGTGTGAGCGGGTGGGCGCAGTTTAGTTGGGCGGGATGCCGGTCAAAAGGCCGCGTTGAGGCCGTCAGGTGCAGTCTCTCCGGCCAAATGCGCGCGCAGCATTCGTCCCGGCCAGGACGACGCGGGAGCCTTGGTGGGATTGCGCGCCGCCTGCTGCACGACGATGCCGGCCAGTACGTGCTCGATTCGTAGCCGGGGGTAGGTGCGCTCCAACTCGGTGACTTCGGCCTCGGTCAACTCGGCGCCGGAACCGAAGTCGGCTTGCACGCCGAGCCTGGTGAGCACCGGAATGGGTCCACGGCGCTCGACGATTCCGGGTGAGGTGTGCAGCGCGATGGCCTGCCACACCTGGTCGGCCCGGAACTCGTCGACCCCGTGCTCGACCAGGAAGCCGGCCGCCGCGTCCGCGCCCTCAACCTCGAAGCGCTGGTGGCCGTCGAAGCGATCCGAGGCGCCCATGTCGTGCAGCAGGCAGGCGTAGAAAAGCAGGTCCTGCTCGTAGTCCAGCCCGGCGCGCATCGACCGGCGGGCGGCCGCCCGCTCGGCATGCAGGTACGTCCGCAGGCTGTGGTTCAGGATCGCCGGATGCTCCGTCTCGCGGGCGAACTCCAGCGCCTGCACCGCGGTGAGACCGGTAGGGAACTGCCATTGATCAGACATTTCCCCATCCTAGGCGTCCACTGGAGGGGCACCAGCGACAGCGGGCGACCCGTCCTGGTGGACGGGGCGCCCACTGCTGCGTGCTGGCCGGAACTGAACGCCGGACGGTGCCGGCGCCAGTGGAAAGGCGCTGGTCCAAGGCCCGAAGGCGCAGCCTAGAAGGCGCTGGTGCCCTTCGGCGTTCCGAGACCGGTCGGGCCATCCCAGCCGACGCCCGCGTGGCACCACACCGTAGTGCTGCAGGTGCCGTTCGAGCCGCTGGTGACGTCGTTCAGGCCGGACGCGTGCGCCCAGGTGTAGGACGCCGGGTAGCCGGCGGTGTTGCCGGACAGGGCGTACACGCTGGCGATGATGGGCGACGACGCGCTGGTGCCGCCGTAGACCTGCCAGCCGACCGAGCCCTGGTACGAGGTGGAGTCATACACCGAGACACCGGTGTTGGGGTCCGCCACCGCGGAGACGTCGGCGTTGGCCTTCTTCGAGCACTGGGTGACCGAGGTCTGCCACGTCGGCTTGGCGTTGATGGTCGAGCAGCCGCTGCCGGCACCGCTCCACGCGCTCTCGGTCCAGCCGCGGGTGTTGCTCGCACGGCTGAGGCTGGTGCCACCGACCGCGACGACGTCGGGGAAGGAGGCGGGCGACTCGACACCGTAGCCGGCGTCACCGGTGGAGGCGGTGATGGCGATGCCGGGGTGGTTGTAGGCCGAGGTCTGAGCCGAGTCGCTGCCGCCGTAACTGTTGCTGATGGCGACGACGCCGGCCTGGCTGGCGGCGTAGTTCACCGCGGTGCCGAGGTTGGCGAAGGAGCTGGAGCTGGCTTCGACGAGCAGGATCTTGCAGTCCGGACAGGCCGCCGACACCATGTCGAGGTCGAGGCTGATCTCGGTTGCCCAGCCGGCGTCGGTGGCGGGCAGGCTGGTGGTGCTGCCGGTCTGGCTCACCTTGCGGAAGCAGCCGTTGGACGTGGTGCAGGACGACAGGCCGAACTGCGAGCGGTAGACGCCGAGGTCGGACTCAGCGGTCGGGTCGTTGTAGGCGTCGACGATGGCCACCGTGCGACCGCCGCTGGACGACGAGGTGAGGGCGTAGGCGGAGCGGATGTCGGCCGGGTTGAGGCCGGCCGGCGTTCCGGTCACGGCCGGCTTGCCGGTCGAGTTGTTGACGAGCACCTGGTTGAGGCAGGCGGCCATGCCCCTGGCGGGGGCGGAGCAGACCTTGGCGGCGTGCTTGCCCCCCGCGGCGGCTGGCGACGGTGCGGCGGTCGCAACGCCGGCGGTGGCGACTGCGACGACTGCCACGGCCGAGCCGGCCGCGAGCAGCGTGGTGGAAAACTTCACAGAACCTCCAGAGGGGACGGATGGCACTCGTGGTGCCGGGCGGAAAGAATATGTGTTGTCCTTTCAACCCTTGGAGACGATTATTACGGTTGTCGTGTTTGGTGGACGTAACGACATATCGCAGTCGTGTAGTCACTCAAGGTAACGATATGACTGCGTCAAATCGGCGTGCACAGCTCACCTCATATGGAGCGGAGCCCTCAGTGATCACCCTTGCCGTGTTTGCCCTTGCCCGGCTTGGTGGGCTTGCTCGGTGCGGGGGCTGTCCCGGTTACCGTCGGCGGAACGACCGGTGCTGGATCAGAGCCGGTGCTCGCCGTCGCGCTGGGCCCGGTCGTCGTGGCGGTGGACGTTGCCGGCGGGGGCGCGCTGGAGCTTGCCGCCGTGCCGGAGGTGGGAGTCGGGGACGTTTCCGGTTCCGATGTCGGTCCACCAGCGGAGGGAACGGTGCCGGTAGGTGTGGCCGTGCCGCCGGGTGTCGCGGAACGGCTGCCGGTCGTGGACAGCGCGGCCAGGTCGGCCCTGACCTTCGCCGCGGCCTGCTGGATCTCGCGCATCCGCGCCTCGGTCAGCGTGCCGGCGGCCCGGGCGGCAGCCAGGTCGGCGTTCAGGGCGGCCAGAGCGGCTTCGGCCCGCGTCCGCTCGCCCCTCGCCGCGGCCTGGCTCAGGGTCAGCACATCGCCGCGCAACTCCGACCGCACGCCGGTGGCCATGCCGTTCTCGGCGGTCTTGCCGCCACCGCAGCCAGCGAGGGCCGTCACCGCGAGGACGGCCGCGGTCACGCTCAGCCGGGCACTCGTCCACCGGCTCATCGGACTGTCTCCTGAAGTCGCTGCAGATCCTGCCCGAGCTGGCCGGGCACCGTGGGATAGCTCGGCGGTGGCGCGGACCCGCCGCCGGAGTTCAGGGACCCCGACACCAGGACGATGCCGATTCCGATGAGGGCGACGATCCCGGCCGCGAAGTAGAGCCACGGCGACACCCGCCGACGGGCACGGGCGCTGTCGGTCGCGTTGTGCCGTGCGTCCTCGTCCGGCGCGACCGCGTACGACGGTACGACGTACGTGCGGTCAGCTGAGCCGTCCGGTGCCGGGACGTGGGACTGCGGGGCGAATGCGCTCACCCCCGTCCGGACGGGGGTGAGCAGCTGGGTCGAGGCGGCTTCGAGGTCACCCCGATCGATGCCGGGAACCCCGGGAACGCCGGCGTCGGCCGGCTGACCGGCCAGCACCCGCAGCCGGCTCGCGGCCTGCAACGCGGTCGGGCGCGAGTTCGGATCACGGGCGGTCAACGCGGTGAGCAGGCCGGCCCAGGCTGGTCCGAACTCCCGCGGAACCTGCGGCTGCCGGTGCAGCCTGGCCAGCGCGGCCTCCACCCCCACCCCGGGAAACGCCACCTGGCCGATCAGGCACTCGATCAGCACCAGGCCGAGTGAGTAGAGGTCACTGGCCGCACCGACCGAACCAGCCTCGGCCTGTTCCGGGCTGAGGTAGTTCGCCGTCCCGATGGTCATCCCCTCCATCGTCATGCGGGTGCTGTCGAGCAGCCTGGCGATGCCGAAGTCGGTCAGCTTGGCAGCGAAGGTGGAGCGACCCGCCGTGGGCTCGTCCAGCAGGATGTTGGCCGGTTTGACGTCCCGGTGGACGATGCCGAGGCTGTGCACGTAGCCGAGGGTTCCGGCCACCTCTGCCCCGGCCAGCGCGGCCTGCACGTCCGAGAGCGGCCCGTCCGCCAGGCGCTTGAGCAGTGACGGCCCCCTCACCAGCTCCATGACCAGGAACGGCGTGCCGTCGTCCTCACCGCCGAGGGTTCCCGCGTCGTACACCGCGACCAGGCCCGGATGCCGCAGCGAGGCCAGTGTCCGCGCCTCTGCCTGCACCCGGCGGCGGTCCGCGCCCGCGGGGCTGTCCACCCGGAACAGCTTCACCGCGACGGCCCGGTGCAGCAGCTCGTCGCGCGCCTCGAAGACGTCCGCCGTGCCGCCGCGCCCGATCCGGGCCGTGAGCCGGTAGCGACCAGCAAGCAGCACGCCCGTGCCGGGCACGCCGGGAAGCTGATCAGGGCTCTGCGTCATGGTGTTCCTCTCGATGCACGACTCCACCCATTCTTCAGCGACCGCCGCCCTCGCACTGTCACCCGCATGCGGCCGGACGCCCGTTCAAGCCCTGACCACTCCCGGAACTGGCGGCTCCCCCGGTCGTTGCACGGATATGCACAACACGCGGTTGGAACAGCTGGCCCGCGAGCACGGCCAGTACCGGCGCTGACGATGGCCTACCGCCGTGACCGCGCGCCCGACCCGCACCCCAAGCGGGTACGGCTGGTCCGGCTCGGTCCGGACGTCCTGGAGCTGCTGGCGGCCGGCGACCTCGATGGTGCCAGCCGAGGGGCCGCGGCGCCGCTGACCGGCTATTTCACCGATCCGCAATGGGGCTACCTGTGGAGCCTGCGGCGGGAGCAGCTGCGGCATGACCCGGCGAGCGCCGACTGGATAGCCCGGGCGGTTCTGGACGAGGACCGGCTGGTGGTCGTCGGGCACGCCGGCTACCACGGCCCACCGGACGAGGCCGGCCTGGTCGAGGTCGGCTACGCCATCGACCCGGCCTACCGCCGCCAGGGCTACGGCCGAGCCGCCCTGGCGGCCCTGCTCCAGCGGGCTACGGCCGAGCCGGCCGTCCGCACCGTCCGGGCGACCATCAGCCCCGATAACCTCCCGTCCCGGCTGCTGGTGAGCGAGCAGGGGCTCCGGCAGGTCGGCGAGCAGTGGGACGACCGCGACGGGCTCGAACTCGTCTTCGAGGTGGCGGTCTGAGCCGCCCTCGTCCGGGCCTCAGTTCTGGCGGCGTTGCAGGGCGTCCCGCAGCTGAGCCCGGGTGGACAGTCCCTCGATACGCCCGTCGATGACGCGGTCGTCGGCGGCTGACAGCTACGCCCGCCGGCCGGCGTTGAGCGAAACCCGGCTGATCGCGCCCGCCTCGACACCCCAGCGCCTGAGGATCTGACGGTACTGGCCGCTGGACACCAACCACCGAAGGGCGTCGGCAACGGCCCCGCGCAGTGCCTGGTTGTCTTTTGCCACGGCTATTCCGTACGGACCGGGCTCGTACTGAGCCGTCGAGGCGAGCTGATAGTAGGCGCCGGTGCGCGCGTCGTTGACCAGCGCGGCGGCCGACGGGTAGTCGCTGAGCTGGGCGTCAGCGCGGCCGGTGCGTACCTGCACGAGCGCGTCGGTGTTGTTGTCATAGAGCCTGGTGATGATGGGCCGGCCGAGGCAGTTGTGCTGAGACCTTGCCACCAGGCCGACCTGCACGGTGCCCCGTTCCAGGGCCACCACGTGTCCGCACAGGGTGCTCAACTCCCCGATGCCCTTCGGGTTTCCGCGCTGGACGACGATCGAGGTCCCGGCGACGAAGTAATCGATGAAATCGACCTCCTTCTCGCGTTCACGGGTATCGGTGACCGCGCTCATGACCAGGTCCACGGAGTGGCTGGTGACGAGCCCGGGCAGCGAATCGAAGCTGTGATTGGTGAAAACCACCGCCACTCCCAGCACCTGGCCGAGGGCTTGCCCGAGATCCGGCTCGAACCCGACGATGGTGTGGCCGTCCGAGGCGAAGGAGGAGGCCGGCGCGTACGAGGCGTCAGTGGCTATCCGGAGCACGCCGCCCTGGCGGATCCCGGTAGGCAGCCGGTTGTGCAGGGCGGTGTCCTCGCCGATCACCGGCGCGGGCTGCCTCACGTGGACCGGGTGCTGGGCGCACCCCGCGGCGAGCAGGCAGACAACAGCCGCAGCGAGCGTCCGGGCATGCCGCGAGAGCCGGGTCACCGCAGTACCTCCGTGCTGTCCTGCGGCGTCGTTCCCCCTGCATCAACTGGGCCACGGTGCTCGGACAGCAGCTCCTGCCAGGGTTTGGGCCTGGCGTAGTGGTAGCCCTGGGCGGAGTCACAACCTGCGACCTTCAGCCAGAGCGCCGCCGCCGCGGACTCCACACCCTCGGCCGTCACGGTGCAGCCGAGGCCATGGCTCAGGCCGATGATGGCCTGCACGATTGAGCGATCGGCCTCGGACGTACTGACGTCCTTGACGAAGGTCCGGTCGATCTTCACCTCGTCGACGGGAAGCGATCGCACCTGCCAGAGGCTGGTGTAGCCGGTGCCGAAGTCGTCGATCGAGATGGCGACACCGGCATTGCTGAGCGCGGTCACCGACGCCGAGGCCGCCTCCGGGTTGGTCGTCAGGGCGGTTTCGGTCACTTCCAGGCACAGGTCACGGGGGTTCGTCCCCGCCGCAGCGATGATATCGAGCACCTGCGCGGCGAACGCGGCCGAGGACAGATTGCGGGCCGAGACGTTGACCGAGACCCGCCAGTTCACACCGAGGTCGGACCATTCGCGCTGATCCGCCAGTGCGCGGCGCAACACCCACGCGGTGAGCGGCTCGATCAGACCGGACAGCTCTGCCGTGGGAACGAAATCGCCCGGCGGGATGAGGCCCCGGGTGGGATGTTGCCAGCGCACCAGTGCCTCGACCCCGTAGACCGCACCTGTTACAAGTTCTATTTGTGGCTGGTAGTACAGCGCCAGCTCATCCTGGTCGATGGCATGCCGCAGCTCGCCCTGCAGGATCAGTCCCGAACTGCCGAGCGGAGCCTTGTGCTCCTCATAGACAACGATTCTCGCGGTTCCGCGTTTGCCCTGATACATAGCAGCATCCGCGCGTTTCAGCAGGTCTTCTACGCTGCGCCCGTGCTCGGGATACATCGCGATCCCGAAGCCGGCCTCGATGCTGAGGCTGACGTTGTCGATGACGATCTCTTCGGCCAGCGCGACGCGGATCTCGTCCAGCAGCCGGACGGCCTGCGCTGAGTCGGCGAACCCCGGCAGCAGCAGGCCGAACTCGTCCCCACCGAGGCGGGCGACGGTGTCGTCGGTGCGCAGGGCCGCGCTGAGCCGATGCGCCACGATGGTCAGCAGCTCGTCCCCTGCGTGGTGGCCGAGGCTGTCGTTCACCTGCTTGAAGTTGTCCAGGTCCGCCAGCACCAGCGCGCCGCATTCGTCCTTGTGCAGGGCCGTGTCGGCCCGGACCCGGAACCACTCCCGGTTCGGGAGCCCGGTGAGCGGATCGTGCAGCGCCTGGTAGTGCCGTTCGGCGGCGTGCCGGCGCAGCCGGCGCGTGCTGGACCACGAGATCAACGCCAGCACCGCGTAGAGAGCGCCGAGACCGATTGCCAATCGCAGGTAGGTGCTGCCGAGTTGCCGGTCGACGGCGTGGGCGATCAGCCCGTAGGGCAGGTAGATCTCCAGGATTCCGGTTGCCTGACCGGTCGAGGTCGGTGTGATGGGCTGCACCACCCGGATCACCTTGCCGGCGCCGTCGAGCGGGTCCGTGATGACGTCCGCGCTCACCTTTCCGACCATTGCCGCCTGGAAAGCGGGCTGATCGCGGCTCAGTGCATGCTCGCGCGAGCCGTCGTCGGAGAACACCACGCCGCCGCTGAAGCTACGCACCCGCAGGCGTGTCACGGAGCCCGAGAAGACAGCGAGGTCGGTTGCCTGCCGAAGATTGCCGACCTCGGTCTGGCTCAGGCCCTCGGCCAGGTCATGGCTACCCAGGGCCGGCGCGATGGCGGTCTCTTCGATCACCGCGGCCTGCGCGCGGCCCTGCTGCAGTCCCCAGGCCAGGCCGGTGTGCTGGTCATTGCGAACCAGGATGAGACCGAGCAGGAGCACCGGGACGAAGCTGGCCACCGCGTAGACAAGAAAGAGGCGTGACTCGAAGCCGTCGCGTCTTGGTGTCTTCGAACCCATAACCTGTCCATCGGCCGCAGACCCTGCCATTCAAGTTAAGCTAACTCTTACCTAACGCTGTCGGCGGCAGCTCCTGCCCAGCCGGGCGGTCCTGCCACACTGGCGTCCATGACGACGCCGGTTGCCTGGCCCACCCTGGACGTCCTGACGCGCGATCCACATCCGGCGCTCGCGAGCATCCGCAGCACGGCGCCGCTGGCCTGGGTGGACTCGCTGGGCGGATGGCTGGTGGTCGGGCACGCGGCAGCAGTACGCGTGATGCGCGACGCCGGCACGTTCACCGTCGACGACCCGCGTTTCAGCACCAGCCGGGTCGTCGGGCCGAGCATGCTGTCCACCGACGGCGCGGAGCACGACCGGCACCGCCAACCGTTCGTCTCACCGTTCACGCCCCGCTCGACGCGGGCGCACTTCGTGGACTTCGTCGACACCGAGGCCGCCCGGCTGGTCGCCGCCGTCGCGCCGGCGGGCGAAGCCGAGATCAGGACGGCGATCGCCGGCCCGCTGGCCGCGGCGTGCATGCAACGGGCGCTGGGCCTGGAGGCGATCGACGTCGGGCAACTGCTCACTTGGTACACCGACATCGTCGCCGCCGTCGCGGCCGTGACGAGTGGCTCCGGAGTTCCCGAGGGCAGCCGGCTCGCCTATGCGGCGCTGACCGACGCCGTCCGCTCGACCATTGCCACCGCCGGTGCCTCCAGCTTTCTCGGCGAGGTCGCGGCGACGGCCGGCACGCTCACGTCGACCGAGTTGCTCTCCGACATCGCCGTGCTGCTCTTCGGTGGTATCGAGATCACTGAGGGCATGATCACCAACCTGGTCCTGCACCTGCTGCGGGAGGGTTTCGACCCTGCCGCGCTGCTGCACGAGAACGACCTGCTCGACGCGGCCATCGAGGAATCGCTGCGGCTGGAGCCGGCCGCCGCCGTGGTCGACCGCTACGCCACCAGGGACAGTGAGATCGCCGGTGTCCGCATCCGCCGCGGCGAGCTGGTGGTGGTGTCGCTGGCGGGCGCCAACCGGGATCCGGCGGTGTTCGAGCATCCCGATCGATTCGACCCCGGCCGTCCCAACCTGCGCAAGCAACTGGCCTTCGCCCAGGGACCGCATGTGTGCCTCGGCGCGCACCTGGCCCGGCTGGAAACCCGGACGGCGGCCCGGGCCTTGCTGGCGCTGCCGGGAGTGCGGCTCGATCCGGCCCGGACGGTCGAGCCGTCTGGGTTGGTGTTCCGCAAATCCGCGGCGGTGTGGGTCCGCTGGAACCGGACGCTGCCATAGCTCAGCCAGCCGGATCAGCTCAGCCGACCGGATCAGTTCGGCCCGCTGGATCAGCTGAGCCGCATGGATCAGCTCAGTCGGCCGGATCGCGCACGGGCTGCTCGAACACCCGGCGCAGCGCTCCGGCCACCCCGGGATCGGCCAGCACCAGGGCGTCATCGCCGGCACGTAACCGGGTACGCGCGCTCACCGGCACCAGTTGCCCGTCCCGGACGAGGAAGCTCACCCAGGCGTTCTCGGGAAGGTCGCTCAGCTCGCGGATGGTCCGACCGGCCGCGATCGAGCCGTCGGCCACGGTCAGCCGCTGCACTCCGTTCGGCTCGTCGCGCAGCCGGACGCCCAGCGTCCAGGGCTCCGGCTCGACCATGCGCATCGGCACCCGGAGCAGCTTGGCGGCCGTCGGCACCAGGCTGCCCTGGACCACCACCGAGAAGATCACGACCACCACCACGATGGCGTACAACCGCTCGGCATCGGCGAGATGCGAGGCGAGCAGGAAGCTACCGAGCAGGATCGGCACCGCCCCCTTCAAGCCGGAGAACAACACGAAGCCCTTCTCGTTGCGGTTCAAACCGGCGCCGGCCAGGCACGGGACCACCAGCACCGGCCGCAGCACCAGCGCGAGCGCAAGCCCCAGCGCCAGACCGGGCAGCCACACATCGAGCCGGGTCAGCTCGGCAAGGTCGACCGTCAGGCCGAGCACCACGAAGGCCACGATCTCACCGAGACTGGCCAGTGCTGAGTGGAAGTGCTCGATCTCGCGCTTGTACGGTGCGCGCTCCTCGCCGATAAGGATTCCCGCGCTGAACACGGCCAGAAAGCCCGAGCCGTGCGCGACGGTCGCCAGCCCGAACAGCGCCAGCGCGCACGCCAGCGTGCGCAGCGGATAGAGGCCTTCGCCGGGTAGCGGGACGTGGCGCATGAACCACAGCATCGCGCGGCCGCCAACCACCCCGACGGCCGCGCCGACGCCCATCTGCAGCAGGAACTGGCCGCCGACCTGCCCGAACGCCGCGCCGGACAGCCCACCGGCCGACAGCAGGCTCGCCATCAACGCGATGCCGACCGGGTCGTTGGCGCCGGATTCCCCTTCCAGGATCGTGCCGCTCGGGCCCGCGATCTCACGCTGCCCGAGTACCGAGAACACCACCGCGGGATCGGTGGGCGCAACCGCCGTGGCGACGAGCAGGGCCGGGTACCAGTCCAGACCGACCACCAAATGCAGGAACAGCGCCGCGCCGGCCGCGGTCAGGAACGTTCCCAGCACGCCGACGACGGCGATCGAGCGGGCCGCCGCTCGGAACCGCGGCCACCCGATGTGCATGCCGCCGTCGAAGAGCAGCACGACGAGAGCCACCGTCACCAACCGGTTGACGGTCTGCTCGGAAGGCGTGTGCAGCGGCGGCACCACCTTCACCGCGACCGCGGCGGCTCCCAGCATGAGAGCCGGTGCCGGAACCCGGAGCCGGGCGGTGACCCGATTCGACAGCAGGGCAGCGAGCCCCACCGCCGCGATCAGCGCGAGCAGCCACGCATAGGGATAGGTGTCGGTCATCGTGCTCCTCAGCCAGGTCCGGACATGGTTGAACCATTGCCGACCAGACTTCCCGGCGCACCGGGCTCCACCCTAATGCCCGCGCGGCTACCCGCGGTCAGTCGCCGACGCGCGGATCCTGATCCCGCAGCCGTGGGTCCAACTTGGCCGCGCGGCTCTGCAGTTGCTCGGCCTCGGCGCGCTGGCGCTGCGCCTCGGCAGCCCGCTCCGCTGCCTCACGCTCGTTGTCCGCTGCCCGCAACTCGGCGTCGGCGCGCTCGCGCCGGGCGCGCGCCGCCTGCTCGTCGGCGGCCGCCTGAGCCCGCTCCGCCTCGGCGGACCGCTCCTGCGCGCTGGCCAGGTGCTCCTGGGCTTCGGCCTGCTTGCGTACGGTCGCCTTCGCGCGCATCCGCGGCAGCACCACCAAGGCCAGCAGCGCGAGCACCACGACGATCACGATTATCACGATGATGAGCGTCTTCATCAGATGAACCTCCTGGGCGTCGAGGCTAGACCCCCGGGCATGGGGGCGCCAGATATGCCGTTGGAGGCCTCGCTGCTGTACAAGCTGCCCTTGTAGGCACCAGATCGTCAACGTCAAGGGCGACTGAACTCGCTACCACGCCCCGGGCATCCCCTAAGTTAGTGCTCGGGGCGTGGTAGCGAAGGGGTGGCGGCACGATGGACGATCCGTACGACGTGGAGCGCTTCGTCACCGCGCAGGACCAGGGCGGCACCTACGACCGGGCGCTCGCTGAGTTGGAGCGAGGCCGCAAGACCAGCCACTGGATGTGGTTCGTCTTTCCGCAGATCGCCGGCCTGGGCCAGAGCCCCACCTCACGCAGGTACGCCATCACCTCACTCGAGGAGGCGCGGGCCTATGCCGCGCACCCGGTTCTCGGTCCACGGCTGCTGGAGTGCGCGGCCGTTGTCGCGGCTACGGAGGCTGGCAGCGCGGAACAGGTCTTCGGCGGCATCGACGCACAGAAGCTGCACTCGTCCATGACCCTGTTCCTGCGAGCGCTGCCCGACGAGCCGGTGTTCGGCCAGATCCTCGACCGCTTCTTCGAGGGCGTGCCGGACGCCGCCACCGACGCCCGCCTGTGAACGTGACCTGAGTGTCGCCGCGACATCAGCGCAGTGACACCGATGCCTGAGCCCAAGGACAGCCTCTGGTCAGGGAGCCAGTGCGGCATGGTGCGCAAAACGGTAGGGACTCGCTCTAACCAGGCGGCGTGACTGTGCCAGCGATGATGCTGCGGTCGCGGGCTCGACGGGCAGCTTCGTCGACGATGCTGGTGGCAAGCTCAGCCAGCTTCACGTTCTGTCGCTGGCTGAGGTCACGCAAAGCAGTCAGAGCTTCGTCGGGGCCACTACCGCGCCGGCTCATCAAGATTCCGACCGCGCGCTCCACGACGGCACCCTCGGTCATGGCCCAATGGGCGCTCGCTGCCAGCCGATTCGCCGCGGCCAACTGCTGGGCGTTGACGATAACCGCCGAAGCTGCCGCGGTTACCAGCTGCGCACGCTGGGCAGCAACCGGATCGGTGAAGGCATTCTTCGCCTTCGCGTACAAGGTGACCGCGCCCAGCGGTGGCTCGACGCGCAGCGGCAGCGCCAAGACGCTGTGCAGGCCCACACGGCCCGCGCGTGGCCCGAATCGGGACCAGCGAGGCTCACCGCCGAGCGATCCGGACATCACCGGCTGAGCCCCGGCGGCGGCGCTCAAGGAGGGTCCCTCGCCGAGCTCGTCCTGCAGCCGTTCGAGCTCGGTGGCGAATTTCTCGGTGCCGGCAACCACATCTGCGCGATCGGCCTCGACGAACCGGATGCATGCTCCATCCACGCCGGTGATCGACCCGTGCAGGACGTGAGCTATCGAGTGCAGGACGGACGCCAGGTCCGCCTGACCCAGCGGGATCTGAACCAGCTTCATAAGTGCTGGTGAGAGGTCGTTAGCACTCTGCAGGGACAACTCAGCTCCGAACGCCGGCCGATGCCAGAGAGCAAGGCCATCTCGGCGATGCCACGCTCCTCTTTACGAGAGGACTTCGGAACCGAACGCCGGACGGATTGCCCGTCGCTGAGCACTCGGTGTCAGGAGCCCCCCGACGCCGTGTGCACCTTGACCGCCTGGCCACCGAGCGAGACGTACAACCTGGCCCAGGCCTGGTCGATCGTGGTTGGGCTCGCGCCGTCGCAATACGGTTTCGCCCCGTTGCTGGTGTAGTACTGCATCATTTGCAGGATGTGAGCGGTGTCCGCATGCTGCGCGGCACCGGTGTAGAGCGGGCCGGGCCGTTGGGACTGGTGCGTCATGCAGGTCAGAGTGGCCTGCTGCTGATCGTCGAACAGCCCTGTGGCGGCGGATTTGTGTGTGTGGCCGCAGCCGGCAATGCCCCCGATCACCATTAGTGCGGCCAGGCCTGTGCCCAGTACGTGGCGGGGCTTGAGGGAGTCAGACGATGCCATGTGCAGCTCTCAGTGTGAGGCCGATTCCGACGACCAGGACCAGACCGGCGGTGAGGATCGGCATGAGGAAGGCCAGCCGGTTGGCCGCGCTGAGCCGTCTGCCCGAGGCGAGTCGGGCGAACTGGTTGCGCAATTTGACAAGGATCAGGCCGGCTGCGGTCAGCGCCCCGGCCATTCCGAGCCCGTAGAAGAGAACCAGGGTGATCCCGAATGCGGTGCGACCGAGCGCGATGGCCGCGAGGAGTACCAGCAGCGCGGACGGGCTGGGGACCAGGCCACCGGCAACGCCGAGACCGATCAGGCCGCCACGGCTGAATCCCTGGCCAGGCTGATGTGAGTGACTCCGCGACCCGAACCCATGCCGGTGCTCGTGTCCCCCGCTGTGTACGTGCTCGTGCGGCTCGTCGTGCCGGTGCTCGTGCGGCTCGTCGTGCCGGTGCTCGTGCGGCTCGTCGTGGCTGGTCCCGTGTTCATGTGTGTCGCCGTGTTCATGTGTGTGGCCGTGTGCGTCATGGCTCGCGAGAATGACGTCGGCATGGGTGCCACCCGCCGGTACCAGGGCGAGGTCTGCGACTTCGTCTACGACGGTGGCCTGTCTGTGCTTGCGTAACCGGGCGGTCGCCGAGACCAGCAGCCCGAGCCCCACCGCGGCGATGATCAGCCCGGACAGGATGCCCAGGTCCTGTTCGGCGGCGGTTGTCGAGAACGCTGCGGTGATACTGATGATCAGGCCGAGGACGAGCACGCCGGCCGTGTGGGTGACGGTCACCGTGGCTCCGACCAGGACCACGTCGCGTAATCGGCCCTGACGGCCGACCAGATAGGCCGCCATGATGGTCTTGCCGTGACCTGGCAGGAAGGCGTGTCCAGCACCGAGTGCCAGGGCCAGCAGGATCGCCAGCAAACCTATTCCGGCCGTGAGGTGCTTGCTGCCCACGAGGTTGTTGAAGGCGGTGGCGATCCGGTTGAGCGCGCGGACGGCTGCTCCGGCGACTGGCAGGTCTTTCGCCGCGGCGTACGTGGAGGCGCCCGAGCCGCCAGCAGTGGCGACCGAACCGGACCGGACGTTGAGCGGTGAGGACAGCATGTCGTTGGGGTAGGCGCGCAGCTCGTCGCTGACGCTGCGGGCCGGGAACGGCGACTGCCGCAGGGTCACCCGGTCGCCGACAGCGGTGATCTCGTGCCAGCCGATGCCGGCCGAATCCCAGTTGCTGTTGACCGCGACGGTGGCCTGGCCCGCGAGGTGCGCGGCTGCGGTCAGCTGGCAGGACAGCCGACCCACCGTGAGCTGGATGACTCCCGGCCGCTCGACGTAGGAGGAGGCGCCGACTGTCAATGAGAGCCGCTGGCCGTTGACCGATATCGAGGTCGAGGTCGCCATCGCGGCGCACTGCCGGCTGGCGTACGCCGCCCGCTCTGCGTCATCGATCGTCCCGTCGCCGTTGCTGTCGATCAACGATTTGCGTTGCAGCGTCGGAATCTCGGCGATATCCTCGACGGCGGAGTCGACGATGCGGTCGGGGTAGAGCCGCAGCCCGTCATAGTGGTTGACTGTTGCGTTGCCCAGCGGGTGAGCGCCTGCGGTCGGTGCGCCTGCCAGCCCGGTCACGGCGAAAGCGCCGATCAACATGGTGGCCAGCAGTCCGGTTCGACGGAGCGTGGCGTGTCGGATCACAACCCCGCCAGCGCGGTCCGGGCCAGCGGGGCCGCCAGCGGGTTGAAGTGCGGGTTGATGGCCAGCGCCTCCGTCAGCTCGGCTTTCGCCTGTGTCTTGTTACCCAATGCCTTGTGGATCATTCCGGCGTGGTAGTGGAACAGCGCGTTGCGGGTGCCCAGCGCCATCGCCTTCTTCTCCCAGACCAAGGCCTCGGCATCGCGGTGATTGACGTGCAAAGCCCAGGCGTAGGCGTCGTCCATCTCGATGAACGGCCTGATTCGGATTCCTACCTTGCCGTACTTCAATGCAAGGGCCGGGTTGCCGTGATTGGCGTAGAACAGCGTCGGGTCGGTGTCCAGCGTGACGCCGTTGGCCTGGAAGAGCTTGTTCTCCGTGTCGAACACGGTGTACTGCTGCTGGGCCTCTTTCGCACGCCCAAGCGACTGCAGGTATTCCCCGTATTCCACGACGTACTCCGGCTGCGGCACGGCGTTGACCACCGCGGCGTAGTCGCGAGTCGCCGCATCGGTCCGACCGAGGGCGGCCTCGGCCCGGGCCTTGCCCTGGATCAGCGGGTAGTAGCTCGGATCGATCGTCAGGCCGGTCTCGCACAACGTCAGATCGGTCTTCGGATCCCCGGCGTTGAAGGACAGCTCGCCGAGGTAGTAATAGGCGAATGCCTTGTCCGCCGGAGCTGTGGAGGAGGCCAGCGCCTGCCGCATCGCCAGCCGGGCGTTGGAAATGTCGCCGCGCAACTCGAAGACGTACTCGGCGCGGGTGAACGCGGCCACGCCGGGCTGCAGGTCGTTCATCTTCTGCGCCGCGGCGAACGCTTCCGGATAGCGGCCCAGCTGCGTCAGCGCGTCGTTGAGCGAGCCGTACAGGTTGGCGTTGTAGGGATTGAGTTTCAGCCCGCGTCGGGCCCAGCTCAACGCGCCGGTGAAGTCGTGCTCGGCCGCCTTCAGGGCGGCCTCGCCGGCCATCGCCTCGAAGTTCGAGCTGGTGTTTATGCTGAGCGACTTCTTCAGAACCGCTTCGGCCTTCGGATAGTACGAGGGGTCCACGGTGATCTTGGCCTGCTGCACGTAGTCCAATCCCAGACTCGCCCAGGCGCCGTAGTTGGCAGGCGTGGCGCGCACGGTGTCCTGCTGCTTGGCGATGTCGGCCCCGATCGGGTCCGGAATGGACGACCGCGCCGGAGAGGACGACGCCACCCCGGCCGGAGTCGATGCCGTCCGGGTGGAGCCGCCGCCGGTGCCCACCGTGAAGGCCGCGACGGTGCCCGCCAAGGCGAGGAGGCCGACCCCGGCCAGCGCACCGGGCAGTGCCCAGCGAATCGGCATCACTTGCTGCCGCTCGCGAGGTAGGCGTAGGCGACGAAGTTCGACAGGTAGCTGCGGGCGTTGGTGTCGAATTGGCCCGTGCAGGTGATCAACCGCAGCTCCGGCCGACCCGTCGCTGCGTACACCGACCGGGCGGGGAACGAGCTCTTGACGTAATTAGCGGTCCGGTAGACGAGGAAGGTCGCGGTGGTTCCATCCGCCCGCGGCACAAGTACCTTGTCACCGACGCCGAGTTCCTTGAGCCGGAAGAAGACGGCCGGCCCCTTGTAGTTGTCCACATGGCCGACGATCAGCGCCGGTGGTTCATCGGCCTCACCTGGGTAGGCGCCGCTGACATACCAGCCCGCCTTGGAAAAGTCCGTGGGCACCTGCAGGGTGCCGTCGGCGGCCAGGCCCAGGCTCACCAGACTGGACGACACCCCGATCTTCGGGATCTTCACGGCAGTCGGCACCGAAGGACTGAGTCCGGTCTCGTCGGTCTTGACCGACCCGCTGATGTGCGCCGCCGGCGCGGGGCTGCTGATCGTGCTGATGGCCCCTGGCGACTTCTGAGAGACGGCCGCCGCCACGGGCGTGCTCTTGTGCGAGCCCCCCAGGGAGCTGATCAGCACGGTGGCGGCGACGCCGAGCACCAGGCCACCGGTGGCGAACGCGACCGGCATGACGGGAAACCTGCTAGCGGCCTGGTCACCGCTCTGGGGCGGCTCGGCCGGATCCTCAGGCTCGGGCGTTTCCCCAACCGGGGGTGTGTCAGACATCGAAGACTCTTCCTGCCGTCAACGGCAATCTGGGAGGCACGACAG
>JAABUT010000395.1_pt1 | contig 74237 bp, 80 predicted proteins | sample 5559281 | NCBI WGS metagenome assembly JAABUT01 (sample SAMN10711880, study PRJNA513359) | rock metagenome | isolation source: Antarctica rocks | place: Antarctica: Victoria Land, Ricker Hills nord | collected 2016-01-04 | reverse complement strand
AACCCCGTCCGGCGACACTCAGCCCTTGACTACCAGTCCCCCATCCAGTTCGAACGCGATCACACCACCGCCAACCCGGCGGCATGATCACCACACCACGACCGTCCGAGAAACCGGTTACAGGTCACAGGCTGCCTGATGGTGCCTCGGCGACAGGGCAACAACCAGGCCCGTAGCCGTGCACTCCGCGTGCAACACCAGGCGGTATCTCAGGGCCGCTCTAGGCGTATCACGGTGACTCGACTCCGAGCTCATCCGCGCGACAACACACGCTTCCCAAGCTCAGAATGCGGGTTCGATCCCCGTCGTCCGCTCCACCCAACCCGAGCGTCGGACACGGTCGATGCCGATCAAGCCCACACCACAAGTCAATCATCCGTGCGGTGGGAGGCTCGCGAGCTCAACGAGCTCAAGGTCGTGCTGGTCGTGCTGTAAAGCCGCGCGGATCGGATGTAGGTGGGAGTTCCCAACGATCACGAGCATCCGACCGCCGACGACCCGACCGGAGGCCTCGCGGATTAGTGCAGCCATCGCGAGGTTGCGTGCTCGCCATTGGGCGAGTTTGACCCGAACGAGCCGGCTCGGGTCCTGCCACTCCACCCGACTGCACTCGCCAACCACTCAAGGCGGCCCCGCCGGCGGGCGTCTCGGCCCACAGCCACCGATCCCACAGCCCTTCCGCGGATCCATCGAAGTCCGGAAGCATCTGCCTCACCTGCCGTTGGATAAACCGGTTGTACACGTCAAGAGGGGCCCAATCCTCGACCGTGTCGAGGAGCGCTACGCCGATGTGATCATCGATGTGCGCGAGCCAGTCGTGGCCGCGCTGTCGAGCCAGCGCGACACGCAACCGAACCCGTTCCGACGACGATGACTCCAGGTCATCGAGTACCTCCCGGGCAAGCTGGGGTAAGTCCGCGTCACGTCACGGCAGGAGCAACGCGTTCAGCGGCTCACGCGCGACCAGCCATCCGATCACTCGCTCAGTCAGGCCAGCAGTCGAGTCGGCTGCGACCTTCGCTCCGTCCCACAGTGTCCAAGGGCGCAGGCCGTGTACTGCCGCGGCTCCAGCCCGCGCGGCCGGCGCACCCCCGACCGGTAAGTCGCTGAATGAGCGACCACGCTGCTCGTACTCGGTGACAAGGTGACCGGGAATGCTCTCCACACCGACCAGATCCGGGTCCCACCTCGCCAGCCGCGACGTGACCGTGTCAACAGCAACGTCGGACTCCTGCTCGGATAGGTGCGCTACACCCAACCACCAAGACCTTTGTCGCGCCCTCGTCGATCCGCAATTTCAAGATTCTCCCTGCCACCGCACCACCGCCGCTCCGACGGCGGCCGTCAGCGTCACCTACCACCCCAAGCCGGCAACCACAATCACGATCATTGCCCCCGGGCCGACCGCTGAGTGGCCGTACTTCGAGTACTACTCGCAAGTACTGCAGTGACGCCACCACGAACCGACGTCGACCGACGCTCATCGAGATCTCGTACGCGCCGACATTACCGTTCGCTGCTCGCGCGCATTCTTCCCAAGCAGTGGGTTGACGGTTCGGGTCAGTTCGTCCCCACCACCTCTGACCTGAGCACGCGCAGATCTGAGCACCGGCGGGGGGAGGCTCCGGAACGCTATACAGCCAGCAAAGTACGGCAGTACCGGGGCAGCCGGACTGCCTCGATGTGGGAGATCGGTGGGGCCGCTGGGCGGCGACCACGAATGTCGAGGCGCGTGAGACCAGACACTAGTCGGGTCGACGGGCCTCGGCGACGAGTACGGCACCGTCGGCTACTGACTCGATTGCGACGTCAGTGAAGCCGGCGAGCAACAGTTCCAGTTGGAGCTCGCTCTCCGACCAGAACCGTCGAAACCATGTGTTCAATTCCGTCTCGACGAGCACCCCGTCTGCCCACAACTCATAGATGCCGAGTCCCTCCTCGACGCGGGTGGTCGAGTCATAGCGTCCGAGGTTGCGCGAGACGATCATCGCCCCGTCGGGACGGTTCCACCAACGTCCGACCCAGTCGCCATTGCGCTGGGGTGCGCCAACCGTGGTCTCGACGTCGATGACGAGTAGACCGCCTGGGCCGAGGTGCTCGAACATCTTCGCAAGTGCCTGCCGATACCAGTCCTGGTCGGTCAGCAGTCCGAACGACCCCGCCGTGACGAAGGCCAACGCGTAGGGGCGCGGCAGGTCGAGATCCTGCGCCACCTGTCTGCTCAACCCCGGCGACACCCCGAGTTCGGCACACTTACGAGCGCAAGCGGCCAGCATGTCAGCCGACGCGTCGACCCCATCGATGTCGATGCCATCGACCGCGAGCGGCACCAGCAACCGCCCGGACCCGCACATCACCTCGAGCACCGGACCTCCCGCCGCGCGCGCGTAACGGATCCATCGTTCGATGCTCCTATGTTCGTCAAGTCCTCGTTTTAGGCGGCGGCCGGTGCTGAGGTGGGGTCGGTTTTGGGGAGCTTGGCGTAGACCTCGCGGGCGATGTATCGCTTGAGGCAGCGGATGATCTCGCGTTTGCTGAGTCCTTCGGCGGTGCGTCGTTCGACGTAGGCGCGGGTGGCTTCGTGGTGTCGCATGCGGACAATGGCGACGATGTAGAGGGCGCTGTTGGCTGCCCGATCGCCCCCTCGGCTGAGCCGGTGCCGGCCCGTTGTCTTCCCGCTGCTGGCGGGCTGGGGCGCGACGCCGCAGAGTTTGGCGAAGGCCGCCTCGTTGCGGATGCGTCCTGCGTTGTCGCCTGCTGTGACGAGGAATTGAGCGGCGAGTTCGATCCCGACGCCGACCAGCTCGATGAGCTCGGGCGCGGCGCGCTGGACCAGGGCTTCGAGCTGGCGGTTGAGCGATTTGATCTCGTCGTCAAGGGCTTTCCAGCGGCGGGCCAAGTCCCGCAGTGCGGTCTTCACTCCGGCCACGAGGAGACGCTCAGGGTCGTGGACGAGGGTGAGCAGGTCGTCAGTTTCGGGGCGAAGCCGCAGGCATCGGTTGACCAGGGTCCGCTTGGTCAGGTCCACCAGTTCGTCACGCAGCGGTGACGGGGCGCCGATCATGATGCCGAACAACGTGTTGAACGCTTGGGTGCGGGCCTTGACCGCGCTGCTGCGGGTGACCCGCAGGGTGCGGATGACCTCCACAGTCCCGGACTTGGACTTCGGGATGGCCGTGGAGGTCTGACCCAGAACGGCGCGGGCGATCTGCTCGGCGTCGAGGCGGTCGGACTTGCCGTCCATGCGACGCGCCAGCCGGTTGGGCCGGTTCACCTCGATGACCTGTTCACCCTGACTGGTTAACGACCTGGTGAGCGTGGCGCCAAAGGACCCGGTGCTTTCCACGCCGATCGCCTTAACCTCACCGTGGCGGCGCAGCCACGTCGCCAGGGCCTGATAGCCGGCATCGGTGGCCGGGAACTGCTGATGCCCGAGGAGCACTCCGTGCTCGTCGATCGCCGCGGCGTAGTGGGTGTGTTTGTGAGTATCGACGCCACCGATGACGGTGACAGTCCTCACCTCAATTGTCATGCTGAGATTCGCTCCTCCGATAGGCCTGACCTAACGGATGGGGCGAACCGGCCAGACGGGCGACAACAGGTCTGTGACGGGGCTTCTAGTCCAAGCTCCTATCAGGTCAGATCCGTCTGGCCGGTGCGCTCCGCGGTGCTGCACCGAAGCCGGCCGACAAATCGAACGAAGGACACCACGGTCATACCTTGGCCAGGGTCAGACCGGACCGGTGCAGCACCACGCTAAGTCTTCACAGACCTCGCCGATCGGTGCTACCGGCTTGTCCAGGTCGTACGCATCAGCCAGAAGACGTTTGTACTCCGCGATCGCCACCCTGGCATCCTGCACCCGTTACCCGCGCCACACGACTTGATTGCTGGTCCTGCTCGAGCATCGAGGGGAACCGGCCGCTCGCGGAGCCGTGCCCTTGCGGGACCTGACAGTCCGGAGAATTTTGTCCGCCATGAATCAGGCATTCATCGTCCTGCCCGCTGAGGGCAGGCATCTCAATCTAGGCAACTTCAGCGTCGACGTCTTGGCCACATCGGCCCAGACATCCGGCGAGTTCACGTTGGTGCAGACCCGTGGTGAGCCGCCGGGGTTCGGTGCGCCCCTGCACCGTCACCGTGACGCTGCCGAGGCGTTCTTCGTGCTCGAGGGCGAGTACTTGATGTTCATCGAGGACCAGCAGACTTTTTGTCCGCCCGGGCATTCGTGTACGTGCCGCAAGCCACTCCGCACACGTTCAAAGTGGTTTCCGACGGTCCCGGCAAGAAGTTGAACCTCTTTTCACCGGCCGCGATGACGGCCCGGCGGCCAAGCCGCTTCTGCCCGACCGACCCGGCTTGACCTTGTCCGAAGCCCCGGCTGGGCTGGTGGTCATGCCGCCTGGGTGGGTGCGATGTGGCGTCACGAATATTAGCCACCCCCCGGTTCAGATCATCCCTGTCGTCGTGGACCGGGAGGCCGGTCAGGTGCGGTCGCGGGATGGCTGTATCGCGTGCACGCCACTCGCGACGTGTCGTATCGGACGCCCAGTCTCATTCCTAGTCTCAGTTCCCACGGTCCGCCCGCGTTCGCGACCGTCCGCGCACGTCCACACGATCGACGATGCGAACCGCGCCGTACGCCTGTGAACCGGCGCCCACAGACTTGGAAAGCGGGTTGGGGTAACACCCTCGGGGGTTCGAATCCCTCATCCTCCGCCACGCTGACCAGGCAAAACACCGCATCCTCGATCCGGCGGCTGCGCCCGTCCACCGGCTCAGTCTCAGTTCGGACTTTCTGTGCTCGGCAGGCGGGTCTCGCTCGGCCTCCGACGACCACAACAGATCCCCCATCCGAGCTGCGACGTCACGCCGAATCGAGTCCGTCACATGCTGGTACCGACTGCCATCGACGTACTCGCCCAAGCACCAACAGCATCGTAGCCGCCGAGTGCCGGGCGTCGTGCAGCCTCAGCTCGCGCACTCCGGGCCGTCCGCAGCAACGCCTTCCACGCATGGAAGTCGGAGTTTGGGACGATCGATTCGCCCGTCACCGACGCGAACACCCAGTCTCGATCGACCCACAACTGACTAGCCGCGAGCCGCTCACCTCGCTGCACACTGCGATGCCCGGCCAGCAGCTCTTAGTTGCTGGCTCGAGCTAATCACCAGAGGTCCCGCTTGGCGACCCCTTCCGAGTGCGCAGAGTCCTGATGATTTGGAAGACGATGGCTAGCGCAGCAGTACGCAAGTGCCAAGGACAGCAGAGGAATAATGACCAAGCTGTCGAGCCGGGGATGCTGCTTCGACCATGCGACCGTCCGCTCCCAGGCCACTGCGGCCGAGAGAGCGATGAAGCCATAGACGACGGCTGCGACGAACCCGACGGCTACACCCCTCCTAGCGCCTAGCGCGGCAGCGTCTTCCACGTAAGGCCAGTGGACACCATCGGATCCTGGTGCCGACCATGGCGACGAGCAAGTGCGTCGACACTGCCACTCTCCCGGCTCACACGCCACAGAACAGACGCTTCCCAAGCTCCCGCCTTCAAAGCATGGCGACGCGTACAGCGGATACCGACTTACGCCACCGTCGAAGCAATCGACAAGGCGATTCCTGGCTGCGACACTCAGCCAAACGTGGAGGACACATGAAGAACAGGTCGCGCTGGCCGCTTTTCGCTATCGCGTGTCTGCTCGTACCGGCTGGCTGCGGATCGCCCACCAGGCCCGGCTCGGCCCCGAGCCCGTCGCCATCTGCCCCGTACAAGGGCAGTGCGCTCGATATCGAGACGCACCCGTTCGACGCTCCCACGAGCGAAAACACGATCACCTACGACGCCGACCTGGTGTCGGCCCCGCTGCCGGACCCGCCACCCACGCCGCTCATCGACGAAGCCCAGGCCCGCGCCCGGGCCGCGGTCAACGGCCCCACCATCGGGCCCGACGCACGACCCACCGCCACCAGCGCGACCCTCCGCATGCTGTCCACGATCACCGACACGCCGGCGCCCAGCCGGCCCGGCTGGATCGTCATCTGGGCTCACACTCACCCGTTCTTATCTCACGCAGTCGGTGACGATCCCATCGACCCCGCAACGATTGACTGTGAAGACGTTGTGGTCGTCGACGCCACCACCGGAACCTCGCCCGGCGCTAGCCAATACTGCCGAACGATCAAACGCTAACGACCCGAGCGTGACAGCAACTCGAGACGACTCCAGCACCGCCGGGCTCAGCGACGCCATGGCAATACCCGCCGACACGACGCCCCGCGACTTCCAGGTACGGGTCGCAATAACTCCGGAGCAGAAGGACTACCCGGGCCACACACGGGCCACGAACCAAGTCCACCTAGTCCACTCCAGCCACCTTCAAGCCAGCATTCGGCGTCCAAGACCCTCTCCGAACACGGCACGACGTCGGCTTTCCAAGCTCAGAATGCGGGTTCGATCCCCGTCGTCTGCTCCAAGCAAACTCGCCAGATCAGACGCTGTTCGGAGCCCGGACATCTCCGATACCTGCCGAGCTGACACGCCGGCCGTGCCCCCGTGCATCATCGATGCCGTCACTCGGTCAGCTCTGCGCCCGCACTGCCGCTACCGGATACTCCAACGACCCTGCGATGCGGTAACACGAGCGAACGCGCCGCTCGAGAGCCGCACCAACCAGCGGCCGACCGTCGCGACCGACATCTACTCGCCGCGGCGGTCGAATTCCGCTGAGATCTCGCGCGGTCCACTTCTGCTTACGCCGCCACCCCTCGATCAACTCGACCAGCTCGGGCCGGGTCTGGGACGGTGAGGAGTGCGGGACGCTCGCCCGGTCCAACAAACCGACCTCGCCGGACTGCCGGTAGCGGTTCACCCACTTGGACAGGCACTCACGCGACACCCCGGCCTCAGCAGCGACGTAGGCGATCGGACGGGACTGGCAGCGCTGGATCTCAGCCGGAGCCTGCCAGCAGGGGTCCACGGGGTTAGCGTGGGACATCAGGGGTAGGTCTCCTTCAGCTTCAGGACGGTTGGTCGCACTTCCATCCTGCCGCCGGGGCCTACCCCTGCCTCACACCCCCGCCGCGTCACCAACCTCATGAGCCGCAACACCTAGAGCGACAGTCCGCTGCGAAACACAAAGCGATCGAGCAGTAGCACCAGCAGCGCGACGACGGACAACAAGACGATGCCGGACGTGCTGACCCGTCCCGCGAAACGGGGCAGCCCGGCGAATACGCGAGCAGTCAGACCCATCGCCACGAGGCTGAACAGCCCGCTGGTCGAGATCGCCAACGGCCCGAACGGGTTGTCCAGAGGTAGCGACACCACCAGGCAAACGATCGTGCCGAGGATCCAGGGCAACACGGCTGCCTGCCGGAGGAAGAGCCGGAGGTCCGTCGGTCGCTCCGGATCGACTCGCATCAGACGCTCGAACACCCGGACCGCGGACCCGGCCACGACCAGCACGGCGGCGAGTCCGATCACCATGACAGCCAACGCGACCGGAAACGGAGCACCGAGCAGGTCGAGAATTCGACCCACGTCCCCACCCGAGAAGAACGGCGCCGTCAACAGGTAACCCGCGAATGTCTCCACCCCTAGCAAACCGAGCCAGGCGACCAGCAGGGAACCAGGTCGTAGGCCCGGCTTCGACCGGCGAGCCGCAGCCAAGAGGGCCAAACCGGTGACCAGGCTCAGCACCGGGCCGGCGGCTGCGATCAGTACCGAGTCCCCTTGGCTGGTGGCCGGATCGTCCTCGCGGCCAGAGAAGACGACGGGGTGATAGCCCAGCAACCTGGCCATCACCCCGTGCCCCAGCTCGTGCCACAACACCGTCACCGTGACCGCGGTGACGAAAGCGAGCAGGCTCTGAAGAAAGGCGGAACGGGGGCGGCTCATGCGGTCAGTAAACCGGGCTTTCCTGCGGCCCGGTTCGCCGCCTCAGGTAGCGACGTCGGTGAGGAGAAGCCGGACCGATCGGCCTCTGCGGACGTGCTAGTCATCGACCAACTGATACCAGCAGCCAGATGCCACTGAGCCTAGCTTCTGCTCGAGCCCTACTGCGACGGCAGCCAGCACACACAGAACGAATGCCCAGCAGGCGACGCAAAGACCTGGCAACCGCTCGGCCGTTCGCGGTCGGGTGCCGGCCGCCGCACTCGTCCACCAAGCTCCAGGATCTTTGCCTCGACAGGATCGAGCGCATCGACGCCCTCGACATAGAGGTCGAAGTGGATCGCTGCGGTGTCGCTGGATCCGGCCAGGTCGGCGGCGTGTATTCGTCGGCTTGCTGGACGCCGAGCTGCCAGTTGCTGTCGATCCACACGTTGCGCCATCGACCGCCTTCGGTTGACTCGACCGAGCCGTCCAGCAGGCCAGCCCAAAACGCTGCCTCGGCGTCGATGTCAAGTGCGTCGAGCACGGTCATGCGGTACTTGAAGTCCATGCTCGCCACCTTGTCAGGAACGAGACAACGCAGCTAGGCGACACCACTGATCGAGCCCACAGCGTCGTCTCGTCGCGAGCGAAGAGCTAACCCGCCCGTACCGTCACCCGTTCGATACACCAGTAGTGATCGTCTTTCGACTTCGCGGCGACGGCACGGTCTTGGCCTCTCAGCCGCACAACCCACCGTGCCTGCAGGACGGCTAGGAATGCGAAGCCTGCAGCCAACAACCAGACGACCAGACGAAACAGCCCAGGTCGCTCAAGCCCCCAACCGACCCAGACGGTCGCCGAGCACACGTAGAGAACGAGGAACGCGCCGGCGGTGAGTGGCATACGACCAGGACCACCAGGGCGGCGCATCTCGTAGGGCTGGCGCTGCTGCACGAACGGCAATGGTGGCATGGATTCACTGGTTTTGCCTCGAACAGGCTGTGACTGTTTGCCTGAATGAAGCCGCGAGCCAGCGCCACCGGCGGCCCCGACCTCGACGAACGCCGCTACGCGTAGACGTTCGGCCGCGATCCGCAGGACATCTACCGCGTCCGGGCGCTCACGGGAGGTCATAAGCGAACTGGGAGTTCGTGCACTGCGTGTGCAACGTCTGGCGGTATCTCAAGGCCGCTCCAGGTCGTGTCACCCCGCGAGTTCGATCAGGAGATTGAGGCGGTGTGTCCTCGGTTGGTGTTGACGAATCTTCCGGCTCGCCGATAAAAAACGATGAGTTGGGCTGCGGTTGCCACCAACAGCAGTGAGGCGACGAGCTCGAGCAGTTTTACGAACGGCCTGTTGGAGCCGATTGCGGTGGCGACCGCAAAGAGGACGAGCGCGGAATATATGGGCATCATGCCAAGGGTGGCTCGGCGGTTTTGGATGGCGACGGCAAGGATGGTCACCAGGTGGGCGTGGTCGAGTTCGGCCTTTCCTTTGATTTGATTCCGGACGGCCTTCTTCTCAGCGCGGTTGAGAGGACTGGTGACTGCCCGCCACCTGGTGATGTAGCGCCCAGTTCGCTTCGCCCAGATGAATCCGACGACACCAACGATAAAGCCCAAAGTCAGGAAGACCAATTGTGCGATCACCTGCCCCTCGGAAGGACCGTTGTTCGATAGGCTCTGGTGGGCGCCTTTCGGGACGAAAAACACTGCTACGACAACGCCAACAATCCAGCTACCGACGAGAAGCGCCGCTAACCGGATGAGGATTCGGGTTCGACGTTTGTGGAAATCGTCGTCAGTCACGCCGTCAGCAAGTTTGGCAGCGGCAGCCCAGCGGGCTTCCACCTGTTCAGGCGTGTCGGTCATGGAACTCCAATTGTTCGGCCGATGAAGACAGTCGCATCTAAGACTGGCGCTGCTCAGCTCCGTAATCTTCCCTACGTTGCACTTAGGCCGGTTCGGCTTCGTACTCGAAGCTGCGTGGGGCCCCGACATGATCGATTGGGTCGGCGGTGAAGCTGGCCGCAGTGATGAGGATCGGGTGGTCGAAGAACGGCTCGGTTCCGGTTGGGAACACCAGCGGCGTGCCGGTTGCCAGCCACTCGCTGGTATGAATCATCGCAATCATCGGCCGCGGCGCCGTTGTGCGATTCGGCATCCCGGCATGCCACAGCCGGATGTCACGGATGAGAACGCTGCCCCGGGGGAAGGTCGGCTGAATCGGTGCGCAGATCGCGCGGCGGGCCTCGAGCGCCTGCGGTGAGATCTTGATGTCGTCTCCGACCCCGACGCCGAGCTCGCGATGGGTACCCGGCCAGAGCTCGGTGGCTCCGTTTTCGGGGGAGACATCGACGGTGGGCACGTTGACGACCAACTGGGCAGCAGGGTGCGGGGTCGCGAGCACCTCGAGCGGCCACAGGTGACCGACGTCGGCGTGTACCGGCTGGCGTTGATCGCCGGGCAGCGCGGTATTGCCGCCGTACATGACGTTCTTCACCTTCCGGCCGAGCACCGCTGAGGTGACCGAGATGACGAACGGATTGAGCAGGACGTCGCCAAACAGGTACGGCGGGAACGGCGGCGGGTCCTGCTGCAGGTTGCCTACGTTCCAGTTGTATGGGGCGTCTGGTCGAGCCTGCAGCGCATCCAGGTCAGCGATCATCCGTTCATGCAGGATGTCGAGGTGGGCCGGGTGGACGACGTCGTTCAAGACGACAAACCCGTCGTGGCGTAGTGCGTCCACAGCGGCCAGCAGCTTCTCGCCGGACAACTGTCCGGCAGCGCGGTCGTCGTCGGAGAGGTCGATCGTGATCATTGGCGCCATTGTCCTTTCCCATCCAACACGAGTATGACCCGCTCGCTACGTGTGAGTTTGCACCTCGCCTCACTCCTAATATCAATTGCCAGCGGCTGTCCACGTTCGCGACCGTTCGCACACGCTCGCCCAGTCGACCACGACAACACCGGCGTACCGGCCCGGTCTCAGCTGCGTTTCTGGGTCGTCACCAGGCAGCTCCGGCTCGGCCTCCGGCAACCACAGCAGGTCGCCCATCCGAGCAGCGACGTCACGCCGGATCGGGTCCGTCACATCCGCTCGGCTCGCTGCACTGCGATGCGCTGCCGTCTCCCCGACTCAGCGTTTGCCCGCACCCGTTCGGGCAGAACGCGACCGACCACACGTCCAACAGCAGTCCTGCCGATACACCGACCGCAGCAAGGTCGAAGCACCCGCAACGTCCGGCCTCGACCTGCGCCGCGAGCGCGCCAAACGGGGTCTGTCATCATGGCGCGTCGGCTTGTCGACCAATCGAGGAGTGGCGCCGTGTCCGCACCCGAGACGAAGATCCCAGCCAACGCTCCCAAACGAGCGCTGGCCCCTCCGCTGTTCGGCGTGCTCGTTCTCGCTGGTCTGGTGATCGCCGGCGCTGGCCTACAGGCAACGTCGAACATCGTCGGTCCGGTTTTTCTGGTGTTGACCCTGGTGATCGCCGTGCATCCGTTGCGTGTCTGGATGGTCCGCCGACACGTTCCACAGGTCGTCAGCAGCGTGGTGGCGCTGCTCGGTGTGTACGCCCTGCTGGTCATCGTGCTGGGATCGATCGTGTGGTCCCTCACCCAGTTGGTCACCGCACTCACCGTGTACTCAGCGGCGTTCACTGACTTGTACAACCAGGGTCTCGGCGCGCTGGCCAAGGTCGGGATCAGCTCGTCGACGCTGCAGACTGCCTTGTCGTCGGTGAACCTCTCGACGTTCGCCGGCGTGGCGCAGACCTTGTTGAATACGTTGACCAGCGGATTGTCATCGCTGGCGTTGATGCTGGCGACGGCATTCTTTCTCGTGTTCGACGCTGCCGGCATCGACGACCGTATCGCCAGTGTCGCTCAGGACCGGCCGCAGATCGCGGCCGGGCTGGTCGACTTCGCGCATGTCGTCCGCAGGTACTGGGTGGTCTCCACCGTCTTCGGCCTGATCGTGGCCGTTCTCGACGTCACGGCGCTTGCCATCATCGGAGTTCCGATGGCCTTGACGTGGGGCGTCCTGGCGTTCGTGGCCAACTACATTCCCAACGTAGGTTTCTTCCTCGGTCTTGTTCCACCGACACTGATTGCCCTTCTCGATCGCGGTGTCGGCCACGCGATCGTGGTGGTGGTCGTCTACTGCTTGATCAACGTCATCATCCAGACCCTCATCCAGCCTCGCTTCACCGGCAACGCCGTTGGTATGAGCGGAACCGCGACGTTCCTGTCCCTGATCTTCTGGGCGGCCACGCTGGGCCCGCTCGGCGCACTCCTGGCCGTCCCCGCCACCTTGTTCGTCAAGTCCCTCCTCGTCGACCAGTCCGCCTCCGGGCGATGGTTCGGTGCACTCATCAGCTCGACGCCGAAAGCGGCAGCAAAGGTGCCGGCTCGGGGCGGACCCTCGGTGGCGCGCCGCAAGCGCTGAGGGTGGCGACGACGCGCGACTCATCGCAGTCGGGAAGGACCGCGTGTTCTCGATGCAGCGAGCATTCCGGACTCAGGTCGTCGCGGTGGTCGCCCGTGCGGGTTGCTCGTGGGGAGTATCCGGGATCGCGCTGCGTGCGAGTTGCAGGACGGAGATCGCGAGAATGAGGAGCAGGACGGCCAGGACGATGCCGCCCAAGGGCCCGCGGTGCAGGTGCTCGTTGTAGACGAGGACGCCGATCACGACACTGAGAAGGGGGTCGACTGTGAACGTGGCGGGCAGGCTGGCGGTGATAGGTCCGGCTCGGAAGGCGTACTGAGCCAGCAGCTGCGCGCCGGCAGCGATGCCGACCAGGGCGTAGGTCTGCCAGGCGCTGATCACCGCGAAGGCGCCGTGGTGGCTGAAGGTGCTGGTGCTCGTCTTGATGAGGGCCGCAGTCATGGCGTAGAGGACGCCGACACCGACACCGAGGAGCGTTGCGCGCCCCGTACGAGGTGTGCTGCGCACGGCGAGGCGCAAGCAGGCTGCCACGGCGACGACGATGGTGAGCGCGGCGACGACGGCGGTGGCTCGGTCGGTGCCCTCGGTGAGTTCCAGTGCTCCGGCCTTCAGCGGACTGCGGGTGGCCGGTGGTGTCGCGGTATCGGCAGTGGCGATAGCGCCGGAGAAGTAGAGGAAGCCGGAGAGGCAGGCGACCAGGAGCAGACCCCAGATGGCCTCGCCCGCGGGGATCCACCGGGTCCCATGGTGACGCAGTATCAGAGCGAAGAGGAGGCTGGTGACGAGCAGAGGCTGCACCAGGGCCAATGCGCCGTAGTGCAGAGCGGCGATCTGCAGGGCGACGGCGCTGACGTCGGCGGCGAGGCCGGCGAGCCAGAGGGGTCGGCCCAAACCGGCGAACCGGCCCGGTTCACCGCGGGTAGCAGCGGCCTTCTTCAAGGTCGTCGAGATCGCCGAGCAGAGTGCCGAGGACAGGCACAACACCACCACTAGCCAACTCACAACGCGCTCCCCTCGATCCGTTGACGATCGCGCCCTCCTCACCCCGGCGCCGACCGTCGGAAGCCACGGGTCCTCCGTACCTCGTGGTGACGGCGAGGCTGAACGCACGCTTGCACGCCTGCCGGAGGTGGACCCCACGCTACCGACGAGGCCGCGCTGGCGAGGAGCATACGATCGCCCGGCGCCCGGCTGCACGTAAGCCGACGCTGCCATGGGGCCATGGCGCATTCTGGCCGCCGGCCAGACACCGCCGAATGGGTCTCGATCGTCGTCTGAGTCGCCCCCGGACGCGACCGTCTGTGCACGTCCTTTCCGTCTCTGATCGACCTCATCCGACTTGTCGTTTTGTGGCAAAACTAAGATACTTTCCGGACATGACCGGACCCGACGAACAAGCGATGGCGACGGCCGATGCCGTCCACGCAGTGTCCAGGGCGACGATCGCGGCCACTCGTGCGACCCAAGGTCTACCGGCCCTACTTGAAGCGCAGGTTGCCGTGCTGCGGACCCTCCGATCGTCTCCGTCGTTGACGCCGGCCGAGCTCGCACAACGGCTCGGTCTCGCCAGGCCGACCGTCAGCAACCTCCTGCGCGACCTCGAAGCCGCCGGTCACGTGAGGCGTGCACGGTCAGACGTCGACCGACGCTCGGTGATCCTGACCATCACCGAGCAGGCCCGTCGCGTGCAGGATGCGTTCCATCGCGGCCGTGGCGAGGTCGTCACGTCCGCCTGGGCCGCGCTCGACGAGAGTGACCGCGCTGTGCTGGCCGCCGCTACGCCGTCGCTGCGCCGCCTGGCTGATCTGCTGCACGACCGTGTCCCTTCGACCTCTGAGAACGGGCTCAACCGATGACAACCTTGACCGACCTACGTGCGACCGGAGCGGTGCCCGGTCCGGCCGGACGTAAATCCAAGATGCCCGCGCCGGATGCCAAGGCGTGGACGCTCAAGGTGGCACTCTCGCAGCGTCCGTGGAGCTTCGTCGCCTCCATCGCCATGGCGGCGTCCTTCGTGTGCAACGGCCTGACACCGGTGGTGGTGGGCAAGGCTGTCGACGAAGCCATCGCCACGTCCTCGTCGAGTCGCCTCGGATTCTGGATCATCGTGCTGGCGGCCCTGTACCTGGTCGCTACCGGCGTGAGCTGGATCGCGCGCTACGTGCTGGTCCGCAGCCAACAACTGGTCGGCCACGACCTGCGCACCATGGTCACCGATCGAATCCAGGATCCGCGTGGAATCGCGGGCCGCGAGCGCACCCCCGGCGGTCTGCTGTCGATCGCCTCCGCAGACACCGAGCGGGTGGGCGAGATCGTGATGATGACGGTGATGCCGGTCGCCGAAGCGGCCTCGATCACCTACGGCGCGATCGTCATGTACACCATCAACCCGTGGCTCAGCCTGGCGACGCTCGTCGGCGGCCCCCAGCTGGTGATCGTGGCCCTCCGCGTCGGCCGCCCGCTGCAACTGCGTTCCGTCGCACGCCAGCAGGCCATCGCCCAGACTGCCGCCACCGCCGTGGATGTGGTCCAGGGACTGCGCATCGTGAAAGGGCTGGGCGCGATCACCACCGTCCGCGCCCGTTACGACGAGGTGTCCGGGACTGCTTACGCCGCGACGATCCAGGCCAACGCGGCCGAGGCACGTCTCAACGGTGTCACCGATGCCACCGGCGCGATCTTCGTCTCCGGCCTTGGCGTCGCCGCTGGTGTGCTCGCCCTCAACGGGGTCGTGACGATCGGTCAGCTCATCACCGTCGTGGGCCTGACCCAGTTCCTGATCACCCCGATGACGATGCTCGGCAAGAACCTCGCCTCCCGATGGGCGTCCGCGGAGGCGTCCGGACAGCGGATCCGTGAGGTTCTCGGTGCGGGCTTCGAACGCAGCGGGGAGGCGGATGCCGCACGTTCCGCCCGCTTCATCGACGCGCTGCCGGCCGGCCTCAGCGTCGTCCGCGGTGTCGACCTCGAGGTGGTCTCCCGGCTCGAGACACTGCCCCGGACCCGGGTGATCGTCGCCCCGCACGGCGCCGATCTGTTCGACGGAAGTGTTGGAGACAACGTCTATCCCGACCACGGCGTCGCCGAGCAGGCTCTCCGCGTCGCCTGTTGTGACGACATTCCCAACGGCTCCGACAAGCGCGTGGGCGAAGGCGGCGGCATGCTCTCGGGAGGTCAGCGCCAGCGAGTAGCACTGGCCCGCGCCATCGCATTCGACCCCGAAGTCCTCGTCCTCCAGGATCCGACCACGTCAGTGGACTCGGTGACCGAGCAGGACATTGCCGATCGGTTATCGCGCCAACGGGCCGACAAGATCACCCTCGTGTTCAGCGAGGCGCCCGCGTGGCACGCCGTAGCGGCCAACCACCTGAGCACGGCGGACCTGCTCGCCCGCACCGCCGAGCTGTCCGAGGAGGCCGTCTCATGAGTCAGACGACCACGAGCACTACCTCGCCGGTCAAGGCGGATCGGGGATTGCGGTTCCCACTCGCCACCATTTCGCAGGTCCGGCGCGAGGTGGCGCGTCAGCTCGGCCGGATCCCGAATGCGAGGTGGTGGTTCCTGCTGGCGGTGGTGCTGCTGGGCCTGGGCTCGTACGCCGGGGTGCTGGTACCTCAGCTGATGGGGCAGATCGTCGACCTGATCTTGCATGCGAGAACCGCTGAACCGATGTGGCGGATCGGCGGCGAACTGGTCGCCGCGTCCATCGCTGGTGCGGTGATGAGTGCGGCCGGCTTCTATCTGGTGGCGCGGCTGTCCGAGCGCGTTATCGCCAACCTGCGCCAGGACATGGTGGGGACTGCCCTGGGACTTCCCACACACCGGGTCGAGGATGCCGGTACCGGCGACCTGGTCAGCCGGTCGACTGACGACGTCGCGGAGCTCTCCGCCGCCGTTACCGAGACCCTGCCGACACTGTCCACCTCGTTGTTCTCGATCGTCGCCACCGTGATTGCGCTGTGCGCGGTGAACTGGCACTTCCTCGTCATCCCGATCGTGGTCGCGCCGGTGTACTACGTCGCCTCGCGCATCTACCTCGCACGGGCCCCGAAGCGCTACGCCGCCGAGCGCGCCGCGATGGCTGAACGGGCCCGCCGTGTGCTCGAAGCCATCCGCGGTCGAGCAACGGTACGGGCGTTCTCGATGGAGAACCAGATGCACCGCGAGATCGAGAACGCGTCGTTGAGCGTGGTCCGTAAGGGGATCTCGGCCCGCACCACGATGCTCGTGCTGAACACCTGGATGCTGGGCATCGAATTCCTCATGCTGGCCATGACCCTGTCGGTGGGCTACTACCTGGTGTCCGACGCTGCCCTGACGGTGGGCGAAGTGACTGGAGCAGTGCTGATGATCATCAGGCTGCGGGGGCCGATGAACACGTTGATGCGGGTGCTCGACGTCGTGCAGTCCGGGTACGCCTCGCTCGCCCGCATCGTCGGGGTGGTTACCGACCCGCCAGTACCGGTGCCCGACATCGGTGCCCACGCACCGCAAGGACGCGTCGAGCTCCGGAATGTGAGCTTCAGCTACGGCGACGGCTGGGCCGTCCGCAACGTCAACCTCACCATCAACCCGGGTGAGACCGTCGCCATCGTCGGGGCTTCAGGCGCCGGAAAGACCACGGTGGCAGCATTGTTGGCAGGTTTGCGGGTACCTGACGAGGGCCAGGTACTCGTCGACGGGTATCCGGTGTCACAGCTCTCCGACACCGAACGCATCGCCCGGCTCGCCACGGTCAGTCAGGAGGTTCACGTCTTCTCCGGAACCCTGCGCCAGGACATGACGCTGGCCAGGCCGGACGCCACCGACGCCGAGCTCGTCTCGGCGCTCGACCGCGTCTACGCCCGCTCGTGGTTCGATCGCCTTCCCTTAGGTCTCGACACCGTGGTCGGCTCCCGCGGACTTCAGCTGGAACCGGTCGCCGCACAACAGCTGGCGCTGGCCCGCATCCTGCTCCTCGATCCGGCCATCGTCGTCATGGACGAAGCCACCGCCGAGGCGGGCTCCGCAGGAGCCGGAGCGTTGGAGGATGCTGCCGACGAGGTGACCCATGGCCGATCGGCGCTGGTGGTGGCGCACCGTCTCGACCAGGCATCGCAGGCCGACAACATCCTCGTGATGGACGGCGGCGAGGTGGTCGAGCGGGGCACCCACGAGCAGTTGCTCGCCCGCTCCGGGATCTATCACCGCCTGTGGTTGGCGTGGAGTGCCGGCCGGCGGGAGCTCGAAGCCGACTCGGCCTGACGCCGCCCCTAGCTCCAGGCGCTCCGCGACCCTGTCCGGGACACCAGCGTCACGAGGTCGTCCAGCACCGTGACGTCGGCCGCCCGTTGCCGCCGGAACAGCTCCATCACCACGTCCCGTGCGCTGCGCGGGAGAGACCCGGTCATCGGCTCTCCCCCGGATCCACCAGGTCGGATCGCGTCATGCCGTCGGGATGCCCGTCGGGCCATTGGACGAGCTCGATGCGGTAACCGTTCGGGTCGGTGACCCATGCCGTCCAGAAGTCCGCCGAGCCGTCCGGCGACACTGGCTCTTCCGCCTCGATCCTTCGTGCACTCAGGCGTGCCACCGTCGCGTGCACGTCGTCGACCTGAACGACGAGGTGGTTGAGTCCGCCGGGCTCGACCCGGCTGTGGGAGGGGTCGTGGACGAGCTCGAGGGCCACGAACTCGTCGCCGGGCAGCTTCAGCATCGTCAGGCTGCCGAACTCGGTCTCGGGCACCGAGCCGAGAACCTCGTACCCGAGATTCGTGTAGAAGCCGACTGAACGCTCGAGGTCGTCGACCCGCAGGCCGACGTGCAGCGTCCTCATCGCAGGCTCGACTGCTGCTTCGTCACGGGAAACAGGAGGTGGGTGGCCCGATCCCCCTGGATGCAGACCGTCGGGTCGCCCAGCGGGGCATCCTCCAACGACAGCTCGCCGAAGTAGGGACGGCCGTGGCCCATGATCACGGGCACAAGATCGACGGCGGCCGCATCGAGCAGGCCGAGCTCGAGGCACTGCCGGGCGATGGTGCCGGCCGTCACGGCGACCGTACGGTCGCCGGCGATGGCCTGAGCTTTCGCGGTCGCCGCCTCGACCCCGTCGGTGACGAAGTGGAACGGTGCGTCTGGGTGGGCCTCGATCCACTCCGTCGGAATGTGGTGAGTGACGACGACCACCGGAACGTCGATCGTGTGGGTTCCGCCCCAACCGCCGGTGAAGTCGAACAGGGTGCGCCCGCACACCAATGCTCCGAGTCCATCGAGCCACTGCTTCCAGTACCGGGCGCTGGACGGGCTCATGTGAAAGGTGATGTTGTCATCGACCGTCGGCATCTCCATGGGTCCGTTCTGCAGCCAGTCGAAGAGGCGTCCGATCGTGTTGTCCGCCTTCGCGATGTAGCCGTCCAGCGACATTGACGCGGACGCGATGACCTGTCCCATGTGCTGCTCCTTCGTCGAATGGTGACCTCCCTATCGACCCTCGATGCGCGCCGAAATCATCGGTCGGCGCCTCGCTCAGCCGGCTTCAGGCTGACCGTTCGGTGATCAGCGAAGACAGAGGGAGTAGTACTGACTGGTCGGGCGCAGGTCGATGGAGTTCACCGGCGTCGCGTTGAAATCCATCTCGAAGGGAGCGCCGCCGTCCTCGGCGACGATTCCGTTCAATTTGGCGAACCCGCCCTTGCCGTTGGCCTTGGCGCAGAGGCCGAACCCGGCGCCGCCGGTTTGGTTGTTGAGTTCGCGGCCGGTGCGCCACCGAAGTCAACACCGCCGGTCCGGCACGCGACTGGCGACGCTCGTCACGCGTGGCGGACGCACCAAGCAGGCCACGGCCGAACTCGCCGGTCAGCTCGTCCGTCACGGCTACCTGGAGCTTCACGCCGACCCGACCGATGGTCGAGCGAAGCTCTACGTCCCCACGTCGGCCGGCACGGACCTGCTGACCGTCTGCGCGGGGATCGTCGTGAGATACGAGGCCTAGCGGGAGAACGTCCTGGGACGAGGCGGAATCGACCGTCTGCGGGACGCTTTACAGACGATCGTGAACCACGGGACCGCTGGATAGGCGGTAGCGAATCAAGCGCACGTCGAACCCACAGCAACCGCTAACGGGCGAACTGAGGCACAGCAGTCGAATCGACCCGCGGTCAGTCCTTCGTCAGGTCCTCGGCGAGCATCACGATGATGCCGCTGGGGCCACGGACATAGGTGAGCTTGTAGACGTCCTCGTACGTCGCCACGCCGCGCAGCGGGTGGCAGCCGTGCCTCGCCGCGATCTCGAGGGCTTCGTCGATGTCGTCCACCGAGAAGGCGACCCGGTGCATGCCGATCTCGTTGGGCAGGGTGGGCTCGGTCCCGATCGCGTCGGGGTGGATGTACTCGAAGAGCTCGAGGCGACCGCTACCGTCCGGCGTCTGCAGCATGGCGATCTTGGTGTGGTTGCCGTCGAGACCGACGGCCGTATCGGTCCATTCCCCACTGACCGTGTCACGGCCGAGAATCGTCAGCCCTAGGTCGATGAAGAAGGCGATCGTCGCTTCGAGGTCGCGCACGGCGATGCCGACGTTCTCGAGTTTGATAGGCATCCGTCGCACGCTATCGAGTCGACACCGTCGGTGCCCAGCTGCGCCGAGCTCAGCGGGTTGACCGCCGGAAGGACTGGGCATACCCGAACCGGGCTGTACTTCAATTGCCACAACGTGAATCCGAACGCCACCGCTGTCGGCGGGATCTACGGTTACTCACACACCTCCGGCGGCCACGACGGGGGTCAAGCCGAATATGTGCGAGTGCCGTTCGGCGACGTCGGGCCCAGCATCATCCCCCCGCCTCGAGAAGGCCCGAACGTTCGCGCACGCCGAGACCTACAATCTCCCGCCCTGAGACCAGCGACCAACTGCGCGCGCGCATCCGGGGATGGGGTGCCGATCCGGCCGACCGACCGTCAGTACCCAGGAGCGGTTCGGCCCGACGGCCACGGGGGCACACTCGGAGTTCCCGGAGCAGCAGCCGCAGGGGCAGCCGCGGGAGCGATCGATCGAGCACGCGATGCTGACACCGGTCTTCGGCACGTCCTGTCCACCGAAAGCTCTCTCGGGTGTGATGCGCAGGTTCGCGTACCGGAAGTACAGCGAAGGCCGGGCCGCGCACTGGCTGCTGCTGTTGGCGGCCGTCCGAGTCGATGCCGTCGAAAGCGCCGCCACGGCCCGGCGTAACCCACCGGAGCAGCTTGCGCGTACCGCTGTCAGGCGGCCTTCGACGGTCGTGTCATCTGCGGTGACATTTGTGACTTACCCTCGTGTTCACCGGCGAGGCGTTGACGCCGGTGACCCGATGTGGTTGCCCACCACGTTTTCGGGTTAGCAACGGGTGACGAACGACACGGGCGTGTCGTTCTGTAGCAGCGAACGCGACGGGGGACCGCGTCGTTCGCGCGTGCCGACTGGCTGACCGCCTCGGCTCGCCAGGGGGAAAGGCTTGATCGTCACATGCCGGACGGCACGTGATCCGTCGGCGTCGGGAGGGGTTGCCATGAGAGTTCTCTACAACAGCTTCGCAGGCCAGTACTCAGATAGTCCTCGTAGCATCTACGAACGACTGACGGCCCGCGAGGACCGGATCAGCCACCTCTGGATCGCCGACCCAGCCCGCGCCGCCGCATTCCCGCCGCATGTCCGGACGGTGCCGGTCGGGACCGAGGCTTGTCGCCGGGCCCTCGAGTCGGCCGACGTCGTCGTGTCCAACACCCACATCGAGCTCGACTGGCAGAAGTCACCGTCGACGCTGTACCTGCAGACCTGGCATGGCACGCCGCTCAAGCACATCCACTACGACGTGTTGTGGGCGCCGCCCGGACGCCTCGACTACCTCACCCAGGACGTCCGGCGCTGGGACCATCTCCTCTCCCCGAATACCGTCAGCACGCCCCGGTTGCGCGGTGCGTTCGGGTTCACCGGACCCGTGCTGGAGAGCGGCTATCCCCGTAACGACGTGCTCAGCGCACCCGATCGGGACGCCGTGCGGTCACGCGTACGCAGGGAGCTGGGTATCGGTGACGAGAAGACCGTCGTGCTCTACACGCCGACGTGGCGCGAGGATCTCGTCGACGCGAACGGGGCGCAGGATTTCCGCCTGCACCTCGATCTCGATCAGCTCACCCGTCGCCTCGGACCCGATCACGTCATCTTGCTTCGCCTTCACTACATGGTGTCCGGGCGTTTGGGGCCGTGCGACATCCCCGGGGTGCAGGATGTCTCGTTCCATCAAGATGTCAGCGAGCTGTATCTGGCAGCCGACGCGATGGTCACCGACTACTCCTCGACGATGTTCGACTTCGCGGTCACTGGTAAGCCGATGGTCTTCTACACCTACGACCTCGAGCACTATCGCGGCACGCTTCGTGGCTTCTACTTCGACTTCGAGCAGGCCGCTCCCGGGCCGATCGTCGACAGCACGTCAGCCGTCGCCGACGCGTTGGCCGACCTCGACCGACTCGAACGGAGCTACGCCGACCGCTACGCCGACTTCCGCTCGGCGTTCTGCCATCTGGACGACGGCGGAGCGACCCAACGAGTCCTCGACCGCTTCTTCCCGGTCGAGGATCCGGGGCACACCATGTTCGACGTGTCTGCCGTCGAGGTCTGACCTGGCGACCGGCCCAGCTACCGGGTTGGGATGGTTGCGAGCGGGTATTCATCTGGTGGAGCGGTCGATCGAACGGCCGTAGCCCGGCGTGTAGGTGTGTTCCCCCGCGACGCTCGGCCATCCGTCCCCCCGCAATTCCAGGGAGTTTCATGACCGATCCATCACCCGAAGCGACGCTTCTCCTGCCCTCGCCGGCTACTCCACAACCGACGACGAAACCGAGCCCCTGCATGCCGCCTGATGCCGACGACGCCTTCCTCGCCATGTTGGCCGGTGTCCGGGTCGTTCTCTGTGACGCCGACGGCAATCTGTTTCCGTCCGAGGAGCCGGCGTTCGTCGCGTCGACCGAGGTCATCAACCGCTTCCTCTCCGAGCACGGGTGTGACCGGACCTACGGCGCGGAGGAGTTGCGGAGGAGCACGACCGGACTCAACTTCCGGTCGACCATCGTCGCCCTGGCTCTGGCGAACGGGATCGCGGTGGCACCGGCGCTGATCCCGACAGGAGCGGCTTTCGCCAAGCCAGCAACAGATCAGGGCAACCAGCCGGTGCTCGACGCCGCCACTCTGGAGCGCTGGGTCGAGACGGAGAAAGCAGCCGTGACCACGTACCTGGCGGCCACGTTGAGGCCCGATCCCGAGGTACTCGATCCGGTGACCGGCCTCGCCCGGCACTATCAGGTGGCAGCCGTCAGTTCGAGTGCCGATCAGCGCATAGCCGCATGTTTCGAGGTGACCGGCCTCGCAAAGTTCTTCCCACCCGAACGCCGCTTCAGCGCGGAGGACTCGCTGCCGGTGCCGACGAGCAAACCCGATCCGGCCATCTACACCTACGCCGGGCAGCGACTGGGCATCAGCACCGGCCAAGGGCTCGCGGTGGAGGATTCGGTGCCGGGCGCGACCTCCGCGGTCTCGGCCGGCTTCCCCACCATCGGAAACCTTCAGTTCGTCGCCGCCGACGAACGGGACGAGCGTCGGGCCGCATTCACGGAGATCGGCGTACTGCGGATCGTCGAGTCGTGGAGCGAAGTGGCTGCATTCATGGCGGCCGTCCGAGACGGTGCCACGGACGCGGGAACGACCTCTCGCTGACCGTCGAGACCTCAACACACTTGTAAGGCGGCGCGGCCTTTTCGGAAAACACCTCGGCATCAGAATTCTTCGGATGAGTGCCAGGAGTCGATGGTGTCGACGCAGTCCGTCTAGGGGCCGGATCGGACGTTCTAGCCGATAGTGCCCTTCAGGGTTCGGGATTCGGGGTAGAGCTCGTTCATTCGTGCGTCGGAGTCACACCCCTCACGTCCGGCGAGATAGGCGGCGAGGTCTTCGAGATGGACCTGAATCCCGGCCCCGTACCCAGCGACCAGCTCCAACGGCAGCCCACGTTCCTCGACGACGAGGATGGTCTGATCCCGTCGGCGGTGAGGGTGACCTCGTTGACCTGCGGCTCCGGTGTGTCGGCCTCGTCGACGAGCCGCAATCGCCGTGGTGGTTCGCAGATCTCGATCCGTACGGTCCCTTCCCACCCGCTGGCGTAGTAGTGGGCGTGGTACTCCCCGCCGGGGCGGAGGTCGCCCTCGATCTCTCCGAGCCAACGGGCCAGCCGTCGAGGATCGGTGATCGCTGACCAGAGATCGTCGATGTCGGTGTCGTAGCGATCTTCCATGCGGACGACGCCCCGACCGTCGACCGCTCCCAGGGTGCCCAGGATGCGGTGGCCATTATCGACTCAACCATTCATCGACCTCCGCCAGCGGTTGAGGTCGAAGCGCGTAGATCCGCTGCTGTCCCTCCTGACGCACATCGACAAGTCCTGCCTCACGAAGCACGCGAAGGTGCCGCGAGGTCCCCAGTACGTAACCGACAAGGCACATATCTCGCGACGTCCCGTGGTCCGCCTCCGACCTGGCCGTTGAGGCCATGATCGCGGCGCGAGGATCCAGCCGGTACCTGGCGGCGGAGGAGTACATGCAGCTCACACTGCAACGTCTCGCGGACCCCTACTCCGACCGGCCGGGCTATCGCGATCCTTGTTCTCAGCGGGCCCTTCGGCCGGTGGCGAAGGCCATACCCCGCTCGGCTGCGACCCAAGCGCGTCTCACCGGGTGACTGCGGCCAGGGTCCGTCGCGGGCTCGGTCGAGCGTCGCGGACCGGGTAGCCCACCCTGAAGGTGACCAACGGCTGTGCATCCGGCGGCAACAGTGCGCCGAACCGAGGGCCGAAGGTGGCGGCCGCACCCGTCACGCGTTCACGGTCGATGCGCTCGGTGATCTGGTTCATCGGCTGCAAAGCGACGCCGAGAGTGGTTGCCGTCAGGTGAATGCGCTGCAGCAGCCGTCCGGCGTTGAGCTGACTGCGTCGGTCGTAGGCGTCAGCTGCGGTGATCACGCCGTAGGCGGCTGCGGTTTTGGTGTGCAGGGTTCTCGTCTGGCCGACCCAGAACGAGTCCCCTGAGCTCCTCGATTGCGCGGGGAGCAGCTTGGCGATGCCGAGGACGATCGGGCTCATTCCCTGAGCGTCGAGGGTGATGCCGTCGCGATGGGCCTGAACCGCGTCGTTGTCGGCGCGGTACCAGCCGAAACTGTCGCGCGACTGTTGTTCGTCCTGGGTGAGCGCGTATGCGGCGTCGATGAGCAGTTGCCCCATCGTGGCCATGTCCGAACTTCCGGTCACCCAGTGCACGGTGACACCGTCGAGCCCACGCGTATCGACGAGCTCAGCGAGCGTCGCTGGACTGACCGCCCGGCCGTCGTACTCACCACGGTTGGTATGCCGTCGGCCGATAGCCTCGTAGAGCGGGCTGGGCGCAGCCGGCCCAGGCGTCAGCGTGACGTGAGCGACCCGGTCGCCGGAGACGCCGCCCGGCAACAGGTCGACAGTCGGCCCGAGTCCGCGAATCCCACAAGCGAGGACGAGGTTCTCCAGAGTGCAGCCGAGCCCGACCTGCTGTTCACGACGAACCGGATCCACCGCGCCGATGGTGCGGGCGAGGTCGGTGTCCACGTCGATCGCGCCATCGGTGACGGCGAACTTCCACGGCTGGGTGTTGTGGGGATTGGCCGCGAGAACAGCGGCCGCCACTGCGCCCCGCGGACCGGAGTCGTCGCTCCAGGTCTTCCACGGGGCGTACGCATCACCGCCGCCCGGGTTGAGCGCCGCCTTGTCGACCACGCGATAGCTGAGCAGACCCGTACCCGCCATCAGAGCGGTTGCGGCGGCGACGCCGATACCCTTCAGTACCGGTCGTCGCGAAACCACTGGCGCTACGACTACAGGTTTCAGCTCTTGATCCCGGCTGCCTCGAGTGATGGTCATGGACTCAGTCTCACTCGGCACCGTCAACCCCAGTAGGGCCATCTGACCCACCGCCGGTCGCGTCGAAGACGATGTCGAACTAAAGAACGTCCCTGGGCCGCTTGACCTCGGCGACCGCTTTGTCCTATCGGATCTTGCGACGGTAGATGGCGATCGCGACGGCGTAGGCGACGATGAGGAGGCCGACGAGCCAGCCGAGTGCGACCCAGAGGTCAGTGCCGACAGCTCCCTGGGCGAACAACGCCCGGATCGCATTCACGATCGCGGTCACCGGCTGGTTGTCGGCGAACCACGCCACCGGGCCGGGCATCGATTCGGTGGGGACGAATGCCGAGCTGATGAACGGCAGGAAGATCAGCGGGTAGCTGAACGCGCTGGCGCCGTCGACGGTCTTCGCGGAGAGCCCGGCGATCACGGCGGTCCAGGTCAGGGCGAGGATGAACAGGATGAGGATGCCCGCGACGGTGAGCCAGGCGGCGACGGATGCTCCGGTGCGGAATCCCATGACCAGAGCGATGCCGGTAACGAGCGCGACTGACACCAGGTTTGCGACCACGGAGGTCAGGACATGCGCCCAGAGCACGCTCGACCTCGCGATGGGCATCGACTGGAAACGCTCGAAGATGCCGCTCTGCATGTCGAGGAACAACCGGTAGGCGGTGTACGCGACGCCGGAGGCGATCGTGATGAGCAGAATTCCGGGGAGCATGTAATCGACGTACGACTGGTTGGACCCAGTCCTGATCGCGCCTCCGAACACGTAAACGAACAACAGCATCAGCGCGATCGGTGTGACCGCTGTGGTGATGATCGTGTCAGGGCTTCGGACGATGTGGCGCAGCGATCGTCCGGTCAGGACGCCGGTGTCGCCGAGGACGTGGCTGGTCATCGGAGTTCCTTTCCTGTCGGGATCGCAGCGTTGGTGCGCTCGTCGGCGACGGTTGTGTCGGTGGTGTCGGTGGTGTCGGTGGTGTCGGACTCGCCGGTGGCACCGACGAGGGCGAGGAAGACGTCCTCGAGCGAGGGCTGCTTCTCGACGTACTCGATCGTGGCGGGCGGGAGGAGTTGCCTGAGTTCGCCGAGGGTCCCGTTCGAGATGATCGTGCCCTGGTGCAGGATCGCGATACGGTCGGCGAGATGTTCGGCCTCGTCGAGGTGTTGTGTCGTCAACAGCACGGTTGTGCCCTGACTGGCAAGTCTCTTGACGGTCTGCCACACCTCTATACGCGCTTGGGGGTCGAGCCCGGACGTCGGTTCGTCGAGGAAGATGACCGGCGGGTTCCCGATCAGGCTCATCCCGATGTCGAGTCGGCGTCGCATGCCGCCCGAGTACGTCGACGCCTTGCGGTCTCCCGCTTCGGTGAGGCCGAAGCGGGTGAGGAGGTCGTCGGCGATGGCACCCGGATTCTCCAGATGCCTCAACTTCGCTACCAGCACGAGGTTCTCCCGACCGGTGAGGATGTCGTCGACCGCGGCGAACTGCCCGGTCAGGCTGATCGACTCGCGCACGTCTTCAGGCTTCGTGGCGACGTCGAAGCCGTGGACCGTGGCGTTGCCCGCGTCGGCTTTCAGCAGCGTCGACAGGATGCGGATGAGCGTCGTCTTGCCGGCGCCGTTGGAGCCGAGCAGCGCGAAGATGCTCCCCCGAGCTACGTCGAAGTCGACACCGCGAAGCACCTGGGTGTCCTTGAACGACTTCCGTATGCCCTGCACGCGGATGGCCGCTTCGTCGGTCATTTCTGCTCCACCCGCTCAGCGCCCTCGATCGCCTTGGTCAGCCGTGCACGCTCCTTGTCGATCCAGTGCTTGCCGGCGTAGGCCTGTGCAAAGGTTTCAGCGAACTCGACCGGGTCGTCGCCGACGATCTCGCGGAGCGGCGTCCCGTCCGCAGCGGCGCGCTCCCAGAGATCGGCCAGATCGCCGAACATCGTGGCGAGGGGGTCGCCGTCGGTGATGCCTCCGTAGTAGATGAAGTACCGGTGCATGGCCTTTCCCGCGGTTCCGTAGGGCTCGGGAAGGCCGTCGATACGGGCCTTGTCCTGCTTGTACTGCTTCTTCTGCTCGAGCGACCCGGTAAGGGCCTCGATCCATTTGGCGGCCATCTCAATTCTCTCCTTCTGCATGTTCGAGGTGGAGCTTTCCGATCTTTTCCGAGAGGAAGTTCCATGTCCCCCAGAATTCTTCGAGTTGTTCCCGCCCCTGGGAGTTGAGGGAGTACACCTTCCGTGGCGGGCCTTTCTCCGACGCGGCCTTCTCCACGTCGACCATTCCCCGTTGCTCGATCCGTATGAGCACCGCATACACGGTTCCCTCGACCAGGTCGGAGAAGCCCTGATCTCTGAGCCGCGCGGTGATCTCGTAGCCGTATGCCGGCTGCGACGCCAGCACCGCGAGAACGATCCCCTCGAGCGTGCCCTTGAGCATCTCGGTCATCTGCTTGCCCATCGGCCTCCTTTCGCTACTCAGTGACGCTTACTACCGGTAGACTGTAACACTGAATAGCGCGCGCAAGGGCCCCTCGCCGGACGGACGGCCGGGACGGACGAAGGCATGGCAGAGTCACGACACCGACGGTCTCCGCCGTCAGCCGATGACGCAGGAGTGAGCTCGCCGCCTAGCGGTTGTGCACAGCCCGTGCGACTCTCCTACCGGGAGGCGAGATGGACGAGGTCGGCGAGGTCGTTTGGATGGCGCGCGGCGCCTGGGTGTCGCTCTCGCTCCGTGCGACCTGCGAACTGGGCATCGTGGACGTGCTCGACGCGCCGCGCAGCCTTGCAGATATCGCGGAGCGAACCTCGACGGACCCGCAGACCCTGGGCCGTCTGCTGCGGGTTCTGGTCGACATCGGCCTGGTCGCCGTCGATGACGACCACTACGTCGCGACGCCGCGAGGCGCAGTACTACGGACCGGGCACCCGAGTGGGGTCCGCAACCTCGTGTTGATGCAGACGGTGATTCCCAACTTGACGGCTTGGCAACATCTCGCGGACGCGACGCGTCGAGGCGGCGCCGTCTACGAGGAACTGAACGGCATGACCCCCTGGGCCCGACTGGCGGCCCACCCTGACGACGGGGCGATCTTCAACGCGTCGATGGCACGTCGGTCTGCACTCCAGGTCGCGGCGATCCGCGCGACGCGGGACCTGACCGGGACTCGCCTTATCATCGATGTCGGTGGTGGCGAGGGCGCCATGCTCGCCGGCCTCCTGCACGACCAACCGGCGACCCACGGAATCGTCGCCGACATGCCCGCCGTCGCAGCCGCGGCGACCACAGCGCTGGCCTCGGCCGGGCTCGGGGAACGAGCCCGCGGTGAATCGGCCGACTTCTTCTCATCGGTGCCGACCGGCGGTGACGTCTATGTGCTGTCGAACGTTCTCCACGATTGGGATGATGCTGCCGCCACGACGATCCTGAGGATCGTCCGGGCGGCGATGAGCCCCGATGCAAGCCTGCTTGTCGTCGAGAACGTCCTCGACGCCCCCGGCCGAACACCAGACCAGAACCGGGATCTCCATCTCGTCGACCTGCACATGCTGGTCATGTTCGGCGGCCGTGAGCGCACAAAGGCCCAATACGACATCCTCCTCGCCGCCGCCGGGTTCGCTGAGTCCACTCTCGGGACGTCACCGAACATCTGGAACGTGCTCGAGACTCATCCAGCGCTCCCGACCGATCCGACGAAGCCTCGAGCGGCCGATGCTGGAGCGCATGCTCGACTTGTACCGCCCGACAATCGTCAACGTCCCACCTGTGGTGCTCCCACTCCTCCTCGAGAATCACGTGCAGGCACGAGCGAGTGGTCTCCGGATGTTGGGCTGCCCAGGGGTTGACCAACCGATCAGGTGAGCGCCGTCTTCTCGGCGATCAGCTGGATGAGGTTGCCGCAGGTGTCGTCGAAGACCGCGATCGTGGCGACGCCCACGTCTGTCGGCGGTTGAGCGAATACGACACCTGCTCGGGTCAGTCGGTGGTGCTCGGCCCCGACGTCGTCGACTGCGAACTGAGCCAACGGAATCCCGTCGGCCACGAGTGCGTCCCGGTACGGCTTGACCGCGGGATGACTCGAGGGTTCGAGGAGAAGCTCTGGCCCGTCGGGGGAATCGGGTGAGACGACGGTCAGCCAGGCATCCTCGCCCAAGGGAATGTCACGATGCTTGGTGAAGCCCAGGACGTCTGTGTAGAACGCCAGCGCTGCCCGCTGGTCGTCGACGACGATGCTGGTCAGTTCGATCCTCATGAGCTCGGTGCCTCTCTCTCGGCGGTTGGCCATCGTCGCGTGATGGCGATCAGTGGCTCGGCATTGAAGAAGTGGAATTTCGAGCGGCCGCGCCGCTCGGTGCGGACCAGTCCGGCCGACTCGAGAACGCCGAGATGCTGAGAGATGGCTTGGCGGGTCGACCCGAGGCCGTGGCGCATCGCGAGGAGACTGCAGATCTCGAACAGCGTCTGACCGTCGCTCGCGGCGAGTTCATCCAGAATCAGACGTCGGGTCTCGTCGTCAAGAGCCCTGAAGACGTCCGGCACATCCGCGACAATACGCAAGTCACTGCTTACCTATCAAGCCCATTGTCTGTGTAGGAACCGGCCGACCGGACCGTGGCCGGGATAGGTTGACGGCGTGCCCGAGCGATCCGTCGTCCTGTCCGAGGTGGTGCTCGCCAAGGCTGCAGTCGACGGCGACGGTGGTCGGGGATGGGCGGGAGCCCTGCCTGGGATGGTGTCCGACCTCGAAGACATGTGGTCGGTCCGGATCGGCGAGCAGCTCGAAGGTGGGACGTCGGCCTTCGTCGCGCGCGCTACGAGGACCTCCGGCGAACGCGCCGTGGTCAAAATTGCTGTACCGGCTGACGAGTTCCCGCGCGAGGTCCGCACGCTCGACCTTGCCGACGGCCGCGGATATGTACGTCTGCTCGCTCATGACGTCACCCGGCAGGCCATGCTGATGGAACCGCTGGGACTGCCGATCAACCGGCTGGGGTACCCGCCCGCGCGGCAGCTGGCCATCCTGGCTGCCGTTGTGCCCCAGGTGTGGGCGCTTCCGGTCAATGGGTCCGGCGACGAGAGTCATAGCTGGGCAGGTGAGCCGGTGGACAAGGCTGCCGGCTTGCATCAGTTGATCACCGAGCTTTGGCACGAACTCGATCACCCCTGTTCGGAACGAGTTGTCGTGCGGGCGCTGCAGTTCGCCGAGCGGCTGTCGGACGCATTCGATGCCGATCGCGCAGTGGTTCTTCACGGCGACGCGGCGACCGCGAATCTCCTACAGACGCCCGTATTCCGGCCGGGTGCTGAAGCGGGGTTCGTGTTCGTCGATCCCAGCACCTTCGTCGGCGACCGCGCCTACGACCCGGGGGTCGCATTACGGGACTGGGGCCCAGAGCTGCTGGCCGGCGACGCTCCGGCATTGGCTCGGGAATGGTGCCACCTTCTTGCCTCCACCAGCGGCGTGGACGAGGTTGCCGTGTGGCAGTGGGGATATGTCGAGAGGGTTTCGACCGGTCTTTACGTCCAGTCGCTCGGCGGCGATGGTCGACCGCACCTGTCGTCAGCCGAGGCGCTGTGCGAGATCGACGCCGATTGGCACTGACGGATCAGACGACGTTCAGCCCGTGTGCGCGAAACTGGTTCTCGACGCGCTCGATCAGCTCGATCGACGGTGGCTCGACATCGCTGAGCTGGTAGTCCAGCCCGAGCTCGGCCCATTTGCCTGCACCCAGTTGATGGAACGGCAGCACCTCGACCCGTTCGACCCCCGAGAGGGTCGCCGCGAATGCGGCCACCGCCTCGAGGTTGGTCGGCGCATCCGTCAACCCGGGAACGAGGACGAAGCGGATCCACATCCGCTTGCCACGCGCAGACAACCGCCGGGCGAACTGAAGCGTCGGCTCGAGGTCTGCACTCGTCACCACTCGATAGGTCTCCGGCTCGCCTGACTTGATGTCCAGAAGGAACAGATCCACCGAGTCGAGGAACTCGTCGGTCGCACGCGCTCCGAGGAAGCCCGACGTGTCCACCGCCGTGTGCAGCCCCAGATCCTGTTTGCAGCGACGCAACAACGCCTCGAGAAACCTGATCTGCAGCATCGGCTCACCACCGCTGACCGTGATCCCGCCGTGCGCGGTGGTCACGAACTCGGCGTACTTGGCCACCTCGTCCATCATTCGCTCCAGCGTGACCCGGCGGCCGTTCCGCATCGTCCAGGTGTCGGCATTCGCGCAGTACTGACACCGCAGCGCACACCCCGACAGATACAGCGTGAAGCGCACTCCCGGACCGTTGACCGCACCCGTGATCTCGTACGAGTGGTAATAGCCGATCTCCGGGTCGCCCTCCTCCCGCAGCTCCGCCTCCAACTCAGCCCTCGACCCGCCGTGATGCTCGCGCACCGGCGTGATCGACAAGCTCGTCCGGACGGCGTCCACTAGAGCGAGCCGTGGAACGTGCGGTGCACCACGTCGAGCTGCTGCTCCCGGGTGAGCCGTACGAAGTTCACGGCATAGCCCGACACTCGAATCGTCAGTTGCGGATACTTCTCCGGATGCTCCATGGCATCGAGCAGCGTCTCGCGGCCGATCACATTCACGTTGACGTGATAACCCTTCGCACCGAAGAACGCGTCGAGGATGCCGGTCAGGTTGTCGACCTTCTCCGCCGGCGTCTTGCCCAGGGCGGTCGGCATCAGGTTGCTGGTAAGGGAGATCCCGTCGAGTGCCTGCTCGTACGGCAGCTTGGCCACCGACAGGGCCGAGGCAACCCACCCGTGCTGATCGCGCCCGTTCATCGGGTTCGCACCTGGAGAGAACGGCTCACCGAGCCGCCGACCGTCCGGCGTATTACCGGTGGCTTTGCCGTAGACGACGTTCGAGGTGATGGTCAGCACCGACTGGGTCGGGATGGCGTCGCGATAGGTCGGGTACTGCTTGATCTTCGCCATGAACCGTTCGACCAGATCGACGGCGATCGAGTCGGCGCGGTCGTCGTTGTTGCCGTAGGCCGGGTAGTCACCGTCGATGACGTAGTCGACGACGAGGCCGTTCTCGTCACGCACCACACTCACCTTCGCTGAGCGAATGGCCGACAGGCTGTCGGCGGCCACGGCGAGACCGGCGATGCCCATCGCCATCGTCCGGCGGACCGGATGATCGTGCAGCGCCATCTCGAGCCGCTCGTAGGCGTACTTGTCGTGCATGTAGTGGATGACGTTGAGCGCATCGACGTAGACCCGGGCCAGCCAGTCCATCTCGGCGTCGAACCTCGCCAGGACATCGTCGTAATCGAGGACGTCCCCGGTGACCGACGCAGTGACGGGCCCAACCTGCTGACCGCTGATCTCGTCCCGTCCGCCGTTGATCGCATACAGCAGCGTCTTCGCCAGGTTCACCCGTGCGCCGAAGAACTGCATCTGCTTTCCCACCGTCATCGCCGATACGCAGCAGGCGATCGCGGTGTCGTCGCCGGTCCCCGGTCGCAACAGGTCGTCGGACTCGTACTGGATGCTGCTGGTGTCGACCGACACCGACGCGGCGAACTCCTTGAAGCCGTTCGGCAACCGGGGCGACCAGAGCACGGTACGGTTCGGCTCCGGGGCTGGACCGAGGTTGCGCAGCGTCTGCAAGAACCGGAAGGACGAGCGGGTGACCAGCGTCCGACCGTCCTCGCCCATCCCACCGATGCTCTCGGTCACCCAGGTCGGGTCTCCGGAGAACAGTGCGTCGTACTCCGGCGTCCGCAGGAACCGGACGATCCGCAGCTTGATCACCAGGTCGTCGATCAGTTCCTGGGCACGGGATTCGTCAATCCGGCCCTCGTCGATATCGCGCTGGAGGTAGATGTCGAGGAAGGTCGAGACCCGCCCCAGCGACATGGCGGCGCCGTTCTGCTCCTTCACCGCGGCGAGATAGCCGAAGTAGACCCATTGAACCGCCTGCTGCGCGGTCGCGGCCGGCTGCGAGATATCGAAGCCGTAGCTCAGGGCCATCTCGCGCAGTTCGCCCAGGGCCTTGATCTGCTCGGCCAGTTCTTCCCGGTCCCGGATGACGGACTCGCTCGACGGCACTGAGTCGAGCGAGGACTTGACGGTGCGCTTGTCGGCGATCAGCCTGTCCACGCCGTAAAGGGCGACCCGTCGGTAGTCACCGATGATGCGACCGCGTCCGTAGGCATCCGGCAATCCGGTGATGACGTGCGAGCGTCGCGCGGCGCGGATCTCGGCGGTGTAGGCGTCGAATACGCCGTCGTTGTGGGTCTTGCGGTACTTCGTGAAGATCTCCTCGACGCGCGGATCGACCGCGTAGCCGTAGGTCTTCAAGCTGGTCTCGACGACACGCCAGCCACCGTTCGGCATGATCGCGCGCTTCAGCGGCGCGTCGGTCTGCAGTCCGACGATCAGCTCGGCGTCCCGATCGATGTAGCCGGGCGCATGCGAGGTGATCGACGCCGGCGTGTGCGGGTCGACGTCATAGACGCCGCGCTCGCGCTCCCGCGGGAACATGGCGGTCAGCTGGGCCCACAGCTTCGTGGTGCGGTCGGTCGGTCCGGCGAGGAACGCGCCATCATCGACGTAAGGCGTGTAGTTCGCCTGCAGGAACGCACGCGGGTCGACGGCCGTACGCCAGGCGTCGCCGCGGAAGCCGCGCCACGGTTCCCCTGGGTCGGTGGTCGTTGCGTCGGACGCTTGCTGCAGCACGGAGGTCATGCTTCGACCATCCCGCCGATGCGCGCCCGGCGACAGAGCCGAACGTCCCACCCCCGGCCGAGGCGGCGCCAGCGGGGCGTGCTGCCGCAAGTACGGTGAGACCGTGGCTCGTACTCGTTGTTACCGGGACGGGGTGCTCATCGGCGAGGACTTCGACCTGTCCCTCGTGTCGGAGCATCTCGCGGCATCCGACACCATCGTCTGGATCGACCTCTGCGCTCCGGACAACGCTCAACTCACCCTGGTGGCAGGTGAGCTCGGTGTGCACGAACTCGCCGTGGAGGACGCGATCCAGCGGCGGCAGCGCCCGAAGCTCGACCGGTACCACGACCACGCCTTCTTGTCCGCCTACAGCACCCGGTTCGATCCGGAGACCGCTCGAGTCGCCAATAGCGAGATCGCCGCGTTCATCACCCGCCGTGTACTGGTCACCATCCGCGCAGACGACGGGTTCGACATGGACGCCGTCGTCGCGCGGTGGGACGACTCACCGGACCTTGCCAAATACGGGGTGGCCTTTCTCCTGCACGGTCTCCTGGACTTCATGGTGGACGGCTACTTCGACGCCGTTCAGTCCCTCGACGACTCGATCGAGGAACTGGAGGACCAGCTCTTCGTCACCAGCGTCGCGCAGGAGGATGTTCAGCGTCGATCCTTCGACCTGCGCAAGAGCCTGGTGCTGCTCCGGCGAGTAGTCGTGCCGATGCGTGAGGTCGTCAACACCCTGCTGCGCCGCGACATCCACCTGATCGACGACGCGATGGCTCCCTACTTCCAGGATGTGTACGACCACGTCCTCCGAGCCACCGAATGGACCGAGAGCCTGCGTGACCTCGTCGGCAGCATCCTCGAAACGAACCTGACGATCCAGGGCAACCGACTCAACATCATCACCAAGAAGGTCACCAGCTGGGCCGCGATCATCGCGGTCCCGACCGCTGTCACCGGCTTCTACGGCCAGAACATCCCGTTCCCGGGATTCAGCAAAACCTGGGGCTGGTACACCTCGGCCAGTCTGATCGTCGGACTCTCCGTGCTGCTGTACTTCCTGTTCCGACGCAAGGACTGGCTCTAGCTAGGTCGCGGTGATCACGGCCCGTCCGAGCCCTCCGAGTGCCGGCGCGCCAGCACCGACCGGCTAAAACGGTGCAGGGTTGGCGTTGTAGAGGACGGTGTTGACGGCGTTTCGTCGTGCGGCGGCGAGCGTGAGGGCTTCGTCGTCGTGTTCGGAGGCGACGAGGTCGGCGTATTCGATGCGGGTGTCCTCGGCGATGGCGAGGTCGGTGAGGGTTTGCGGGCTGTAGGTCACGGTGGTGGTCGTGTAGATCTTCCCGTGGGGGGATACCCATTCCCATCCGTTGGGGGTGTGGTCGACGTGCCAGCCGCCGATGGTTTTCAGCCGGTGGTCGGAGTCGCAGAGGGTGCCGAGGCCGTCGACGCTGGTCTGATGCCGGTCGCCGGGTTTCCCGGGACCGGTTCTGCCCTTCGGGTGGGGGATGGTGTGGTCGAGTTGGCAGTCGCTGGCTCTGGTGTCGCAGCCGGGGAACGTGCACACCTGGTCCCGCATCCGTGCGGCGAGAGCGGTGGCGGGGTTGGGGGTGTACGTCTTCACGGAGATGTCGAGGAGCTGGCCGGTGTGGGGGTCGTCGATGATGCGGCGCATGTCGGCGTTCTGGCGCAGGATCCGTCTCCCGACGGGGGCGGGGGTCCAGCCGTAGCCGTCGAGGTAGACCGGGTTGTCGCTGTGGCCGAGGATGACGTCGGCGCCGATGTGGACGTGATCATGCACCGCCGCGTCAGCACCGACCGCAACCGTTTCAGCATCGCCTCGGTCAACACTCGGGGAGCCACGACCCGGCTTGGTTGGGTGGGGTGTTGCGATGCTGTCGCCGGCCCGGCTCGACGGCCGGTATCGCTGGCCGGCTCGGCTCGACGACCATTGCCGGTGGCTGGCTCAGCTGGATGGTCATGGTCGTTGGCTGGCTCGGCTCGACGACCATTGCCGGTGGCTGGTTCGGCGTGAGGGTCGGGGGTGGCTGGGCCGGGATGGTCTGTGGTGTCGGGGTGGTCGACGGTCGCGGCGGGCTGCTCTGGCCGGGTGGGGCGGTAGGTCGACCAGCCGGTGGCGGTGCGGGGTGCCCGGTAGTCGAGGTTCCCGGCGAGGACACCGTCGAGGTAGTCCGCGCACAGGTCGACGAGCCCGTCGGCGCGGCGTTGCCCGATGCTCCGGTCATCCCCTTGCCCTCGCCCGGTGTAGGCCTGGCTGGTGCGGGCGTGCGCATCCAACGCGTTCCACACCGTGGTCAAGTCATCCGCCGTGAGGTCCGCGGTCAACGTGCCCATCCCGTCGCCACGACGTTGTTTCGACACGACCCGGCGCGCCCGGGCGCGTTCATGCCGTTCCGACGCGGAGGCCGGGTCGGCGGCGATGACCAGCCGCGCCAACTCCGACGTCAACCGGTGATACGACCATGTAGCCGCCCGCGGCAACACCTGCGCTTCCACCACGGCAGCGTCACTGGTCTTCAGGACGCGGGTGGCGCGGACGATCAACCGGGCCTTGGGTTCGTCCAGGACCCCGGCGATCATCGCCGCCCGCGTCCCGGGCAGCCGTTGATCCAAATCCTGCGCCATCCCCAGCTTCGCCGCCGCGGACAGCGCACCGATCCCCAGCGCACACGAGACCTCCCGGTCGGTGAACTCGAGCAACGCGTCCAGGTCCGACGCGCCGTACTGCTTCGCCCGGATACCGGTGGGGTCGTCGCGGGCGTCGGGTTCCCCCACCCACACCTGCGACCGGCCGTATTCAGCAAGGACCAGCAACTGGGTACCCGCCGTCCACCGGGCCAGGCGTTGACACGCCGCGGCGACCTCGACCTGCCCGGCCGGGGTGAGATCCGCGAATACCAAGACACCGATCGCACACGCCAGATCAGGACCCGGGGTGACCAGCAGCGACGGCAACACAATCGACGACCCCGGCTCGAAAACCGGCGTGGCCACGGGAGCTCGGGTTGGGTCGACAACATGCTCCTACCCTAGTCGAACAGGCGTTCGAACGCAACGGTTCTAGCATGAGAATTCTCAAGCAGGATTGAGAATTCTGATTTGATCCTCCATCAGCCGAGTGAGGCCCCGAGCTTCTCCATGAGCGTGATCTCAGCCGTCTGGCTGCTGATGATCGACTGAGCCAATCGCTGCGCGTCGGTGTTGGTGCCGTCCGCGAGTTCGGTTCTCGCCATCGCGATCGCACCCTCGTGATGCTTGACCATCATCTGCAGCCACATCCGGTCGAAGGTGACGCCGCGCGCGCCGTCGAGTTGATTCATCTCAGCGTCGCTCATCATTCCGTCACCCATGTTCATCCGGCGGTGACTCGATGACGTGGGAACAGGCTTGCCCCAGCCGGCGAGCCAGCCCGACATCATCGTGATCTCGGGTGCCTGCGCGGCTTTGATCGTGGCAGCGAGGTTCTTGACCTGAGCATCGGTGGCGTTCGTCTTGGCCACATCGGCCATCACGACCGCTTGGGCGTGATGCGGGATCATGCCGGTCGCGAACGCCACGTCGGCATCGTTGTGCTGACCGGTGGCCGGGGTGCCGGTTGCGGAGGAAACCGCCACGGGCGTGGACATGGAGCTCATGTCGTGACTCGGCATCGAGGAGGTGCCGGTCCGGTCGTTCGAGCCGCCGCACGCCGTGGCCGCCAACGCGACGGTGAGCAGGACAGCGGGCACGGTGGAGCGTCGGAGAGTCGATAGGTTCATGGCGGAGGTCCTTCAAGAGGGGTCGTGGGAGATCTCGAGGTCGCGTGAACCGCTGCCATGACACGCAATGCGGGTCGCTGGAAGCGGAGGCTGCGGTCGGCCTAGGTACGCGAGATGCCGAGCTTCACCGGCGACGGAGACGACAACGGATCGGGCGCGATCCCGTCTCGCCACCAGAGGTGCCGCCGGCGGAGGCGGAGTGCATTGGTGATGACACTGACCGACGAGAGAGCCATGGCCGCGGCCGCGATCTCGGGCGACAGCAGCAGACCGAACGCCGGGTAGAGGATTCCGGCGGCAATGGGAATCCCGACCACGTTGTAGACAAAAGCGAAGACGAGGTTCTGACGGATGTTCGACATGGTGGCCTGGGAGAGTTTCCGGGCACGGACGATGCCGGTGAGGTCGCCTTTGAGTAGGGTCACGCCGGCGGACTCCATGGCGACGTCGGTGCCGGAGCTCATGGCAAGGCCGACGTCGGCTGCGGCGAGGGCGGGCGCGTCGTTGACGCCGTCTCCGGCCATCGCGACGACGCGTCCTTCGGCACGGAGTTGTTTGACGATGTCGCTCTTGTGCTCGGGTAGGACGTCGGCTTCTACGCGGTCGATGCCGAGACGTCGTCCGACGGCTTCGGCGGTGACCAGGTTGTCGCCGGTGAGCATGACGATCTCGATCCCGTCGGCACGCAATCCTTGCAGGGCGGCGGCTGTCGTGGCTTTCACCGGGTCGGCGATGGCGAGGATCCCGGCGACCTGACCGTCGACGCCGACGAAGATCGCGGTTGCCCCGTCGGTCCGGAGCCGGTCGGCGTCCGCCGTCATCCCGCGGGCATCTAGTCCTTCGTCGGCCAGATAGGTCGCGCTGCCGATCAAGACCCGGTGACCCTCGACGGTGCCGGCTGCTCCCTTACCGGTCGAGGTGCCGAAGTCGCTGACGTCGGGAACGCTCAACCCTGCCTCGTCGGCGGCGTTGACGACCGCACGCGCGAGGGGGTGCTCGGAGGCGCGTTCGACTCCTGCGGCGAGGCGCAACAGCTCGTGGTCGGTGAATCCGGAACGCGGCGCGACCTGGGTGACCTGAGGGCGTCCTTCGGTCAGCGTGCCGGTCTTGTCGACGACCAGGGTGTCGACCTTCTCCATCAGCTCGAGGGCTTCGGCATTCTTGATCAATACGCCGAGGCCGGCTCCACGTCCGACCCCGACCATGATCGAGACCGGCGTGGCCAGCCCGAGCGCACACGGGCAGGCAATGATCAATACCGCGACGGCGGCAATGAGCGCGTGTGCGAGCCGCGGGTCGGGTCCGACCGTGGCCCAGACGATGAACGCGATGATCGCAATGGCGATGACGGCGGGCACGAACAGCCCGGCGACCCGGTCGGCCATGCGTTGGATCGGTGCCCGGGACCGTTGTGCGTCGGCGACCATCTGCACGATTCGCGCGAGCATCGTGTCGCGGCCGATCCTGTCGGCGCGGACGATCAGAGAGCCGGTCTGGTTGAGGGTGCCGCCGATGACGATGTCGCCTGGAGTCTTGGTCGTCGGCATGGACTCGCCGGTCACCAGGGACTCGTCCAGCGCGGAGCGTCCTTCCTCGACGGTCCCGTCGACGGGGACCTTCTCGCCGGGACGGACCCGCAGCCGATCCCCGATCCCGACGAGCTCGAGGCTGACGTCCTCGTCGGTTCCGGCCGGGCTGATCCGGTGCGCCGTCTTGGGCGTGAGGCCGAGAAGGGCGCGGATGGCACCCGAGGTCTGTTCGCGCGCACGTAGTTCGAGGACCTGACCGACGAGGACGAGCGTCGTGATGACGGCGGCCGCCTCGTAGTAGACGGCTACCGCACCGTCGGTCCGGAACGCGTCCGGGAACAGGCCGGGCGCGACGGTGGCGACCACACTGAACAGCCATGCGACGCCGGTGCCCATCGCGATGAGCGTGAACATGTTGAGCTTCATCGTCTTGACCGACGTCCAGCCGCGCCGGAAGAACGGCGCGCCGGCCCACAAGACCACCGGGGTGGCCAGAATCAGCTGGACCCAGGTCGATGCTCTCGACGAGATCAGGTCGGCGAGCGCCGGGACCAGGTCTCGGCCCATGCCCAGGATCAGGACCGGAACCGAGAGCACGAGGGCGACCCAGAAGCGGTGGGTCATATCTGTCAGCTCGGGGCTCGGACCCGACCCCGCGGTCACCGTGACGGGTTCGAGCGACATCCCGCAGATCGGGCACGAACCCGGGACGGCTTGCCGGATCTCCGGGTGCATCGGACACGTCCACTCCGCGACGTCGCCCGAGACCGGACCGGCAGCCGCAGTGTGGCCGTGGGAGTGGCCGCTGGCGTGCGGACCCAGGTAGAGCGTGGGATCGGCCTCGAACTCTGCCTGGCAACCGGCGCAGCAGAAGTGGTACGTCTGCCCGTCGTGCTCGGCCCGATGCGTACTCGTAACCGGGTCGACGTCCATCCCGCAGACCGGGTCCGTCACAGCCGGGAGGGCGCGCGATAGGCGCTCGGAGTGGACACTCATACGGGGGATGATACCCCCTAGGGGTATTGCCCCAAGGGCCGAAGTACCCGCTTGACCCGGGCCCCTCGCGGTCCGCGCAAGATAGTCGTGTACTCGGCGGTGCTAGCATGCTATAACTAGAGGTCAAGTCAGGCTGGAGGCGAACCCGTGAGCGAACTGAGCTACGAAGGCCGCATCGTCTTCTGCTCGGACGTGTCCGCGTCCGCCGTCTACTACGAGGAGGTTCTCGGCCTCTGCCGTGCCTTCGAAGCCGACGGGGACATCGGCAGGACCGTCCCGGTCGCCGACCATCCCGAAGCGCAGGTCACCTTCTACCTCCACCACGGGGCTGCACCCGACCCGGTCGACCTCGGATATTTCCGGGTGGCCGACGTGGACGCCTTCATCGACCGGTACCGCGCCGCTGGCTACCCGGTAGTCGTCGAACCGGCCGATACGCCGTGGGGAACGCGGGAAGCGACGATCAACGACCCCGACGGCAACGGCCTCCTGCTGACCGCCGCGAAGTAGCTCGGGGCTGTGGAGTCAGGCGATGCCGCCCCCGGCTCTCACACGGTCAGTAGCACTGCCTCGAAGCGCTGCCCCACGTTCGCCTCGGTGACCCGAATCTTCAAACGGGCACCCACCGAGGAACGCGCAGCAACGGATCCACGGATCACGCCCGGCTGGCCTCGAAGGGCGACCCGCGCGAGCAGCGGCCTGAGGTCAGTCACCACGCAGACCGCCAACTCGCCGGCTTGCACTGGGCCTTCTGCCATCTGGGCCACTGCCTCTCTGCCTGAGCGCGCAATCTGTAGCCCAGAACCTAGTGCCCCGAAGGGATCAGGGCTACCGATCGGGCGTTGACATGACCAGGGCCGGCTGGCCAAGTTGCCTCAGAGCTGGCGAAGCACCGATCCGCCGCAGCTCAGTCGCGCCGCGCGTCAGCCTCAATCGGGCAACTGGCCGAGAGCCCACAACGACGCCACGTCGACACCTGCGGCGCCCCGTCGCGCGAGGTCGGTCAGGAACTCGACGAAGTCGTGCTTCGGCGCCCACCCCAGCAGCCGTTCGGCCTCGCGCAGGTCGTGTTGCTCGACCTCGCCCGGAAGCTCGATCGCGTGCCGCCGTAGGAGACCCGCCGATCCCGGCACCTGCGTCTCGCACCACTCCGGTCCGTAGGCGGCGAAGTCGCGCTGCACCTCGGCCGGCAGGTGGTGATTGCTGTGCACGATCGTCGTGAATAGCTCGACCCGGTGCGCGAGGACGGCCCTCAGGGCAGCGACCGTGGCGTCGGCCACGTCGCGGCGGTCGACCCCGTTGCGGAGGAGCTTCGAACCCCAAGCCAGGTAGGGCTTCGGGACGAAGTCGTGGTATCGCAGCATCACCACCGAGGCATCCGCAACCTGTGCGTACATCCGCCAGAGGTCCTCGCCGAGAACCTTCGTCACCCCGTACACCCCGCCCCACCCGTAGGCCATCGACGACGCGAACACGACGCTGCCGATGCCTTCCTCACGGCAGGCTTGGACGAGATTGAACGTACCGTCCACATTCACGGCAAAGATCGTCGCGTCGCTGACCGGGGGTTGATGACCGCTGTGCCAGGCGGCCAGATGCACGACCGCATCACAACCGGCGACCGCCGCGCGGACGTCAGCCGGGGTCCGCGTGTCGCAGCGGACGAACTCGCCGGCCGGGGTCGGGTCGGCCGGGGTCGGTGGCGCCGGCGCCACGTCAGCCCGTCGGACCACGTGCCCGAGCTCGGCGAGCAAGCGGGACACGAGGCGTCCGGCGACTCCCGACGCTCCCGTGACGAGAACCCTGCTCATGCCATCTCCTCGGTGTCGGCGCTGCCGTGACTCGGCAACCTACTCGCAGCAGCAGCGTTCTCGAGCCCGGCGTATCCACCGGCCGACGTGCTGCTGCCAGCGTGGAGTTCATCGACGACGCGAATCCGGCCGGAGGCATCGACATCGGCCCGAGAATCCTGAGCTGACTCCCAGCTGAGCCTCAGGTTCGACTCAGACTGACCCGACACAGTCGAAGCTGCGCCGGCGGACATCCCCCGATCGCCAGCTATCGGAGGTGCCTTGCATGGCCAGCCAGTACCCAGACGAACCGAACAGTCCCGGCGCGGACTGGAACTCCCAGCTCTGGGGCCAGCCGCAAACCATCGCGACCGGCTCCTCCGGCGCTCCGCCGGAGACCCCCACCGCTTTCTATCCCGGCCCGCCGCCACCCCCGCACCGTCGCTCGCGCGCGTTGCTCGTCAGCATGGCCGCGGCCGTCACCGTCATCGCCTTGCTGGGTGCGTTTCTGGTCCACGGCGCGTTCGGACGGAACACGACGGCCGCCGCACCGGCACCGACGCCGAGCATCAGCGCGCCGGCAACGACTGATCCCACTCCGTCGCCCACCTCGCCCAGCGAGACGACACCGTCGGTTATCCCACCGGCCGAGCAGGACCCCAACCTGCAGGACCCCAGCCTGCAAGATCCCACGACACAAACACCGGCCCTGACAGCGAAGCAGAAGGCGATCGTCGCCGCGGTCAACCCTGGTCTCGTCAACATCGTCACGACCATCGGCTACGACGGCAGTGAAGGCGCCGGAACGGGTGAGGTCCTGACGTCTGACGGGTTGATCCTCACCAACCACCACGTCATCGCCGGGTCCACGTCGATCAGCGTCACCGTGATCGGGAACGGCAAGACGTACAAGGCGAAAGTCGTCGGCTACGACAGCACCCGCGACGTCGCCGTCATCAGGCTCATCGACGCGTCCGGTCTCACCATCGCCCCGCTCGGCAACTCCTCCACCGTCGCCGTCGGCGACTCCGCCATCGGCCTCGGCAACGCCCTCGGCAAGGGCACTACGCCGACGCCCGCCGTCGGATCGGTTACCGGCCTGGACCAGCCGATCACCGCGACGGACTCGTCCGACGGCACGTCGGAACACCTCACCGGCCTCATCGAGACCAACGCCCCGATCCAGCCCGGCGACTCCGGTGGATCGCTGATCGGCGCCGACGCCAAGGTCATCGGCATCATCACCGCCGGATCCACGTCGGGCTCGGGGCCGATGGTCCGTGCCGCCGACAGCGGTGAGACATCGACCGACGGCTACGCGATCCCGATCAATCAGGCCCGCTCGATCGCCGACCGGATCATCGCCGGCAAGGTCTCGTCCACGGTCCACATCGGCGGCTCGGCGTTCCTCGGGGTCCGGGTCGCCGACGCCGTGACCGGCAGCTCCGCCCGCGGTGTCGTCGTCGCCGGAACCGTTACCGGGTCGGCCGCTGCGAAGGCAGGACTCGCGGCCGGCGACGTCGTCACGGCGATCGACGGGAAGTCCGTCACCAACGGCGATGCGCTCAAGACAGCGCTCGCGTCCCACCACGCCGGCGACAGCGTCACCGTGCACTGGACCGGCGAGTCCGGGAAGTCCCACAGCGTCGAGGTGACGCTCGGCGCCGGGCCGGTCGGATGACCGACTCGATCCGAGACGTCCAGGTCCACAACGCCGAACCGGCCGTTCGGCCATCACGCGGGTCAGCCCGCCGGCACTGAACACGCCGCATTCCTCGACGACGCGCTGTTCCAGATCAAGCGCGTCGTCGTCGGTGCCCGGGTTGGCCAGGACGCTGACGGTCTCGACCCTGTCCCACGTCGTCGGGGGCCGGTTCGCCCGCATCCAGTTCACCCCGGACCTGGTCCCCACCGACCTCGTGGGCACCCGGATCTGGCGCGGCGTCGGAGCTCGGCTCGATCTACGACAGATCGGCCGCGACCTGGGCTTCACGACGGAGACGAAGGACCTCACGGCGACCGTCGCGGCGGCGGCCCTCGTCATCGCCCTGATGGCTGCCGCCGGTGCGTTGCTCTGGACCCAACGACAGGTCTGACCGCGACGACCGGTCACCACGGACAGCACGCGGCTCGGGAACTGGCCTCTGCCGGTGTGAACAGCAGTGCAACCAGGCACACTCACTAGGAACAGTTCGCGGCCATAAGAGCCCGACCGACCGTGGAGGGGCCTTGATGAGCGCATCCGCTCGCGGTGTCATGCCACGTCGTGCCGTCCTCGGGATCCTCACCGCAACGGCGGCATGTGTGGTCGTGGGCTGGTCAACGGAAGCCGACGATGGCGAGGCCGCGGCCCCGAGCGAACGGGACCGACTGGTCCTCGGCTCTTACCGACCGAGCCTGTCGACCACCGGTGTGATTGCCGGGTCGAAGCTGACTCCTACCTACGCCCACGTGCCCTGCAGCGGCAAGACCTACACGAATCTCGACGTTCGCCACACCGTCGTCCCTGGCCCGAACGTCGGCGACGTGACCTACCGCAACTGCATCTTCCGCGGGCCGTTGACGCTGCCGAACAGCTACAGCTCGCTCTATGCCATGTCCCGACCACACCTGAGGGGCTTCACCTTCGTCGACTGCACGTTCCGTCCGCAGCAGCCCGACTTCCGCTGGGTCGGCATCCAGGGTTACGGATTCACCTTGCGCCGCTGCGATGCCAGCGGGCTCGTCGATGAGGTCGAAGTCTTCAACTCCAACGGCGGACCGAATGGCGCCGGTGACGACAGCCTGCGTGACGGGCCCTGCGACGTCGTCATCGAGCAGTGCTACTTCCACGACTCTGCCTACTGGGGCCCGGGAATCGACAGTTCGAGAGACGGCTCGCACTCCGACGGCATCCAGTGGGAGGGCGGCACCGGGCTCGTTGTGCGCGGCAACTACTTCACCGGCAAGCTCGACGCCCGGTACGCCCCCAACTTCGTCGGCGGCAACACCGCGAACTCGGCAATGATGATAAAGCCCGACGCCGGCAACATCGGCGGCGCGATCATCACCGACAACTGGTTCGGCGGCGGTTCGGTGACGATCAATGTCGCGGACTCTCCCGGCCTCGGCCGCTACATCCAAGACGTCGGGCAGATCACCGGCAACCACTTCTACCGTGATCAGTTCTACGCACCTACCGCCATCGTCGTGGTAGTCACGCCGGCTCCGGGACATGACGCTATCGGCGTCGACGCCGCGGGAAACGCGTACGCCGACAACGGTGCCCCGGTCCCGGTTGTGCGCCGGTTCGACTGACACGGCGGAGGTAGCAGCCGATAGCGATCGTGCAGGCGAGGAGTAGCCCGACGAACTGAGGGGTCGTCGCAGTCATGCCGAGCCACTTGTCAGTCGATCGGTGTCGGACGGGTCGACGACCTCCACCGAGATGAGGGTCACGCCGAGGTCCCGGATCTTCGTGAGCAGCCCGTGCAACTCCGCCTGATCCGAGATCGCGCCGGACAGGCTGGTGGACCCGTCGTCGTGTCGGGTCAGGGTGAGGTCACCGAACCAGCGCGACCAGTGCTGAGCCAGATGTCCATCGACTCGAAGCCGGTAGATCGACGGCACCCTCCCCTGCACCGAACGGGTCATCACGAGCCGACCTTCGCCGGCACACGGACGGGTCGGCGACCGGGTCGGCGGCCGGCATGTCGACGGATCACGTACTCGGCGACGGCAAGGTTGATGACCCAACCGGCACCCAGGCTCAGGTCCTTGGTGAGCACGCCGGTGCCGAAGGCGGCAGCGCCGATGCCCAGGGTGAACGTCTGGGTGCCGGCACCGAGGGCGAGTGCGTAGGCGCGTGTCATCCAGGCGCGGTGGCGGCCTACGTCACCGCGGCGGATCGCGGTGACGCCGAGAACGAGGCTGGCCGCCATGCCCGACCCGAACGCGAGCCGGAAGACGTTAGCCAGCACACCGGTGCCTGGCTGGCGCGGGTAGAACTGCGTCATCCAGAGGGCCGAGAGGGCAACCGCCAAGCCGAGGAGGACGAGGATCCGACCGGCCACCCGGTGCCAGCCGGGCCGACGCCGACGCAGCGCGGCCGAGAACTGGAAGGCGCCGAGGGTGGCGTACCCGACCGCGCTGACGATGTGTACGGTCACCGGCACCGGCGAGGCGGTCATCCGGGCGTTGGCCGGCAGGAGGAGCGGACCGCCGGCCAGGTCGACCAGACGCAGCGAGCCCGCGACGGCGGGGACGACGACGAGGGCGATCAGCGCGAACGGAACCCACCCGGTCGAGTGGTTCGACCGGGTCCTGCCGGTGGTCGGGACCACCGAGTGGATCGTCACTTGGCGCCGACCGGGTCGAGCCCGGAGCTGACGGTGCTGGGCGTGGGCAGCGTGGCCGGGCTGCGCTGGTCGCGCCACAGCGAGTAGCCAAGGCCGACCAGGGCGATGCCGAAGGGAATGGCGAACAGTCGTTCGTTGACGTGCGGCAGCACGGCCCTCGAGGCGGTTGCGACGGCGGCGACGGCGAGGAGTGCGGCAGCCCAGCGGGCGAGGACATCGGCGCGGAAGAGGGCGATACCGAAGAGCAGGCCGCCGCCGAGGAACCCGACAGCCATGACCGCGTTCAGGGCCACCATCAGGCCGACGTCACCGGCCGCCTGGGCGCCGACAGCCACGGCGAGAACGTCGGTGACGTAGGCCGGTGAGCTGTGCGCAATGGATGGCAGGACGACCACGCCGATGACCTCGACGCCCAGCATGGCGAGGTAGCCGATGCTGAACACCACGTAGCCGATCAGGCCGAGCAGGCCGATCCGCTTCACCTGGCGCAGGTACATCCCGGCTATGCCGGCGAGCGACAGCACGGCGAAGAGCACCTTCATGGATTCGCGCACCTTCCACTCGGTCGTGGTGACAAAGGCGACGTCCAGGCTTGGGTGTTTGATCTGGACGGCGATGAACAGCAGCCCTCCCACGGCCGCGGCAACGGCCGCCCCCTTGGTGAGCTTGGTGGTGGTGATGGTCATGTCCGGCTCCTAGGTTGTCGAGTGTCCGTGGCGGGAGCGCCGCGGGTTGACTCGAAGGTAGGGACGGAGGAGGTGACCAGGCGTCACCCGACGATGTGACCGACTGGGTGAGATCCGGGCGTCTTGGCGCGGTTACATCAGCCCGCGTTCGCGAGCACGAAGCACCGCCGCCCGCCGGCTGGTGACGTCCAGCTTGCTGAAGATGTGCTTGGTATGGCTGCGCAGCGTGTTGTGCGAGACGAACAGCTCGCGGGCGATCTGCGGCCCGGTGAGCTCGCTGTCGAGCAATCTGAGTACCTGCAGCTCCCGCACGCTCAGCGTCTCCGACGGCGACCGCCCCGACGTCGATGGCCCCGATGTCGCCGGCCCCGACGCCGATCGTGGCCCGGACCCTGTCGTGGCGAGGTCGAGCAGGCGTCGTGCGTGCTCGCCGACCACGCCGTCTCGAGTGAGGTCGCGCAGCAAACCCAACATGGGTGGGCTTTCGTCCAGGAAGAGCCGGACGTAGTGCCCCGGTTCGGGGGCCAGCGCCCACGCTCGGGCAAGGGACTCCAGGGCAACGGGTCGATGTCCCTGCGCGTCCTGGGTCAGCGCCATCAGCAGGCGGATCTCGAGGGCACTACCGGCGCGTCCGGACGCTTCGGCGGCGCCGAGCAGTCGGTCCAACAGCTGTGCGGCCCCGTCGACAGAGCGAGCGTCGGGATGCGCCCGGTGCTGCGCGAGAAGCAGCCGTACGAGCGTGAGGTGGTCGTACTCACGCAGATAGCTGGGCTCGTCGGTGACGGACACTCCCCGGTCGCGTGCCCAGTCGGCGGCCCGCGACAGCGTGCCCTGCCCGATCCATACCCGGGCCGTCATCGCCTCGATGGGTCGTACGTCGGGAAAGAAGCCCGGACGATAGAGCTGCGCCGCCTGACCGAGCAGGTCGCCCGCTGCGGCCGGGTCGCCGTCGGCTCGGGCGACCCGTCCGGTAGCCACGAACCACCGGTAGCGGCTCTCCGTCGTCGTCCCGCGGTCGAGGAGCGCCGATGCCGTCCCGAGGTGGCGCCTCGCGCTGTCGATGTCCCCGGCCTCGACGTCGAGTTCACTCAACCCCACATGGAGTTCGGCGACCTCCCGCGCCAACGGCATGGCCTGCGCGGCGGCCAGCTTCAGTCCTTTCTCGTAGATCCGCCGCGCCCTGCCCGGCCGACCCGCCGCGAGCCACATGTCGGCGAGCGCGACGGTGCTGCTCAACTCGTCGACGAGGTTGCCGCCGGCGTGCAGGCTGGCCACGGCCTGGGTGAATGTCTTCACCGCGGCGGACACGTCGCCCTCCGTCCACGCGACGAGAGCGAGGAACCCGGCGGCGCCACCACGCGCGAGATGGTCGTCGGGACCGGCCAGGTCGAGGGCTCGCCGCGCATAGTCCGCCGTCCCCGCGAGGTCTCCTCGTGTGTGCGCTATCGAAGCCCGGTAGATGGCGATCGTCGACGGGAGCGTGTGGAGCTCCTCGCTGTCAGCCCATGTGCGAGCGGCTCCGTGCTGGACTTTCGCGAGCGCACGTTCGGCGTCCTCGAACCGGGCATCGGCTGCGGCGAGGTCGCCGGAGAGCATGAACGAATACCCGTGGAACACCGTCAGCACCGGACTGCGCTCGACCTGAGCGTCGGGCAATACCTCCAGCCAGCTGACGAAAGTGGCGTCCTGACGGTTACGACGGATCGCCGGTACGGCCAGCTCCATGAGGTGCGCGGCACGGCCGAAGGCTTGCGAAGCCAATGCGTGCTGGATCGCTTCCGCAGTCAGGTCGTGACGCTCGTACCACTGACTGGCACGCTCGTGCAGTAACAGAACCCGGTCGGGTTGCTCGCTGAGTAGTCGTGCACGCAGCACGTCGGCGAACAGGTGGTGATACCTGTACCACCGCCTCTGGTCGTCCAAGGCGACGATGAACAGGTTGGCCCGTTCGAGCGCGACGAGCATGTCGGTTCCGTCGTCGCGGCCCGTGACCGCGTCACACAACGGTCCGGTCAGCCGGTCGAGAATCGCTGTCTGCAAGAGGAATCCGCGAACCGCGTCTGACTGGTGCTGCAGGACCTCTTCGATCAGGTAGTCGACGACGTACCTGTCGTCGCCTGCGAACCGGGCGACGAAACCACTCACATCCGCACGGCCCTGCAAGGAGAGTGCGGCCAGCTGCAGCGCCGCGATCCAGCCCTCCGTTCGCTCCTCCAAGACAGCGACGTCGTCGGCGGGGAGGTGGCGCCCCGTCGCATCGTCGAGGTACGCCGCGGCCTCGTCCGTCGTGAATCGCAGGTCGGCGGCACGGATCTCGACCAGCTCGCCACGCACCCGCCAACGGGCCAGTGGCAGGTCGGGATCGGCGCGGGTGCTGAGCACGACGTGCACGGACGCCGGGAGGTGCTCCAGCAGAAACGCCATGCCCTGACGGACGTCAGGATTGTCGATCACGTGGTAGTCGTCGAGGACGAGCCACACGCTGCTCGGCGCACCGGCCAGTTCGTTCAGCAGGGTCGTGAGCATGGCGTCGGTCGACGCCGGAGTGGACGCGAGGAGCTCGGCGGCGGCCGCGCCGACGCCAGGCACCGCAGCCTGGAAGGCGGCGAGGACGTAGGCCCAGAAGGACGCGGGGTCGTTGTCGGCCGGGTCGAGCGAGAGCCAGGCGACGCGACGATCGGCGGCCGATCTCTCCGGCGTCTCCGGCGTCTCCGCGAGCCAGTTCGCGAGGAGAGTGGTCTTGCCGAACCCGGCCGGCGCGGACACCAGTGTCAGCCTCGCCTCGGCGCCGCGACCCAGCCGTTCGAGGAGTCGCGGACGTTCCACGAGACCTCGTCGAGGCTTGGGGATGTAGAGCTTCGTCGCCATCAACGGACCTGCCACGCAAGCCCCATCTCCGAGGGGCACCACCGCGTCCGAGACTGTGCCGAGGCCAACGCTACAGCCGACAGTCGCCGTTGGCTCGGCTCATCGGAGCCGATGGCAGCGGCCATTCGAACCCATTCCGGCCACCGCAGTTCTCCTCGGTGGACGGAATGGTCGCTCCGCTACCCGACACGCCGACCAACCCGTGCGGGAGCGACCACTCGAGCCCGGCCAGCCCAGTCAGCCCACAGATCTCAGCGGCGGCAGCCCGAGCCCGCTCAGTCCGACCGCGGGTATACGACGGTCTGTTCGTGTACGCGTGCGATCGCTGATGTCAGCACGCTGAGGAGGTCCGCGTCGCCCACGGCGAAACTGTTCTCGTCGGCGATCACCAACGGTGCTCCGAACACCACTACACCAGCACCCATCTGCGGCCCGGCGATCGCCTGTTCGACGCTCAACCCACCGACCACCTGCACGGGCAGTGTCGTGGCCGCGATCACCTCCGGCAGCGAAGCGAGCGGCGAGAGCCCGTCCGCGCGGTGCTTCGTCCGATGGTCGTGACCGAGGTGGTGCAGCACCATGCCGACGCCCAGCGCCTGAACCCGCCTCGCGTCACCCGCCGGGTCGGTGCTGGCCATGTCGTCGGCCATCACCATCAGATCGAACTCCGCGCCGGCATCGCACGCGCGCTCGATCACGGCGTCGTGTGCACGCGACATCACCACGACCGCGTCCGCGCCGGCATCGCCGTACATACGGGCAGCGCCGTAGCCGCCGTCCATCATCTTCAGGTCGGCAACCAGCGGATGGTCGGGGAATTCCTCGCGCAACGCCACGGCGGCGCGGGTTCCCTCCGCTTGTGTGAGCGGCGTCCCGATCTCGAGCCAGTCGGCCCCGGCTTCCACCGCGATCGCGGCTTTACGGAGCGCGTCGTCGATCGTCTTCAAGTCGAGCGAGATCTGAACGATGCCGTGAGTGAGTGTGTCGCGGGTGAGTCCTCGTATGGTCGTGCTCGCCATGGGATCTTCTCCGATCGCCTCGCGGGCCGATCGGATCAGCCCGACGTGTCGACCGTAGTGTTCGTTTCATGATGTCGGCCACGGGAATGTCCGCGATCCGCCAGAGCCGAATGCGGACGCCCAGTGGCTCGACGAAGGGGCCCTCGTGAAGGCCTTTCTCGTTCCGAACCAGGGAGAAGGTGTGGTGGGCGACGTCGCGGCGCCGACGACCGGCACGGGCCAGGTGGTGATCGACGTCGCTCTGGCGGGGATCTGCGGCACCGACGTGTCGATCTTCCGCCGGGACGACGAGCGCAACGGTGTGACGCGCACACCACGTCCGCTGCGCCCTGGCCACGAATGGTCCGGGCGCGTCGTCGAGGTCGGTGCCGGGGTGTCCGACGAGTGGCTCGGCCGCCGGGTCACCGGAGACACGATGATCGGCTGCGATCGCTGTTCACGTTGCGCTGACGGGCGGCACCACGTCTGCGAGGACCGGTTCGAGGTCGGTGTCCGCGGTGACTGGCCGGGTGCGCTGGCCGAGCAGCTCGTGATGCCTATCCGGTCCCTCTACGAACTGCCAGACTCGGTGTCGGACGAGGCCGGTGCGATGGTCGAGCCGGGCGCGAACGCGTACCGCGCGGTGACAGCCGCGACGATCCGCTCCGGGTTCCCGGTTCTCGTCGCGGGTCCGGGAACCATCGGCCTCCTTTGTCTTCTGCACGCGCTGGCGCTCGACGCCGAGGTGCACGTACTCGGGGTGGACGCAGCCGCGCTCGGGCTGGCGACGAGCCTAGGGGCGCACGGCGCCTGGACCGCCGACACCCTTCCGATGATGCCCTGGGACGCAATCATCAACGCCACCGACGATACGACGATGCCGCAGCGCGTGTGTGAGCTCGTCGAGCCCGGCGGACGAGTGGTGTTGATCGGCTCGGGACACGCTCCTGCCACCATCGACTCGCGCATGCTGATGAGTAAGGACGTCACCGCTGTCGGCATCCTCGGCGGTTCCGCCGGCCTTGCGTCCACGATCGCCGCTTACGCGTCGGGTGTTGTCGATCCGACGCCGTTGATCGCGCGGACGATCGGCCTGGACGGCGTCGCGGATGCGCTTTCCACACAGACGATTCGCCCTGGCGGACGGCCGAAGACCCTGGTGGACCCGCACCGATAGCCAGGCAATCCGAGTGCCCGTCCACTCGGCATCCGCCCATTCGTAGGCGGCCGAGGGGATCTGCGTCGCCAGCTTGCCGCCACTCACGTCGATCAGCGTGCCGGTGATATAGGCAGCCTGGTCCGAGGCCAGGAAGCACACGAGGTTCGCGATGTCCTCGGCGGATTCCCAGCGTCGGAGTGTGAGCGTGTCGAGCAGCCGTTCCTGCACTTCAGGTGAACGCTCGGCGAAGTGGTTCATCTGGGTCGGCACCATGCCCGGCGCGTACGCGTTGGCGGTGATGTTCCACGGTCCTACCTCGCCCGCGAGCACGCGGGTGAAGTGAGCGACCCCCGCCTTCGACGACGCGTAGGCCGCTCCCCCGATGCTCGGCACGATCGCCGCGAACGAGGCCGCGTTGATGATCCGGCCCGATCGCTGCCGCTTCATCATGGGGAGAACCGCCTTGCAGGTAAGGAATGTCCCGGTCAGGTTGATGTCGTGGCAGCGACGCCAGGTCTCGACGGAGAGTGTCTCGATCGGTCCGCCGATCGCGACACCCGCATTGTTGATCAGGATGTCGACGCGCCCGAACGCCGTCTCGGTCTGGGCGATCGCCCGTTCGACGCTCGCCCCGTCGGTCACGTCGCACTCGATCGTGCGGAATTCCACATCGCGTTCGGAGAGGTCGGCGTCGAGGGCGGCTAGGGTGGCGGCATCGACATCGAGTCCGACGGTGATCGCACCTTCGTCCGCCAGCCGGAGGGCGAGTTCCCGGCCGATTCCACGACCGGCGCCGGTCACCAGTGCAACGCGGCCCGTCAGGTCGATGAGCATACGAGTTCCTTCGTCGAGGGGATGTCGTTTCACCTCACCACATCGACGTCGGCCAGGTCCGCTCACGGCCGGTGGTACGGCAGGCTTCGGCCAGCATGATGCCGACCGCCACAATGCTGCAACGCTAGGGTTGCATGTTGCGGTTCTGATGTGTAACTCTGTGGTTGCACACGAACTCAACGGCGAAGGAGCCACTCACCATGCAGGACACCATCGAACGCAACATCACCATCAGCGCACCTCTCGACCGCGTCTGGGACCTCGTGACCGAGCCCGGCTGGTGGGTACCGAGTGACGCACCGGTCCGGGCCGACCGCACGGCCGGCGCCGTCGTCGTCCGCGAGTCGGAGAAGTGGGGACGCTTCCCCGTCGAGGTCGTCGAGCTACGACCGAAGTCCTACGCGGCGTTCCGCTGGGCCAGCACGTACCCCGGGGACGACCTGACCGAAGGCCGTACCACCCTGATCGAGTTCACCGTGACGCCGACCGACGACGGGGTGACGGTCCTGGTGGTCGAGAGCGGCTTCGCCAACCTCGACGCACCCGAGGACCTCAAGAACAACGGGTTCGAGTCGAACTCCGACGGCTGGACTCAGGAACTCGACTCGCTCCGCACCCGAGCGGAAGCCTGAGCCGCTGCCGCGATGACCGTCGAGACCGTCCTGACCGCATTGGCCGACCCCACCCGGCGGCAGGTGCTCGAGGCGCTGGCGGCTCGTCCCGCCGCCAGCGCCTCGGCGCTGGCCCGGGAGGTGCCGATCAGCCGCCAGATGGTGCTCAAACACCTCGGAGTACTCCAGGACTCCGGGCTGGTCAGCTCCGCGCGCACCGGACGCGAGGTGCTGTTCCGGGTGGAGTCAGCGCCGCTGGCCGAGACCGCCGACTGGCTCTCATCCCTCGCCGCGCTGTGGGATTCGCGGTTGGCTGACCTGAAGGCCCGCGCCGAACGGCCCGACTGAACGAGGTCAGCAGCGGCGGGGTTGCCGGCGGGGCGCGCAGGTTCAGGAACTCGAGCTGCTCCGTGCGCTACGACCTAGGCAAACCCACACGGCGCGATGTTCGAGCTCCCCGATGGTGACGTACTCCGTACCAACGAGATGATTACGCGCGTCCGTGCCACGCCGCGAGCAGTTCGGCTTCCCGCTCCGGGTCGAGGCCGACACCCTCGGGTTGTTCGACGGTCCGGATCCAGGCCAACGTGTCACGTGCCGTTTCGGCGAGCGGCCGTGGCGACAATCCGGTGCCGTACGCCTTCGCAGGGTTCGCGGCCATCGTCCAGACGTCGGGGTCATCACCGGACCACAGCGGGAACGCACCTTCCGACAGCTGGGCAGCTCTGACGAATCCGGCGTCCACCCAAGTCAGGGAGATGTCCTCCGGAGCGACGGCGTCGGCTATCGCCGTCAGCTGCTCACGCCACGTGAAGACCGGCGTCGGGCTGACCGCATGAAAGGCACCGACGGCCCCCTGCTCGAGCAGCCCGACCATCCAACCGGCCATATCCCGGACGTCGATCACCTGCGCCGGCGCATCTTGCGGGCCAGGGGCCAGGACCTCGCCGCCGCGGGCCATCCGCGCCACCCACCACGGGAACCGCCAGGAGTAGTCGTCGGGCCCGACAACATATGTCGGCCGAATCAAGAGCGAGCTGGGGCCGTAGCGGTCGACGACGGCTCGCTCACACAGCACCTTCAGGCCGCCGTACGTCTCGTCGGTGACATCCTCGAGCGTCGGATCGTCGAGCTCGGCCAACGGCATGTCCTCGGTGAGGCCGGGACCGGTGGGCGAGGCGTACGCGGACACGCTGGAGACGAAGAGATGATGCCCGCCACGATCGCCCAGGACGTCTGCCAGCGCGTGGACCTGCCGCGGGACGTAGGCGCAGGTGTCGACGGTGGCGTCCCACTCGCCATCGTCCAAGGCGGTCAGATCACCATCCCTGTCGCCCAGGCGGTGTTTCGCGTCCGGGAAGAGGTCGAGCCCGGTCCGACCGCGGTGGAAGATCGTGACGTCGTGACCCCTGCTCAGAGCAGCGTCGACCACATGTCGGCCGATGAACCTGGGTGCCACCGATCATCAAGATGCGCATGGCTCACCCTAGAGCGACGCCTTGTGGTCGGCGGTCGGCACTCCAGTAGGTCTCTGGCCATTGTTCGGCTATTGCCGCTGGGGTAGTGGGAATCGGTTGTGGCGTTGGGGTTGGCGGTGGTGGTTGTCGATCGATGCTGGGATGACTTCGGGGATGCCGTCTCGGCTCATGTCCATGTGCATGCGTTGGTGGCCGGGGTGGGGGTCGGGTTCGACGAGGCGGTGGTGGGTGGCCGCGTGTGGTCGCTCCCCTACCCGACACGCCGCGAAACCCGCACCGCAGCGACCACTCGAACCCGTTGCCGTCACCGCAGCCCTTGAATCCGTCCGGCAATCCCATCCGGCGTGAACCTCGACCTGAGCCGGTACCGGCCGAAGCGACATTCGAGATAACCATGGCCGGCAACGACTCACGGTCTCGACATGACCGTCGTTGCCGAAGGTGTGGAGACGGCGGAACAACATCACCACGTCCGCGGCCTCGGATGCAATTCCTGCCAGGGCTACTACTTCGCCCGCCCGATGGCCGCGGACACCGTCGACCAACTGTTCGACCGGCGAACGCCCTGTCAGCGCCCTCGACTACCGGTCCTGTCCGGCTGACGAATCCGACCTATCCACCGTGCTCCGGCCCCGCGGCAGGTTCCGCACCGAGCTCATCGACACCACCAGGAGCGCTGCGCCGACTCCGACGATGCTCATCCCCCACAGGCTTTCGTGCAGGCCGATCGTCGCCGCGGCGACACCGGTCAGCACGTTCCCCAGTGGGATCACACCTGTCGAACTCAGATAGTCATAGCTTGCGACCCTGGACAGGGACCGCCCGGGGATGTGTTCGCCCAGGGTGGTTTCCCAGAGGGTGAACGTGCCGGTCACGCAAACGCCGGTGAGCAGTTCGAGCAGCCCGATGGACAACACCGGCAGTCCGCTCCCGATGATCGCCGCCTGGCACGACGCACCGGCCAGCATGAACGCCGCGACCCGGAGAGCGTGCGTCGGTTTCCAGACCAGCAGGAGCAGGTCGCCGAGGATATTGCCGACTCCGAACAACGCGGTCACCAATGCCCAGGAGCGGGCACCCTGGTAGTCGCTGAGCATCAGCACCGGTCCGATGACGAAAATGCAGGGCAGGACGACGGCGTGATAGGCGGTGAATCCGCCGAGGAAGCCGAGCACCCAGCTCCGGCTCCGAACCTCCGCCCAGCCCGCGCGGAGCGAGGCGACGAACGACTCGCCCCCAACGGCGGGTTCTGCCGCACCGAGAACCTCGGCCACCAGCCTCGGCCGCAGCGGCGCCAGCAGGATCAGTGACACCGCGAACGTCGCAGCGTCGAGGACCAGCGCGGCACCCGGGCCGCCGGCCTGGGCGATGAGCACCCCGGCGAGGACCGGCCCGACGACGTTCGCAAGCGAGAAGCTCAAGCCGCGTAGAGCATTCGCAGGTTGGATGTTCGCCGGCTCCACCGTCGTGGGCAGGAGACCGCTGAAGGCCGGCGAGAAGAATGCGTCCGCCGCCCCGAACGCGGCCGCCAACACGATCAGCGCGGGCACCGTCGCCGCGCCCGACAGCAGGAGGACCGCAGCCACTGTCTGCGTCACCAACCGGATCGAGTCCGAGGCAATGAGGATCCGTTTGCGATCGAGCCGGTCGGCCCACACGCCGGCCGGCAACGAGAGCACGACGAACGGCACGAACTGCGCCGCCGACACGAGAGCCACCTGGGCGACACCACCTCCCAGCGACAGCACGGCGAAGGGAAGTGCCACAGCGGTGACCCGGTCCCCGAGGACGGACAGCACCTGACTCCCGAACAGCAGCCGGTACTGCGGCTCGTCCCGTAGGACCGCCGGGATGTGAACCCGTCGGACGGCCTTGTTGGTCATCGTGGACACCTCTCTCGACGACCAGCTTTGCGTAGACGTTCGTTGAAGCAACCGACTTGCCGGACAATCGGCTTAAGTCAACTGATGTTTACGTCGGCCGTCTGAGCCGCCTACGCTGGCTGCCGAGCGAGAGGACACCAATGATCGAGCGCACCACCAGGGCCGCCGCCGACCGGAAGCCCGGACCCAACGGCAAGCTCCCGGCACACCGTCAGCGCGACGCCGCCAGCACCCGGCAGTTGCTGCTCGAGGCCGCCCGACACCGGTTCGCCAGCTTCGGCTACGCCGCCACCACGGTCCGCGACGTCGCCGACGACGCCGGCGTCAATGTCGCGCTCATCAGCCGCTACTTCACGTCGAAGGAGGGCCTGTTCGAAGCCTGTCTGTCGAGAGCTGTCGACAACCTCGGCCGCACGGTACCTGCGGACATGACGCTCGACCAGGTGCCCCACGTCATCGCCAGCCAGCTGGCCGGCCCGGATACGGACACCCACCCGAACCAGCTCCTGCTGTTGTTGCGGTCATCGGGTGACGAGCGCGCGGACCGGATCAGGCTCGAGATGCTGCACTCGTTCGCCGAGCGGCTGGCCGTGATCGCCGGCTGGCGCCCTGACCATCCCGACGGTGACCGACTGATGCTCAACGCACAGATAGCGCTGTCGGCCACTGTCGGGATCGCGCTCCTACGCTCCTCGGCGATGTTGGAGCCGCTGTCCTCGGCAGACCAACACGATCTGCTCCGACCACTCGAAGGCTTGATCGGCGCTCTCCTGCAACCCGAGTGAGTCGACGCCCTTGACGGGGTGACATGTTCGAGCAACACTCCTAATCATGTTAGGCAAGCCGATCGGCAGTAGGCAATCCGAACGACGAGAGGCAACGCGCGTCGAGATCCTGGAGGCGGCCTGGGGCATCGCCCGCGACAAGGGATTGGCGAACCTGACCCTTGGTGATGTCGCAACGAGGGTTGGGATGCGGGCACCATCGCTCTACTCCTACTTCGACTCCAAGAACGCGATCTACGACGCGATGTTCGCCCAGGCCTGGACGGACTACCTCGCGGTCGTCGACATTCTGGATTCGACGCTGCCCCGTTCTCCACGGGCCGGACTCAAGAAAGTCGCACGGACGTTCTTCGACTTCGCGGTGTCCGACCTCGCTCGTCACCAGTTGATGAACCAGCGCACCATCCCTGGGTTCGTGCCGAGCCCGGCGGCCTACGCGCCCGCGGTGGAGGTTCTGGATCGCGCCCGCGGCCACCTCGCGCGCTTCGGAGTCACCAAGTCCGAGCATGTCGATCTGTTCACGGCGCTGGTCGGCGGACTGGTCGACTCGCAGCAAGCAAACGACCCCGGCGGGGATCGGTGGGCACGACTCGTCGACAAGGCCATGGACATGTTCGCCGACTACCTCGGCCTGCCCGGATCCAGAAGGAGAACGCCATGAACCGCACCACCGAACCGGCGGTAGCCGACAGCCCCCCGCGAACGTCAATCCTCGAGCGGCCGGCGCTGATGCGGTTGGCCGCGACCGAATACGACCGCGTCGGCGCGTTGCTCCGCGACCTCGACGCCGACGACTGGGCGCGGCAGACGGACTGCCCGGGCTGGGACGTCCGTGCCGTCGCCGGCCATGTGCTGGGCATGGCAGAGATGGCTGCCTCCTTCCTCGAGGGGAGACGTCAACAGAAGGTCGCACACAAGCGCGGCGGCCTGCCCATCGATGCGCTCACCAGCTTGCAGGTCGAGGAGCAGGCCGGCCTCACCGTGCGGCAGCTCGTCGATCGGTTCGAGGTGGTCGGCCCGCGCGCAGCCCGTGCCCGCCGCCGCACCCCCGGTCTCATCCGGCGGCGCAACATGCCCGACGCGCAGATGGTCGGCGGCACCCTCGAGGTGTGGACGCTCGGCTACCTGATCGACACCATCCTGACCCGCGACCCGTGGATGCACCGGATCGATATCGCGCGCGCGACCGGTCGCCCACTCGACCTGAGGCCCGAGCACGACGACGTGCTGGTCGGTGACGTGGTAGCCGAATGGGCCGGCCGCCACCGGGAGCCCTGCCGGCTGCACCTCACCGGCCCAGCCGGCGGAACCTGGACGTTCGGGGTCGGCGGCCCGGTCATCGAACTCGACGCCATCGACTTCTGTCGCGCACTGTCGGGACGCGAACCGGCCACGGGTCTCCTCGCCCACCAGGTCCCTTTCTGACCTCCACGTCCGGGTGGCATCTCGACCCTGGCATACGCCGTTCCTCCTCGGCGCGTTCCCCGTGACACGGGTGCAGCTCGAGCACCTCAGCGACTCCCTCGAGTGCATCCGGCATCGCTCGGCGAAAAGCTCAGCCTGACCGTGTCGATTTCGGATTCGGTCGTTCGACGCAAGGATGAATGCAGGCCAGTCCGGTCGGCACCAGTGAAGGAGTACGAGATGCGTTTCTTCGGGTACACGTTGGGCGACGAGTCGGCACCGGTGGCACCGCCGTCGCCTGAGTTCATGCAGGAGATGGGCGCGTTCATGGAGGAGGCCACCAAGGCTGGCGTGATCGTCGCGACCGGTGGCATCGCGCCGTCGTCGATGGGGGCGAAGGTGACGTTGAAGGACGGCGCCTTCACGGTCGTCGACGGGCCGTTCGCCGAAGCCAAGGAACTGATCGGCGGATGGGCCCTGATGGAGTGCCGCGACCTCGACGAGGCCGTCGAGTGGTCGAAGCGTTTCGTCAGCGTCATCGGTGACGGCGAAGTCCGCGTCCGTCCCGTGTTCGGACCGGAATAGTCGCACGGCTCGGCGCGGTGGTTGAATCGGCGGCGTGACCGCTACCGATCCGGCCACCGCGATCGAGACCGTCTTCCGCATCGAGTTCCCCAAGCTCGTCGCGGGACTCTTCCGGCACGTGGGTGACATCTCCCGTGCCGAGGAGCTCGCGCAGGACGCGTTCGTCGACGCACTGCGGCAGTGGCCGACCGACGGAACTCCACGCAATCCCGGTGGCTGGTTGATGACGGTCGCCAAGCGCAAGGCGATCGACCACATCCGCCGGGAACGTGCTCTGGAGGCCAAGCACTCGTTGATCGCCGTGGACATCGACACTGCGCCCGACGACCCGGCGCCCGGCGACGGGCTCGACGACGACATCCCGGACGACCGGCTGCGGCTGATGTTCGTTGCCTGCCACCCGGTCTTGCCGGTTCCCTCCCGAATCGCCCTCACCCTTCGCCTGCTCGGCGGCCTGACCACCCCGGAGATCGCCCGGGCATTTCTCCAGCCGGAGCGGACGGTCGCGCAACGGATCGTGCGGGCCAAGCAGACGATCGCCAAGGCCGGCATCCCGTTCGAGGTCCCGACCGGTGACGATCTGGACGCCCGCTTCGGTTCCGTGCTCGAGGCCGTCTACCTCATCTTCAACGAGGGCTACTCGGCGACAGCCGGGGAGGACTGGCTCCGTCCCGATCTGTGCGCCGAAGCACTGCGGTTCGGCCGCCTTCTCGCGGCACTCGCTCCTGGCCAGGCCGAGGTGCTCGGACTCCTTGCCCTGATGGAGATCCAGTCCTCACGCCTCAGCGCACGGGTCGGACCGAACGGTGCGCCGGTGCTGCTTCTCGACCAGGAGCGCCGGAAATGGGACCGGCTGAACATCCGTCGCGGACTCGCCGCCCTCCAGCGCGCCGAGCAGCTCTCCGACGCCCCGGGCCCTTACACGCTTCAGGCTGCCATCGCCGCCTGTCATGCACGGGCGGTCCGGCCGGAGGACACCGACTGGGCTCGCATCGTCGAGCTGTACGGACTGCTGAGCGAGGCAATGCCGTCAGCGGTCGTCGAGCTGAACCGGGCGGTCGCGGTGTCGATGCACTCGGGCGCGGTCGACGGCCTGGCGCTCGTCGATCGGCTCAGCGCCGACGGTGCGCTGGAGGGCTATCACCTGCTCCACAGCGTTCGTGGACACCTCCTGTCCCAGCTCGAGCGCCACTCCGAGGCGCAGGCCGAGTTCGAGGTCGCGGGCTCGCTCGCAGCAAACGCACAGGAACGCAACCTGTCTGCCGCGCGTGCGGCGATGAGCGCGGCCGCGAGCGCATCCGTCCTGAGCGCATCCCAGGTCGGGTCCACATCCAACTGAAGTTCGAGCTATCAACGAGCGTCGGCGTGCCGCTCCGAGCGCGCGCGCCAGGATCGCCGGAGAACACCGCCCATGACCAGGCTGACGAGGATTGCGCAGCAGTGGCCGACCGCGCTCACGTCGAGCCGGGTCAGGCCGATGAACAGATGAGGTGAGAGCAGCGCGAACGCGATCGCACTGGCGATCCGTGCCGGCCAACGGCCGTAGGCGATGCCGACGACGAGCGCCGCCACGATGACGTACGACGGACCGATATCGAGAATGGTGCGCTCGGTCGCAGGGACGACCCCGTGCGCGATCCGGAGGGCCAGGAGTCCCTCACTGGCCAGGGTTCCGACGACATGCGCGACCGTCACCATGGCGGCACAGCGCAGGTTGCCGATGGCGTGGCCGGCGCAGACGAGCCCGACCAGGCCGAGCACGATCCAGTCGAGGATGTTGCTGTCGTCCACGAACGCCGAGGCGACCATCGCGCCGACCGGATGGTTCCGGAGATTCACCAGATCGGTGCTGGCCCAGTTCAGGAACGCCTGCTGCGTCGATGGCGTTCGTGTCCGCACGACCAGGTTGGTGAGAGCGAACACCCCCAGATAGGTCACGGCGGTGATCGACGTCTGCGCCACAGATCGCCGACGATCCAGCCACGTCACGATGTCGATGGCCACGAGTATCGCTCGCCTCGAGCTGCGGGCCGCACACGCGTGCAGGGGCGACACGGCCAGCCGCGGCCGCCGATGCTGACACCTCGGCGTGCGGACCGTACATGTGCGAGCGCCCAGGGGCTTGACCTTGACACCGTGTGAAGGCATATCAATGTCTGCATGTTGAGCATCGGCGAGTTCGCCCAGCTGGGACAGGTGTCCCCACGGATGCTGCGGCACTACGACGATCTCGGCCTCCTGCGTCCCGAGCGTGTCGACGCCGGCACCGGCTACCGGTCCTACGGCACCGGTCAACTCTCCCGGCTGCACAAGCTTCTCGCTCTGCGCGACCTGGGGTTCACCCTCGAACAGATCGGCGACCTGCTCCGCGTCGAACCTCCCGTCGAAGAACTTCGCGGCATGCTGACGCTTCGCCACGCCGAGATCGAGCAACGACTCGACGACGAGACGGCGAGACTCGGCCGGGTCGAGGCGCATCTGCGGGCACTCGAGGAGCCCGAGGTTCAGGTGGGGCAGCGTGTGGTGGTCAAGACGAGCGAACCCCTCCGCGTCGCCGAGGCCGTCGGCACCGCTGCCGACCTCGGGCCCAGCAACGTTTCACCGGTGATGCTGCGGCTGATCCCGCAGGTGCTGGACCGGCTGGCCGCGTTGCACGTCCAGGCCGGCATGCTCGTCGTCCACATTCCGCGTCGCAGCGTCGAGACCGATGATGTCGAGGTGCACGGCGGATTCGAGATCGGCACGCAGCCCGCCTCCGACTCCGACATCGTGCGGATCGTCGATCTCCCACAGGTACAGGTCGCCTCCCTCGTCCACGAGGGTCCGATCGAGCGCGTGCAGCCTGTGTACGCCGCCTTCCTGCGTTGGATCGAGGCGGCCGGATACCGGCTGGCGGGGGGCAGCCGCGAGCTGTATCACGACTACGACCCGGCCGATCCCGATGCCGGCATCACTGAACTCCAACTTCCCATCGTCCGCTGACCCCTACGAAAGAGGCACCCTGATGTTGATGACCGAGCCCACGATCGAAACCCGCACCGAACGTCCCTACGTCGCGATCACCCGTCGGGTGAGCATGGAGTCGTTCGCGTCGGTGGTGCCACCGCTGCTCGGAGACGTGTTCGGCTGGCTCGCTGGCGCCGGTATCGAACCGGCCTCGCCGCCGTTCTTCCGGTATTCGTTGATCAACATGCCCGGCGAGATGGAGATAGCGGCCGGGGTGCCGATCCCGGCGCCGGTTGTGGGTGACGGCGAGATCCACGCCGGCACGATCCCGGCGGGCCGGTACGTGCGGGCGATGCACACCGGGCACCCGTCGGAGCTGATGGAGGCGACAGGTCGGCTGCTCGAGTGGGCCGAGGCGGCCGGCGTGACCTGGGCGATGCACACCGAGCCCGACGGTGAGCGCTGGGACGGGCGCTTCGAGTTCTATCTCGACGACCCCGACACCGAGCCCGACATGACGAAGTGGCGTACGGAGCTGGCGTTCCTCACCGCGTAACTTCCGTCGGTTCGGCGCGTCGTTCGCCATATCGCAGCTGCAACGGTGACGGCCGGTAAGGTGTGTGACGCAGGACACATCAACCAGGAGGACCGTTCATGCCGTCGTCGCCGACGAACGAACCGACCAACCACCCGAACGAACCTGCGTCGGCGTATGTCGCCGTTGCGGCATCCCCGGAGTTCGCCGCACTGCGCCGCACCTTCCGACGATTCGTGTTCCCGCTGGCCGCGATCTTCCTTGTCTGGTACCTCCTGTACGTGCTGCTCTCCAACTACGCACACGGCTTCATGAGCAGGTCTGTGGTCGGGAACGTGCACGTCGGCATCGTGTTCGGGCTTCTGCAGTTCGTCTCGACCTTCGTCATCACGATGGTCTACGCGCGATGGGCGGACCGAAAGTTCGACGCCGAGGCCGACGCGGTCGCAGCGCTGGTCGGCTCGCACCGGATCGGGGAGACACGATGACGTCATACGTGCTCGCGGCCTCGGTGGGCAAGCCTGCCGTGAACATCAGCATCTTCGCGGTGTTCGTCGTCATCACCCTGGTGATCGTGCTGCGGGTATCGCGCCGCCGCAGCAACGCCGCCGAGTTCTACGCGGGCGGCCGCAACTTCACCGGTCCGCAGAACGGCGTGGCGCTGGCCGGCGACTACCTCTCGGCCGCCAGCTTCCTCGGCATCGCGGGTGCGGTGGCCATCTACGGCTATGACGGCTTCCTCTACTCCATCGGCTTCCTCGTGGCCTGGTTGGTCGCGCTCCTACTTGTGGCGGAACTGCTGCGCAACACCGGCCGATTCACCATGGCCGACGTGTTGTCGTTCCGGTTGCGACAGCGCCCCGTGCGCACCGCGGCGGGTATCAGCACGCTCATCGTCACGCTGTTCTACCTGCTGGCACAGATGGCCGGCGCCGGCGGCCTCGTCGCACTGTTGCTCGGGGTGGAGTCCAAGGTCGGCCAGGGTCTGGTGATCGCGATCGTCGGCATCGTGATGATCGGCTATGTGCTGGTGGGCGGGATGCGCGGGACGACCTGGGTGCAGATCATCAAAGCGGCCCTGCTCATCGTCGGCGCGGGGGTGATGACCGTGTGGGTGCTCGCAAAGTACGGCTTCAACATCTCGCATCTGTTCGGCGCATCCGTGGACAAGGCAGGTCCTACCGGCTCGGCGCTGCTCAACCCGGGCGCCCAGTACGGCAAGACCGGTCTCACCCGGCTCGACTTCCTCTCCCTCGGGCTTGCGCTGGTACTCGGGACGGCTGGGCTGCCGCACGTGCTGATGCGCTTCTATACCGTGCCGTCGGCGCGGGAGGCGCGGCGCAGCGTCGTCTGGGCGATCTGGATGATCGGCATCTTCTACCTGTTCACCCTCGTCCTCGGCTTCGGCGCCGGCGCACTGGTCGGACCGAAGACCATCCTGGCTGCACCCGGTAAAGCGAACTCGGCCGCGCCCTTGCTGGCTTACGAACTGGGCGGCACCGTGCTTCTCGGGATCATCGCCGCGGTGGCCTTCGCAACAATCCTCGCGGTGGTCGCCGGGCTCACCATCACCGCCAGCGCGTCGTTCGCGCACGACGTCTACAACAACGTGATCAAGCGTGGCCGGGTGACACCCGAGGGCGAGGTCCGGGTCGCACGCGCGACCGCCGTGGTCGTCGGTCTGCTCGCCATCGCCGGCGGGATCCTCGCCAACGGGCAGAACGTCGCCTTCCTGGTCGCGCTCGCGTTCGCCATCGCCGCCAGCGCCAACCTGCCGACCATCGTGTTCTCGCTGTTCTGGAAGCGTTTCAACACCCGTGGCGCACTCTGGAGCATCTATGGCGGATTGCTGTCCTGCCTGATCCTGATCACGTTCTCACCGGTCGTGTCGGGCAAGCCGGCCGTCCTCGGCAAGAGCGCGTCGATGATCACCGACCCTTCCATCGACTTCCACTGGTTCCCGCTGGACAACCCGGGCCTGGTGACCATCCCCCTGTCGTTCCTGCTCGCGGTCATCGGCACACTCACCAGCCGGGAGAAGCCGGACGAGGTGAAGTGGGCCGAGATGGAGGTGCGCAGCCTCACGGGGTACGGCGCCGAAAAGGCCGAAGGCCACTAACCGGTGGCCGACGACCGACTCGGCCGCACGACCTGACGCACCGCGACGAACGGGAGATCGATGGTGTGCGCGCCGTGGACGGCCTTCGCCGCCAGGTAACCGGCATTCTCCTCGGACAGATGCACACCGGTCGGCACCCGCTCGGCCACGGTGATCCCGAGCTGATCGAGCTGCTCCGCCTTGTCCGGGTTGTTGCTGAGCAGCGCGATTCGAGCCGTACCGAGCGCGTGCAGCATCTGCGCCGCGACGGTGTAGTCGCGCTGGTCCTCGTCGTAGCCGAGGGCGACGTTCGCCTGATAGGTGTCGAGGCCGGCGTCTTGCAACGCGTACGCATCGAGCTTCGCGTACAGCCCGATCCCGCGACCTTCCTGCCGCAGGTACAGCAGAAACCCACCGACGTCGGCGATCCGCTCGACCGCCTCGCGCAGCTGTGGGCCGCAGTCGCACCGCTGACTGCCGAAGACGTCACCGGTCAGGCATTCGCTGTGTGGCCGTACAAGGGGGACCCGTCCCCGATGCTCGCCGGGGACCAACGCGCCGGCCCGGTCGCCGAGACCGAAGGCGAGATGCTCTCTGCCGTCGGCCAAATCCGTGAAGGTGAACACGCGTGCGGACGTCGCGTATCCGTCGGGAAATCTCAGCGGCACGCTGAGCTGCGTGCGGATCGTCGCCCCGTGAAGGCTTCGGCTCATCACGCCACCTGCATCGGACGAGGCTGGAACCGCGCCGAGAGCGAGTACCGCAGCAGCACCCGGTCATCGATCCGCGACACCCCGGCAAGGGTCGGTCGACGGCGGGGATCCCACCCGTAACGGTCGCCGCCGACCAGCCGCGGTGCGTCCGACTCGCCGACGAACAGCGGTGCGACGACCACCTGCAACTCGTCGGCCAACCCCGCGGAGAGGAATTGCCTGAGCACCGAGCCACCGCCCTCGACCATCAGCCGACGGACACCACGGGCATGCAGGTCCTCGCTCATCCACCGGAAGTCGACCGGCTGGCCGCCATGGACGACGGTCGCGAACGGTCGTAGCCGATGGCAGGCTTCCGCGACCGCGGACGTCGCGCAGTACACCAGCTTCTCGCCGTCGCCACTGGTGAAGAAGTCCGAACCCGGATCGAGCCGCGCGTGCTCGGTCACCGTGACCTTGACCGGTGACGCCGGCAGACCCCGCGCCGCCCGCGCATGCCGTCGGATCGGCGAGCGGACCAGGAGTTTCGGGTTGTCCGACCGGACGGTCGCGGCCCCGACGAGGATCGCATCGCTGCCCGCGCGCACGGCATCCACGCGGTCGAGGTCGGCGTCATCGGACAGCATCAACCGCGTCTTCGTCGCGTCGTCGAGATAGCCGTCGATCGACATCGCGCAGCTCAGCAACGTGTAGGGGCGATCAGCCACGAGCGGCACCACCCATGCCGGTGAGAATCGCTGCCGGACCGGCGGACAGGGCCGTCAGCGGCGCCGCAGATGACTCGAGCGGGGCTTGACGCCGTCGCCCCGCGATCAGGACGACGACGCCCGGCAGGTTGGCGACCAGTGCCATGACCCCGTAGACGACGGCAGTCGCCACGCCCTGCGCGGCGCCGAAGCCGGCGGCGGCGAACACCCAGGCGGCCACACCCTCACGCGGGCCCCAACCGCCGACGTTGGCCGGAATCCCCATCACCACCAGCACCGACGCGAGCACGATGCCGGGCCACGACGCGCGCGCCAACAGTCCGGAGCTGAGGTCAGCGAATCCCGTACGGACGATCCGCGCACGACGGGACGAGTTGCCGCGGGGCAGCTCCTGGGCTGCGAGAACGAGCCCGATCACGCCGAGCAGCAACGTCAGCGCGACCAGCGGCATGAACGAACGCACCGGCGACGGCAGCACGAGCAGGACGACCGTTGCCACGCCGACCTGCACGACCTGGCCGGCGAGGCGTTCGGCCGCGACGGCACGCAGGCTCCGGCCCACATCGCCGACGTCGTGGCCGTGGCGCACCGCCCGATGTACGTCGCCGAGGACGCCGCCCGGCAGCATCGTGTTGAGGAACTGCGACCGGTAGTAGGCCGCGACTGCGGATCGCAGCGACAGGCCGACACCGAGACCCCGCGCGACCAGGGTCCACCGCCACGCGCAGAACACCGTCGTGAGGAACGCAATTCCGGCGGCTGCCGCGAGGGACCAGCCGTCGATCATCCGAACGCCGTCGACGAACGGGCCGGATCCCAGCCGCCACACGACGACGGTGAGGATTGCCAGTCCGCCGACGACACGCACCCGCGTCCACCACCGACGACGGGCTCCCGCACCGGTCAGCCCGCCCCTCATGCTCCTGCCTCCATGAGGATCCGGGACATCCGCCCGGTCGTGCTCGACCAGCCGGGCAGCGTCGTTCGACGTTCGGATGCTGCGAGCCGGAGCCGGCGGCGCAACCCGACGTCGTCGAGCCAGCGTTGCAACGCCGCGGCGAACGCCCCCGAGTCGCCCGGTGGCACCAGCAGGCCAGGGCGGCCGCCGTCGGCCCCCCGCCCAAGCGCCTCCGGAAGCCCGCCGGCTGTCGTCGTCACGACCGGGAGTCCGCACGCAAGAGCTTCCGTGACGACCATGCCGTACGTCTCGGCCGACGACGCGAGCACCAGAACATCCGCGGCAGCGTAGGCGCTGTCGAGGTCGGGACCGATCCGCGATCCGACGAAACGGATCCTGTCCTCGAGCCCGCCGTCGATCACCAGCTCGCGCAGCTCGTCGACGAGATCGGGATCGCGGTCGAGGCTCCCCACGCAGGTACAGGTCCACGGTAGATCCGTCAACGTGGCAAGGGCTCCGAGCAATACGTCATGTCCCTTGGCCCGCGTCACGGCGGCGACACACAACAGCTCCCCGCCGCCCACCGTCCCCGATGCGAGCTTGGCGAGGTCGACGCCGGGGCTGGCGACGTGGACGGACTCGGGCGCGAGCCCGTACTGGTCGAGCAACCAGTCGCGGGTCCATCTGCTGGTCGTGACGGTGGCAACCGCGGCCTCCAGGACCGCGCGTTCACCCTTGCCCACCACATCATCCACCGACAGCCCGGACCCAACCGGCATGTGCATCAAGACGACGAGGCGCACCCGGTCGGCCCGCGGCACCAGCACATCGGGAACCGTCGAGGCGATCAACCCGTCGATCAGGACGACCTCGCCAGCGGGGATGGCGTCGAGCACGTCGGCGAGGGCGCGACGCGCCGCATCGTCGGGGAATGGCCAGCCGCCGGTGACGGACTGCTCGTCGACCGTCCACCCGAACTCCGCGAGTCCACGGCAGATCCGCCGGTCATAAGTGTTCCCACCACTCGGCCGGCGGGGATCGTCGATCCCATCCGGAACGACTACATGGACCACGCTCACAGCGGGCGCTCGTAACTCGCCGAGGCGATGTGCGACTCGCGCAACGTGACCGCGATCCCGGTCAGTGCCCGGGCGCCGTCGCCGAGCGCACCCGCCTGCACGCTTTCGGCGAGGCGGTCGGCTATCACCTGGGCGAGTGCCTCGGTGGAGGTGTTGATGCCGGCGAATGCAGGGTCGTCGTCGAGATTGCGATAGCTCAGTGCGCCGACCACGGCTTTGAGTTCCTCGGCCGCCAAGCCGATGTCGACCACGATGTTGTCCTCGTCGAGGGCCGGGCAGCGGAACGTCGCATCGACGACATAGGTCGCGCCGTGCAGTCGTTGAGCGGGTCCGAACACTTCGCCGCGGAAGCTGTGCGCGATCATCATGTGGTCCCGAACGGTCAAGCTGAACACGGTTTCAGGCCTCTTCGTAGGTGATGGTGTGGCAGATCGCGGGTAGCTCACCGGAGGTGAGCCTGGCCATCGCGTCCGGGAGTTCACGGAAGTCGGACTCGCCCGTGATGAGGGAGTCGAAAGCGGGATCCCGCAGGAGGTCGAGGGCGATCGCCATCCGGTCGGCGAAGGTTCGGGAGGTCCGGCGCGCCGGCGAGACGGTGCCGACCTGGCTGGCCCGGATGCTGAGCCGGCCCGAGTGGAACGCGCCGCCGAGCGGCAGGGTGACCTCGGTATCGCCGTACCAGCTGAGGTCGATCACCGATCCCTCGGGCGCGAGGAGTTCCAGCGATCGTCGAAGCCCGGCAGAGGTAGCGCTGGTGTGGACCACCAGGTCGCGACCGTCGGCGGCGTCGTCGGGCAGGGCGAAGTCGACAGCCAGCGCTGCCGCCACGGCTGCCTTGGTGGGATCGACATCGACAAGGCAGACACGCACCCCGGGGAAACGGGCCACGAGGCGTGCGACGCAGCAGCCGACCATGCCCGCCCCGACCACGGTGATGCGGTCACCGATCAGCGGTGCCGCGTCCCACAAGGCGTTCACCGCGGTCTCCACCGTTCCCGCGAGGACGGCCCGCGATGGCGGCACGTCGTCGGGGACGACCACGACTGACGCGGCCGGCACGACGTAGGTGGTCTGATGCGGATACAGGCAGAACACGGCGCGGCCTCGCAGTTCGGACGGGCCGAGTTCGACCGTGCCGACATTGAGGTAGCCGTACTTGAGCGGTCCGGGGAAGTCTCCCTCCTGGAACGGCGCGCGCATCGCGGCGTACTGACTCACCGGGACGCGGCCAGCGAACACCAGCGTCTCGGTGCCTCGACTCACTCCCGAGCGCAACGTACGAACGCGGACGTCGCCCGGACCACGTTCGGGTACTGCGGTCTGACGGATCTCGCCGGCGCCGGGTTCGCGGAGCCAGAACGCGAGTGCGTCACCGCTCATCCGCCTCACCCTTCCGGCTCGACCGCACCGACGGTCGTCCTGCCGCACAACCCCGTCCCTGAGTTAACGGCGGAGCGAGGCGTGTGGTTCAACGCACCTCGTTCACCGTCCGACCGCGACCGGCAGGGTTGCAGCGGAGTGAACCAAAGCGTTGCCAGGGCCGTCTCCCCAATCGAGACGGTGCGACAGTGCGTCCGGATGGGAGCTGAGCGGATGTCGATCTCCACGCGGATTCGTCCACCGGCCCGCCCGCACCGCACGCGATCGCGTGCCGCTGCCTCGTGGGTTGTCGCCGCCTCGGCCTTTCTGCTCGTGTGGTTCCCCCTCACCGCGCCGGACCCGATCGGTGTGCACTGGCTTGCGGCGCTCGTCCGGATTCCGCTCGAAGGCCTTGCCCTGGTCGCAGTCGTACTCGTCCTGCCGGCTGGGCCGAGACGTCTGGTGGCGGTCTTCGTCGGGGTCGTCCTCGGTGTCCTGACGATCGTGCGCATTCTCGACACGGGCTTCTACCAAGCCCTAGGCCGGCCGTTCAACCCCGTCATCGACGGCAGTTACTTCCATTCCGCCTTCGGGCTCCTGCGCGACTCGATCGGCTCACTCGGCGCAGTCGCGTCGACTCTCGGGGCCGGGGTCCTCCTCGCCGCGATCCTGGTCCTGACTCCACTGTCGGTGCTACGGCTCACGCGCGCGGTGCACCGTCACCGACGGGCGAGCATCGGCACGACGGCCGCGTTCGTCGCCCTCTGGGTCGTCCTCGCACTGACGGGTATCGCGATAGTGCCGGGATCTCCGGCCGCCTCGACGAGCGCCGTCGCTCTCGCGTTCGACCGGACCAACGACGTCGGCACCGGACTGGCCGGCGAGCGGGCTTTCACCGCAGCGGCCACGGTCGACTCGTTCGGCGATACTCCGGCAGCCAACCTGCTGACCGGCCTGCGCGGCAAGGACGTCATCTTCGCGTTCGTCGAGAGCTACGGACGGGTCGCCGTGGACAATTCGTCGATCTCGCCACAGGTGAATGCCGTTCTGGACAACGGGACCAGGCAACTCCAGGCCGCCGGCTACTCGTCCCGCAGCGCGTTCCTCACCTCACCGACCTTCGGCGGGATCAGCTGGCTCGCCCACTCGACTTTGCAGTCCGGGCTCTGGATCAACGATCAGCAACGCTATGACCACCTGGTCGCCGGCGCCCGCTTCACCCTGAGCGACGCGTTCAAGCGGGCTGGCTGGCGGACGGGTGGCAGACATCCCCTCCAACCGCGAGGACTGGCCGCAGGGAACGTCGTTCTACCACTACGACAAGATCTACGACGCCCGCAACGTCGGCTACAAGGGACCCGACTTCAGCTACGCGTCGATGCCCGACCAGTACGTACTGTCGGCGTTCCAGCGGCTCGAGCTCGCCACGCCTGGCCACCCGCCGGTGATGGCTGAGGTCGACCTCGTGTCGAGCCACGGACCGTGGGCGCCGATACCGCACATGATCGACTGGAACGCGCTGGGGGACGGCTCGGTCTTCACGACTATGGCGGCGCAGGGACAGTCGCCAGAATCCCTGGTAGGTAAGCCCGATCATGTCCGCACGGCCTACGGACAGTCCATCCAGTACTCGCTGACCGCCATGACGTCGTTCCTGCAGACCTTCTCCGACCCGAACCTCGTCGTCGTCATGCTCGGAGACCACCAGCCGGCCACGATCGTATCCGGGAGCGGCGCCAGCCATGACGTGCCGATCTCGATCATCGCCTCCGACCCGGCGGTGCTGCACCGCATCGACTCGTGGGGATGGGACGACGGTCTCCGACCGGCCCCCGACGCGCCGGTGTTGCCGATGGACGCGTTCCGCGACCGATTCCTGACGGCCTACGGTCCGAGTCGCTGACGCTGCTCAGACGGCGTCCAGCGCTCCCACCGCTCAGACTGCAGGACGCCCTGCAACGGTGTCGGCTCGGCCACGGCGCAACGGTGCCGCGGAGGTGCCGCACGCGCGGCCGCGAGAAGCACCACCGCGGTTACGGGAGCAGTTCGGCGATCATGCTGTCCGCGACGAACCGACCGTAGCGTTCCAGACGCCAACGACGGCGAACGACAAGTAGGTCGTAGAGATCCGGCGAGCTGTAGGTCCACAAGATGTCGGCCGCCTCCCTGGGAGTGACGCCTGGACGGAGGTGGGGCGTCAACGTGCGGGCGTTTCGCCGCATGCGACGCAGACGCTCCTGGTCGGTATGGAGCAGCAGCCGGGCCATGTCCGGGTCGGAGCCGGCCGACGAGCGGATCAGCAACAGGATCGGGCAGACGAGTGGAGCGACCTCGGTCGTCAACCTGCCCCAGTTGCGAATGACCTGTCGGGGGTCGCTCTCCAGATCCTGCATCTCGTCCGACCGTCGTGGAGCGGGTACCGACCCACGCCCCGCCAACCCTCGCTCGTGAACCGCGGCTACGAGGCCTGCCTTGTTGCCGAAGGTCTTGTAGATCGTCTCGACGGAGACACCCGCATCTGCTGCCACAGCAGCAACGGTCGTCGCTCCGTAGCCGTGGTCAAGGAAGTGGTGTTCAGCTGCGTCGAGCACCGCAGCACGCTTCCGGTGCGCCTGCTCCTGCCGACGGCTCGAGTCGTACCGCCGCTTGACGGCCATCGCTTCCCCGTTCCATACTCCAGATTGACTACTAGTCACTGTATCGAAATCGAGCCGTCAGGGAGTGCACCATGGGCAATCCTGTTGAGAGGGTAGAGCGGCTGGCGCGCGCGACGAATGCGCATGACCTCGAAGCAATCGTCGCCTGCTTCTCCGAGACCTACGTCAACGAGACGCCCGCGCATCCGACGCGGAGCTTCAGTGGGCGCGAGCAGGTTCGCCGCAACTGGCGCCAGATCCTGACCGGGGTGCCCGACATCGTTGCGCAGATAGGGAACCTCGTGGCCGACCGCGACACGGTCTGGTCCGAGTGGCACATGCAGGGCACTCGACTCGACGGCGAACTCCACGAGATGCGCGGCGTGATCATCTTCGACGTCGCCGATGACCTGATCACGACGGCCAAGTTCTACCTCGAACCGGTCGAGCGCGGTTCCGGTAGCGTCGATACCGCCGTTCACGCCACGTTGACGGCGGCGCGGCCGCCGGTGCGATCAACTCCATGATCCTGGTGGCCGGCGGCACCGGTCTTCTCGGTAGACGGGTTGTGAAGCTGCTGATCGACGGCGGAGAACAGGTCCGAGTCCTGACCCGTGACCTGAACCGCACGTCGCACCTTCCCGCTGGCATCGACGCGGTGGTCGGTGATATTCGCCGCGGTGCGCTCGACTCCGCCGTCGATGGGTGCCAGCACATCATCTCTGCCGTGCAGGGCTTCGCTGGGCCGACGCGGACCAGTCCTGCCGCGGTGGATCGGAGCGGCAATCGCCACTTGATCGCGGCCGCGGCGCGAGCCGGCGTCGATCGCTTCGTGCTCGTCTCGGTTGTCGGCGCCGCACCGGATCATCCGATGTCGTTGCATCGCATGAAGTACGCCGCCGAGCAGGAGCTCGCCGCAGCAGCCGTCACGGGTGTGATCGTCCGGTCCGTGCCGTTCCTCGAAACCTGGATCGACGTCATCGGCAGCGGGATCCCCGACGGCCGACCGGCACGCGTGTTCGGACCTGGACGCAATCCGATCAATTTCGTGTCCGTCGATGACGTCGCTGCGATCGTCTGCCTTGCGGTACGCGGCGATCGGCGCATCGGTGACGACCTGTCGGTCGGCGGGCCGGAGAACCTCGGTTTTCTCGAGATCGCGAAGCATCTGCTCGCACTCCGCGGGCGCTCGGAGGAGCCGGCGCACATACCACTCGGAGCGCTGAAGGTCATGTCCGCGGCCGCGAGGCCGTTCAGCCCGGGGTTCGCACGCCGAGCCAGGGCAGCCGTTGTGATGAATACGATCGACATGACGTTCGACGCCCGACCGACCAGACAGAGGTTTCCCGAAATCCCCGTCGCAACGCTGGTCGACGTTGCCGGCGGGATGGCGGCCGCCGGATCGTGACGGCCGTGGCGGCGAGGAGGACCGACCAGGTCGGCGGGGCCACACCTGCCGACCGGTGCCGATCATCGCGGCCAAACCACCTAGTGGCATGTCGTTGAAATAGTTTTACGTTTTGGTGCGACGATGGGGCATGGCTAATCGACGTGCTGCGGCTTTGGTCCTGCGAGCCGGCGATCGGGT